>Ga0209128_1000583_pt1 | contig 27116 bp, 32 predicted proteins | sample ETNvirnome_6_100_FD_184072 | JGI IMG/M metagenome (GOLD analysis project Ga0209128, IMG submission 184072) | Marine viral communities from the Pacific Ocean - ETNP_6_100 (SPAdes) (version 2) | ecosystem: Environmental > Aquatic > Marine > Oceanic | place: Pacific Ocean | collected 2013-06-19 | reverse complement strand
GTTACAGCAAGTCGGGCAATTTCCCAATTACAGGAAGCTAGTCAACAGGTTATCCGTGCCAAGGAAAGAGAGATAGGCACAGATGCTATTATTGATATTTACAAAATGACATTGAACCTGCTTGTTAATAATTATGAACACTCAATCTCTATCAGAAGATTTTCAGATGATGGGACTGGATATGAATTTAACGAAGTACAACCCTATGAGCTTAGTGCTGATATGGATTTTAAATATATACCAGGATCATCACTACCAGAGAGTAGAGCTGCAAGAATGGATCAGGCTATTGATCTGTTACAGCTTGGCCTATTAGATGCCGAGTCATTCTGGCGTTTCACACAGGCAGATATTACAAAGGATATCCTAAATCAAATTACAAGTGCCCGTGCAGAACAGCAAAAGCAAATGCAGGGTGAGATGGATATTATTGGGAAATCTACAGATGAAAATGAAATCTTAGAAGCACTACTTCGTCAGAGAGAATTATCTGGTGCAGCAGAGCAGACACGCCAAGTCCAAGTGGAGGGAACCCGTGCCGAAAACCAATAATCTAACAATGAAAAACTGGTGTAGGAAAAATGGGTATCCAGGTGTGACAAAGGAATGTATGCTAAATGCATTCAATTCAAATGATCCAGAGGTTCAGTCTCTGGCAAAACGTGAAAAACTAAAAGGCCTAGTGGCTGAAGGAAAATAAAATGGGAAAAGATAAAAAATACAAAGGTGGCCCAGCCCGGAAGTCATATCTGCAAAATATGGCAAAACAAGGTGGTGGTACATATAGCAAATTCGGTGATTATGACCCAAAGGATGTTCACGATTCTACAATTGATTATACACATCGTGGTAGGCAATACAGTCTTGAGCAGTCTGCTACGGACAAAGATGTTTGGGCACAGAACTTGGTAACCCGTTTAGGTAAATCTACTGGTGATCCATTTATACACAACGGTACTTTGTACAAAATTGGAGAACAAGGTGGTATGTATTACTCTCAGAAAGTAAAAGTTTAATTTAACAAACACAGACCAATCTTTTAAAGCTACGCTTTTTTAAAGAAGTCTGGAAAGGAAGAAAATGGCACACGAAGATTATAACAATATCGAGCTAACAGATGAAGAAATGGAAAGTTTGAATGATATTATTATTAGCCCGGCAACGGGTGGAAGTGAGAGCACTCTCCCCGAAGGGGAAAACTCTCAAATAACCGAGGATAACTCGGATGCTGTACAATCAGCAGAGAAAGAAACAACAACAGAAGAAGCTTCCACTCAGGAAGAAACAGAAGCTGAGGTTGTAGAAGATGGATTTGAGATTGATGGTGAACGTTTTGACCGTGAAGCAATTATGGCCTGGCGTGAGGATTCTACTAACAAAGAAAGTTGGCAGAAATCTAATACCGAAAAAGCTCAAAATCTATCTAAGTGGGGAAAGCTTGGTCAGAAGATCAACGAAGACGGGAATTTCCGTGATCACCTCAAGGATTTCTTTTTTGACGATCCAGAAGCTGTTAAGGCTCTGGGACTGGATGGGGATATTGATATTCCAGTTCAGGAAGTTCAAGGAACAGCTCCTGTGATATCACCTGAATTAAATGAAAGGCTAAAAGTCCTGGAAAATATTGAAGGTGAACGTGTTATGGAATCTCGTGTTGATAAATTGGATGGTCAGCTAACAAACCTCGAAGAAAAGTTCCCTGAGTATTTAGAGGGTGAAAAGGTAGCAGAGTTTTTAGAGTTTGCAGATAAGAATGCAAACAAGTTTATTGAAAACGGTCTACCTGACCTTGACAGGGCTTTTCGTGAGTGGAGTTATGCTGAGATGCAATCAGAGTTAACTCACTATAAAAAGCTTGGTGAAAATACTGCTCGCAATAAAGGTAAGGTTATTGGAACGGCCCAGGTTGGTGCAAAGGAAGTGAAAGCTCCCAAAAAGTACAACTGGGACAATATAACAATGAACGATCCTGAGATTGCGAAGTATTTTGAAGATGAATAATAACTAACTAAAGGAAGGAGTTTTAAATGGCTCTTACAAATACCGTTAGTGCTCTATCACGGGAAAAGTTTTTACCCGTACTGGTAGATAATATATTCAATTCCAATGCTCTCTGCTTGAAGCTTTTAAAAAATGCTGACAGGCTAGATGGTGGTGCAGCTATAAATGTACCAATTGAATATGCACAAAACGGAAACTCAGGCTGGCTGGCTTCAGATGGTTCTACAGCCACAGCTCAAGCACGAACCGACATTGCTCAGAAATCCGTATGGAACTGGGCTACTGCCTATAATAGTGTGAATATCTCACAAAATGAGGTTCACATAAATATGGGCTCAAATCAAGTGCTTTCAATTTTGAAGGCAAAAATGAAGAACGCTGAAAAAACAATTAAGGACCTTTTTGGTACTGGATTGTTTGCAGCTACTGGTGCAACCGATGCTGGACTAACATCCTTAAACGGTGCAGGTACATTGGCAAGTGGTGATTACACTGGTGAAGACAATGGTGGTGGTATTATCGAAGACCTGGGGGCAGACACGTCAGTGTGGCACGCTCCTGGCAATGTAGATAACTGTATCGTAGGATATAATCGTACATTGGGACAAATCAATTCTGATTCACTCACATGGTGGGATAGTCAAATTGGTTCATTCCCCATATCTAGTGGCACAAGAACTGCTGCTGAAATGGTAGATGCGACTGATGTTCAGACCTTCAGCGAGTTCACTTCAACAACCAATGGTGTTGCAGATGGGGTTAAGGCTATGACTAGAGCCTATTCCGCTGCAACTATCGACAATGATCAACCTGATCTTATTGTTACTACGCAACCGATTTTTGACGCATATGAATCGAGTTTGCAGGCCAACAAGAGGTTTCAGGGTGATGCAACTTTAGCCGATGCTGGGTTCCAAACCCTTCGGTTTAAAGGTGCAACTATCGTCGTTGATAGTCACTGCCCTGCTGGCCAGATGTATTTCCTTAACACGAAATACCTGTCCTTTAAAGTGCATTCAAAAAGATTCTTCGCTATGGAAGATTGGAGAGCTCTCGAAGCATCCGATGTAATCCAAAGCCGTATCTTTTTTATGGGCCAGCTCGTTTGTAGCTCCCCTAGAATGCAGGCGTTGATGGTAGACGGTCCGGCTGGTTACTAAATAGTAATTAGTTAACTGTAAAATAATCCCGATGGGGGGTCTGATGTTGACTGGTGTCTCCTTCAGGCCCTCTTGAGGGGTGAAAAAGGAAAAATGCAATATACATATACATATGATGCAGATGGAGTAGGTCAGGGAACTGATCCAGAGTCCAGTGTAAAGATTAAAAACGTGGTGATTGGCTACTACAAACAAATAGGTACAGTAGTAGTTGAGTTTGATGCCCGTGATCTTGGCTGGGCTGATGGCTCTGATTGGGTTATTCAAATTAGAGAGGGAGGTGCTGTTAAATCATCCACAACTGCTACAGTTAAAACAACCTGGGATAGATTTAGTGCCACGTGGGAAGCTGGCAAGGATGCTTTGGATTCAACCTGTAAAAATTTACAAGACTTGGGTGACCTATCAATAACAGCTAGAATTGCAGACGAAGATTCAGCTACTACAGATGTCACAGAAACGATTGGATTAGACCTAGACCCAAATGAATTTTTCCTCACAGTAACAACAGATGCCGAGTCAACAGATGCAACTCCAGATATAGTCTGGACTTTAAAAGATTTATTTTCAGAGCAAAAGATGTCTCCAGTAGTAACCGTGGGAGATTCTACAGCCAGTTCTATGACGGTAGCATTTGAAGAAGCAGTAAGTCCAACCGTATTTGGAAGTGGCTTTATCAATTTAAACGGAGTAAAATATTCAGAATCTAGCTTGGTGATGAACTCAGCAGATGCTGGCAAGGCATATTGGGTAAGGGCTGACACATATACAATAACAGCCCCAACTATGTCTTCAGGTAGTAATTCTTATACCATTGATCTTAACTGCACAACAATTTAGGAATATTAAATGGCAAATTTAAATACAAAGACAATCAGTGATGGTGTAGGTGACATCCTAGCTGTTGATGGTGGAATAGATGCGAGTACAGTACGTCAAATTAAAGACGGGGACGGAACCGGGAGTCCATTTTATATAACCACAACTAAGGTAGGAATTGGGACTGATAGTCCAGCACATACATTGGAAGTAAAAGGTTCTGAATCTACATTGGCTAGATTCTATGATTCATCAAATGGTTCTATTGGTCAGATTGAAATCGGAACAATGGATATTAAAGTTGACAACAACAAAATGCAGTTTAGAGATGGAGCTGATACTCCCATTTTAACAATAACTGATGATGAATATGTCGGTATTGGGACTGATACACCAGAGGCCTTACTTTCACTTTATGGAAATACATCAACTAATACTCGGATTATGATTGATGAAGATGGTACTGGAGACCCATACCTTCATTTAAGGACTACTGATGCTCAAGATTGGTCAGTTGGTATTGACAATAGTGATGCTGATAAATTTATGATAGGCAGTGACAATGCCCCAGGAACTGACCCACATTTAGTTATTGATACAACTGGCAATGTCGGTATTGGGACTACTGAACCAGCTAAACTTCTAGAGATTAGTAGTACAACAGCAGCTAACCTTATGTTAACAGCTGATTCTGGGAGTAGTGGTAATGAATACAATAGTGAGATTAACTTCAGGTATCGGGGAACTACCAAATGGTCACTTGGGAATGATGGTGCTGATGCTTTTATGCTCGGCACTACAACTTGCGATACTGCCACAAAACTTACCGTACTTGCTTCAGGCAATGTCGGTATTGGGACTGATTCACCAAGTGTGCCATTGCATATCGCTCTTGGCGAGGGAACAGACCCTACCTATGGCACTGGAACTCTTGCAGTATTTCAAAATAACGATGATGCTTCAGATGATTGTAATATAACTCTAGTGTCTGGTACAGCTGGGAATAGTAGGGTATTATTTGGTGATTCTGGAGACGATGATATAGGAATGATTGATTACGATAACAATATCAATTCTATGAGTTTTGGCACAACCGATAGTGTTAAAATGACTATTCTAACTGGTGGCAATGTCGGTATTGGGGCTGCTTCACCAACTACAAAACTTCAAGTAAATGGAGGAATAGCTGGTGGATTGGTAAATATTACAGCAACTGGGCCAACAGACAACCTTGATGTAAGTGGTGCTTATTTTGTGAATTGTATCACTACTAGTAATGATGTAACTATCGGAGGATTAACAGGAGGTGTTGATGGTCAGGTAATATTTCTAGCAAAAACTGCTACTGCAAATTCTCTAATACTAGAACATGGTGAAGGAGCTAATCAGAATATATGGTTAACATCTGGAGCCGATGAGTCAATAGTTGGCTATGGTGGTTGGACACTCGTTTGCAATGGTACTCATTGGTTTTCTGTAAGTAATCCAACTGCGACTGCTGATGCAGGTTAAGATAAGACATAACAATAATCATCAACTAAGGTAGATGCCTTAGAAAACGCATAACAAAAGGAATAAAAAATGGCAAAGAAAATAACAGTAGAATTTACAGATGCAGAAATTGCTAGCTTGCAGAAAGCATATGGGACAGAAGATGCTGATGCTACTGTAGCAAAAATTAAGGGTGCATATGTAGGTTTAGTAAAAAATGATATGAGGTCATATGATAAGCGTCAGGCAAGGAGCAATATATCCTACACACCTCTTGACCCTAAATAATAACAATAACCAAGGAGAAAAACAGTGAAGTTTAAAAATAAACAGAAAGAAATGACAGTTGAGAATCCTCCACCTCCAGCAAAGATGGTGACGGAAAATCAGCTTCAGGATCATCTGAAGAATCTGCAAACTCAACTAGCAGAAGCTCAGACAAAAACGGTGATGCTTCAGGGAGCAGTTCAAATGGTGGAGCTTCAGATTCAGGAGATGAATAATCCTCCTGATACAAAAACAGAAAATAAGAACGGAGTAAACTAAAATGACAGGAAATGAAATGTTAGCCAATTTGGGCCTGCGTCTAGAAGACCCGGCAGCGAGTGTGTTTACCTCGGCTGCAAAGCTAGATTCGCTTAATTTAGCCCAAAAAACAGTCTGTAGTATGATTGATAACGCTTACCTGGTTGAGTTGCAAACAATAGCAAATGACAAGACTGTCACTGCTGGTGCGTGTACGTTTGATGTAGCCTTTGGCTCTGGTGTCAATCCTATCAGGAATGGTATTACAGGTATATATGACGAAACCAATGATCTGTGGTGCACTATGATTGAACCCGGTGATGTTAAAAGGTTAGAAAATAGTTATCTATCAGGCACAACTTCAAACGCTGTAGCTTATATTTTTGCAGATACTATTTATATAAAGCCAACTAGTGGCGTATCAGCAATTGATGTTTGGTATATCAAGGAACCTACAGATTTAGCGGCATCTGGTATAGAGTGCGAGCTTAATCCAGCACTACAGGAAATGGTTTTGGATTTTGCCGAAGCACAGCTCTGGCGTATGGATGCTAAAGCCGATCGTGCACAGTCTGCATATAATAACGCTTTAAATCTAGTGAAGGTATTAAACGAGCGATATCAAGCTGAAAAACCTACAGGCATAGGCACGAAAGGTAGATAGTGATTCAGGAAATCCCACTAAACGGGGGATTGATCACTCAGGTTGATGCTGAAGAAATTGGCATCAACGGCTGTACAGAACTTATAAATGTAGAGCTTGATAAGCCCGGTTTAATATATAAACGTACAGGCCGTGGTGCTGCTGTAACTGTAGCAGCTAATATAAACCATATATCTAAATGGGTATATGGTGGCACAGCATACTGGGTATTAACCCTGACTGATGGCAAGATACATATAGCTACCAGCCTTGGTTCTTTAGATACAGAACTGTATGACGCTACTGGAACTGATATTAGAATATTAAACTATGGGACCAGGCTACGATTCGCAACTGGCTTATCAGATGAATCCAAGGTTTATCAATATATAGATAGGGATTTCTTTTGGTCTGCATATAGTCCTACGGCAGCTTGGGATACATCAACCGCTCGGCCAACTATATTTGCAGATGGTTCAGATGGGTTAAGCCTTTTCGATGCTGGTAGGTTGGGCACTTACTATAGCCCTGATTATGACTATAATACCAATAGATATACTCCTTGGGACGATTCAGAGTCTGGCTTTACTTATACTAACGATGCATGGTTTTATAAGATTTCTAAAGTTTACGATGGAAATCAAGAAGGTCCACTAACCGTAGACCCTGTAGTATCGACAAACTCAACAAGCACACAGGAAAGTAAATTAACCCCAATCCAAACAGCGGCCTTGACTGACGATGACTTTTTTGGAATGGCTATAAAAGTAGTTGAAGCGGATTTTGATAAAAGGATTACTGGTTTTAATATTTATAGATCAGCAAAAAATTCTCCATCAGGCCCATACTATAAAGTTGACGCTGTATCAACCCTTGGCACGGGTGAAGCTAGTAAACTTTCAGATTCAACTGTCAGGAGGGTTACAGATGCAAGGCATATTACACACGGGGGCCCAATTTTTGACCAAATTCCAGACGCAACTGGGGTTTGGGAAAAAGAACAAAAACATACCAGCGTCTCTCAGACAAGCACTTCTGGCAGCGGTACAGGTGTTCAGGCAACGATTTGGTCTGAAGACCATGCAGACCATCCGTGGGGGACGTACAATGACCCATACGTAGAAATAACCAATGTAGGCTCTGGGTATGCAGCAAATGACACTATTGTATTTACTGATCCCGGCAGTACGTCTTACACAACAACAGTAAAGGTGAGAAATGCTTCCATGGCATCGGATGGATTATTCTATCTATGGGAAGCCACAATACCACCTGAAGTTGGGCACTATTTATGGCACGATGGTACAACCAGTACAACACACTTCCCAACAGGTGTTTGCTTGATTGGAATTGTATCTGAGATTGTTTCTAGTGATGGCTTTGGATATTTAGTAAGGTGTGATACAATTTCTAATCAAATATATTCTTCGTTATGGATAACTAAAGGAATGAATATTAAAAATAGTGGGGGGACAACCCTTGGTACAGCACTGTTTGTCAGCAATTGGGAATCAGAAGCACACGTTGCTCTTGGAGGAGCCGGAAATTCACATCTGCATTCTGCACAATGGGAGGTTGCTGCTGGAGATTTGATAGGGTTTGGCGGCAATGATCAGACTGCAAGTACCGAACTATCAAATACTTCTAACGATGGTGTTCTTATTCACGTAGCTAAAAGTATTCCAAAGGTGGCTTACATCAATGCCAGGATACGTGCTTATACTTCCTATAACAATGCAGAAGAGGGGCTTATACATAGAAATTATTCCTGGATTGATAAGGGGGCTTATCACTTATTGGTATGGGCTGATAGACAAACAGACGGAGCACAGCACCCATATTCAGACGTATCTGTAAATACAAAATTTAAGTACAGCGTAAACCTTGAGGGCAGACAGTACGTAGCCAATGTAAAAATTGCAGATACCAAAGGTGCTACTGAAGACCATCCTGACTGGGTACTCTTTTCAGAGTTACAACAGCCTGATGTAATACCAATAACAAATTATATATCAATACCTGATATTCAAGGTGGTGAAATTGTGGGACTCGCTAAACTTATGGGTGACCTGGTTGTCTTTCAGGAAAAAGGTATCTATAGATTGTCAGTGCCAGGTGCATCACCCTCAACCTGGACACTTGCAGAATCTGAACCACATCTTGGTTGCGTTTCTCCAAACTCAATTGTTGAATCTGAAAATGGAGTATTCTTTGCTGGTCGTGACCATCTCTACTATCTTGATTCCAATTTTAAGGCTACACCAATCACTCAAACAATTCGAGATACATACCAGGCAAGTAGCAATCTTCAAAATACCCGTTTGCACATAGATGTTAAAAAGGAGCGTTTACTGTGCAGGTTTGGTGATACGGTTGCCACGACATATTCTTTGGATTTAAAATCTTTTCCAGGGCGTGAGCTATGGTCCAAGATGGATAATTCAACATCTAAAAATGCTCATTTATGGGTAACTGATGAAAACTTTAAAACCCATACTGTAGAAGCTGGAAGTACCAGTTATTTATGTGAGTTAGAGCCTAGTAGTGAAAGTGAAACTACAACCTTTAAGCGTACTACTGGGTGGATTAAATTAGGCGATCTTGGTGATAGGTATCTTCTCAGGATGTTAAGCCTTCGCTACACGTCTACAGATGTCCTGACAGTTAAATTTTATATAGATGGTGATGATTCTACCGTAGTTCAGACTATGACAATTCCAGCAGATACTTCGGGTGCAGATTGGTATAGATGTAAACCAGGAGTAAGGGGCCGATTGTGTAAGATTGAAATATCAACAACAGCATCTACCAATGATGTGGAGATACGCAGGCTGGAGATGGAGTATGAGTAATAACAGCACATATACATTGCTGGAGGGCTGTTATGAGTAATTTAAGAAGACCATCAGATAAAGTAGTATCAGATGCACTTCGTGATATTAATAAAAAAATAGTTGACCTGATACGGGAGTTAGATGCTCTCAAAGCACGGGTCACAGAATTGGAGTAGAATATGACATTTGATAAATTAGCAGACCGTTGTCTCTTATTTGTAGAGGAACGAAAACAGATGGTGGTGGCCCTTTTAAAGGAAGCCGAACTTGAGATGAGCCGTAAGTGTAATATGTATGAGGATACCAGAAGTTATACTGCCGACGGTTCAGCATCATATGGACTTCCTACAAATTATAAGCAGGTCATAATTTTAACATTTAAGGGTGAGAAACTTCAATCCATAGGCGAGGATGATATATCCTATAGTTCAGATGGTAGTGTGCAGACGGGAGAACCCACTGGATACTTTATTAGAAATAACGCATTTCATCTTGATTACATCCCATCTTTAGGTTCAATAAAACTTAGTTATTATGGAACTCTCGACAACGCACAGGATACGGCCGCTGATCCCAGCCCTATTGTGCCCGATATGTATCACCGGGATTTATGCAACTATGCTATAGCAATATCTGCTGCTAAAGATAATCCAACTCTGCACGATAAACACTGGGCGTTATGGCAGCAGAATTTACAAGAAATAATTAACGAGGATGCAAATCGTGAATTGGTGCATCAAATTAAAAGTGAGATATAAATGAATAAGAAAGATTTAGCTAAAAAAGGAAGATTTGGCGATACCGAGATACGGAAGGTTGACGGTAAGCCTGCACACGTAAATCCCCAGGAAGCCAAGCTTATTGACCGTAGGGGCCGTCTTGGTGAGATAATAGTTAAATCACAAGGTGCTGGCACTGTAAACCCACAAACAGGTATGTCTGAATATCACCTATGGCACGATCACGGTATTCACGGCCCATCTCAAAAGATGAAGGATAATTGGAATGAATATGTTAAACCGCATGGTACAGAACTAGCATCACTTGCAGCAGCAGGTATTACTCTTGTTGTCACAGGTGGAAATGTGGGAGCTGCTATCAAGGTTGGCGGTACTGTATACAGTTCGCTTTCAGCAATTGAACAGGCCAAGGAAGAAGGAAAAATAGCAGAGGATCAATATAACGCAGCCAAAGATCATTTTAATAATACTGTAGATTATCAGCAAAGAGTATATGATGCTCAGAAAATAGCCTATGATGCTCGTGGTAAGTATAATATGGAGGTGTTTGACAGTCAGTCAGCAGCTTATACAGCACAAGGAGAATATTTAGCAGATGTATATCAATCACAGCTAGGTGCGTATGAGAGAGAGGGAGAATATTTAGACGATAGGTTTGAATCAGAGCAAGACGCATATGGTAGACAGGGTGAATTTTTAAAAGATACGTTCCAGTCACAACAGGACGCATATGGAAGGGAAGGTGAATTTTTATCTGATCAATATCAGTCACAACAAGATGCATATGCAAGAGAGGGCGATTATTTAGAAGATAAGTTTCAGTCAGAGAAAGATAGAGCTGATAATCTTCGTACAGCCTTCAGCCAAGCTGGTGAAGTTAGTACACTTGAACAGGAAATTATGGACAGGCAGAGGAAAATTGCCGAAGAAGGTGATCCAGAATTAAAGAGAATTTTAAAAGAAGAACAAAATCGGGCATTGGCTACAATCCGTCAGCAGGGGGCTGATGCACAGCAAAGAACTTCCGGGCATATTGTGGGAACAGGTTTAGAAGGGTCAATAGTTGCCCGTGAACTTGTCAGACAAACAGATAAGGATACGCTTAAATCGCTTTCAGAAACAGCTCGTGATTTAGCTATAAAAAATCAGAGAGCACAAATTGAGCATAAGAGACAGGCACAGTCAAGTTTGGATACTATGGGTCTGTCTATTGAGGGAAGAAAACGTCAATCGCTATTGAATATAGCAGGCATTGCTGATCCAACTAAAGGATTCCAGGGTGCAGCACCAATTATGGGTTACCAAGGTGCAGCTCCAGTTATGGGATATCAAGGTGCGGCTCCAACTAGAGGTTATCAGGGTGCAGCTCCAGTTCAAGGGGTTCAGGGTGCAGCTCCGGTTCTAGGACCCCAAGGTGCAGCTCCGGTTTTGGGAATACCAGGTCAAGCTCCCGTAGACACATCTGGGTTATATAAACCTGATTACATGGGTGCAGCGTGGGACCTTGCTGGAACAGTAGCTGATACTGATACAGACTGGGATTTTTCATCTAACAAACCAACGGACTGGCAGGCGTATGCAGATTCGATAGACGATCAATATAGTTAAGGAATAATTATGGCAATAGAAGGAAAGAGAACTTTATTAGGTGAATACAAAATAATTGACACGAAGAATCCTCAAAATTCTAAAACATTTTGGGGTAAAAATGCTGAAGCAGACGCTAAGGCTTATGGCAAAATGCTTGTTGAAAAGCAGAAAAAAACGCTTGTTGAAAAGCAGAAAAAAACTCCAAAGCTAACTGAATCCGAAAAGAAAATCCAATCCCAACTTAAACTGGGTGGATATTTTAAGGACCCATCCACTGGTGTAGATACTATTGATAGTTTGCGTGCTGGTGGTGATTATATACCTGAAAGGTTTAAAAAGTCTAAGCCACCTATAGATCAAATTTCATCCAAAGAAAAAGAATTGAACGAGTTAAAGCGTTCACATAAAAGGAATCAGGACCCACGTACTCAGGCAGTAATTAAGATAAAGGAGAGTGAATTAGAAAAGTTATATTCAGAAATTGACACTACTGGTTATAGTGCTCCAAAGGTGGATGCTGCTGAAGGAGGTGGTGGTATTTTGGCATCTATTGCTAACTTTTTCTCTGGACCACCTGAAGATGAATTGACAGAAGATCAGTGGAAAGCTAGAAGGAGAAGTGAAACTCAAAAGCTAGTTAACCGTGGAGAGATTAAGGTTCCTGAAGGCTATAAGGGTACTAATTACGATTATGCCCGTGATCTAGTGGATGCTGCATGGAAACAGAAAATGGAAAAGCCAGCAGTACAGAAAAAGGTATCAGAAATGAGTAGTCAAGAATTAAAGGATTTTTTAGATGCCAAGTAGGTCAGAAGCACAACTGGAAATGTATGGGCGTTACCAGGTCAACCCTATTGATCCGATATTGAATGACTGGTGGAATGATCTGGACTATATGTCCCAGGAAGCTATCTCCGAATTATATAAACGGAATCAACAGCAATTTCAACCAATTGAGGTTCAAGAGCAGCCCGAAAAGCCTACTGGATTGGTTGAGCAATTTCTCCAGGAAGAACCCTTAGACCCAGGCTTATTCAAACAAAAACGTACACGTATGATTCAGCCAGGACAAATGGAATCCCTGGGAGCTGTACAGGTTAAGTCAGATGGTAGTTTGCATATTGTAGATGATCTGAAAAAAATGAATCTACTTATGATGGATGATAAAATGCCAGGAGGTATGAATCCTGAAGAAATGGGGAATTGGTCTGCTGATATTCAAAAGAAAGGTGCACTTGAAGCTGATGGATACCGTATTTACAATTTAGGTACTGGTGAGGTAATAGAGCCTAAGAAAATACCTTTTAAATCCCCGACTTTGGCACGAAATAAATATGTAGGCCAATGGCAGAGTTTTGTTAACCGTTTCAAATCTGGTTACAAGAATTATGAGACTACCCGTAAAATGATGGCAAATGAGCTTGGGATGGACCCAGAACAGCGTGTGGAAGAAATCGCCATACTTCAAGCTGAAATCCAGGGAATTAAATCGTCTGAAGCATATGACGAATTTCAGAAGGGTAACTTAAAAAGATTAATCACAGACCCATTTGAAGTTATAGGTCAAATCACAGCCGAATCAATATCTCAATTCTTACCAGCTTATGCTCAAACTGCTATAGCTACAGTTCCTGCTGGTATTGGTGTGGGTGCTGCAATTGGTGGTGGAACCACTATGGGAGCCGGGGCAATACCTGGTGCAGTAACTGGTGGTACATATGGTTTATATACAGCTGCTGGAATTGCATCTCTATCTATGGAATATTCTGGAATGATATTAGAAACAATGGGTGAGCATGGCGTGGATGTAACTAATCCTGATGAATTATATGAAGCATTTAAAAATGAAGAGCTGATGTCAGAAGCCAGGACAACTGGTCTTAAAAAAGGAATACCAATTGCTCTGATAGATATGCTTAGTGCTGGTGTGGCTGGCAAGGTTGGTAAAATAGCAGAAGTACCACTCCAAATGGCACTTGGTGCTGGTGGTGAGGTTGCAGGTTCTGTTGTAGCTGGGAAAGAAATAAATGCTGCGGCAGTATTATCTGAAGCATTTGGTGAGGTTGGGACTGCTGCTCCATCTGGTGCAATAAATATAGCTGTTTCCCAAAACAAAGCACTCCAGCAGGCTAAGTTTAATAAAACAACCGTTGGACAGGAGATTATACGTGCGAGAGAGGAAGGAGTACACGAGACACAGACTTTGGATATGGCAGAGAAACTTGCTAAACAAAACCCTGAAGTATTTGAAGAAAAATCAGTTCTCCAATTCTCAGAAGAAGTTAGGGAGATAACAGCAGATCAAAAGCGTGCAGAGGGTATTGATCCTGAAGAGTTTTTTGCTGGTGAAGGTTTAAAGTCTGATACTGAAAAAGCACGTGTACTTGGTAGTACCTTGGAAGATAACGGCAAAATATTGATTAACCTATACAAGGGTGCAAATGCCAATACTGTTGTTGAAGAATTTTATGGAAATCATTTTAGACAACTATCTGAATCTAGCCAACAGGTGTGGGATAAATATTTTAGTGAATATATGCAGGAAGGTGGAAAGCTTACATCCCAGGAATTATTTGAGAAGGAAGGAACATCCTATTATTTTGGTGAACAACTAGACACCGATTCCACAATCCTTAATATATACAGAAGGGCCAAGAATTATTTCAACGATATGTTTAATAAATCAACTCTCGATCCAGAGATTCGCAATATGTATGAGGATGCTGGATTTGGAAGAGTTGAAGAAGCTGATGTTACTCCAGATGCAGAATCATTCCAGTTAGATACTGAGAAGGAATTTGCAATTTGGGGCATCCCTCCTGGTAAGACTTCAGAAGAGCTGCTTTACACTAAGGCAAAATCACAAAAAGAAGCTGATAAGGTATTACAGGTTCTAACATCTAAACATGGTATACAAAAAGGTAGAGTACAGGTTTTAGATTTAGCAGAAGACCCATCAAAATTTTGGAAATCTGGTGAAGGGATAAAATCTGAAGAATCATTCCAGTTAGCTCCCAAAGAACCACTATTAGAATATGAAGATGAAGTTGTTATGGATAAATATCCTGACGATGCTGGTGTTGTATTTATAGGAGGGGATGCTGTTAGTGTTGATATGGATGGAAATGACCATCCTACTGGTTATAGGTATCCTGAGAAATATATGGAAAAGGGGAGTGGGTGGCAGCTATCTAAAGGTGGTGCTACACGAATGAATAATTTAGCTGACCAGGGTTTTAAAACTGTTGCTGTTGTGGTATATCCAAAACTCCAAGCTGCAATGAAACACAACCCGGTATATCAGGAAGCTTTAAAACGTGAACTAATTAAAAATCATAAGATTCGTCAGACCAATAAGTTTATTAAGGAAGGTCAGGCAATCTACGATGAAAAGCCAAGACGGCTTCAGAAAAAGACATCTGTTATGCAGGAAGCTGCAAAGCTTGGCAAGGTTAGTTTGATTCAGGTTGCCAGGGATATAGGTGAGTCTGAATTTGATAAAACTGGTGGCAAGATTGTTGGTGTTGGAAGATTTAAGGAAATTCGTACTGGTGATGATAGAATTATTAAGCACGAAGTATATCCAGCAGAGGTGTTATTTGAAAATTATCAAAGGCTACCAAAGCCCATTGATTTTAACGATTTTCGTGACAAGCTTTCTATTGAGGAAAATAAAAAGAAGGGAGCCTGGCTGATGATGCAGACACTTAACTTCTGGCTCAATAAAGATAATTCAAAGCTTATACCTAAACTGATTGAAGCTGGTGAGGGTGATGTATCTCTACTACAGAAAGATATTGAGAAGGGCCGTGAATCATTTCAGTTAGCACCTAAGCAAAAAGAATACTTCAAAGATACCAAGGTCGTAGATGACAAGGGTGATCCTCTGGTTGTGTATCACGGTACAGCAAAAACTTTTAGTCGTTTTGGAGATGAACACTTGACTGAATCAGACCCATTTTTCTTCACTCCCTCACCAGAAGTAGCAAGTGGATATGCTAGGAATAGAGAATTTTTTGGAGGTGGAAATGCCCAAGTAATTCCATCATATATAAATCTCACCAATCCACTTCTATTAGAAACAAACTTAAATAATAAATTAACACCAAGTCAATTTATTAAATTAATAGAAGACTCTACTGGGATAAAATTACCTAAAAGTGTAAATATTTTTGATTATTATTTAAAAGATGAATTAGCATCTTTTGAGAGTAAGGATCAACAAGATTTTATGGAAAATATTGATAAAAATTTGTTTCAATATTTTTATAATAATCCAGATTTACAGACCTATTTAAAATCTATTGGTTATGATGGTATTGAAGCTTGGGAGGTAGACCCATCAAGTGGTTTTCCAACTTCTAAAACTAAAGACAGTACAGTATACATAACATTTCGTCCAGAACAAATTAAATCAGTATTCAATCAAAAACCAAAAGAAACTGGTGAATCATTCCAGTTAGTGTCAGAAGAAGTATACCAGGAAGAAGCTAAGAAAAAGAAACCAACTCCAGAGCCTGGCTTATGGTCACAGGTTATGATACCAATATCTACCAGGTTAAAACGTATCAATCCAAAATTAAAGAAAGCACTCAGAGATTTTGAATTTGGATTTCTTACTAAAATACGGGATGACCGTACCAAGGTAGAGCCGTTTTTGAAAAAGCTTCGCAAACTATCTGATGAAGATTACAATAAAATGGATTTAGCCCTTAAAAATTCAGATGCTGATATGGCATATACTATCGCTCTGGAAAATGATATTGAAGCTGAATGGAATGCTGTCAGGGAATTATTGGAAGACACATATAAACGTGCAAAGGATGCTGGCCTGGAAATGGGATATATAGATGAGTATTTCCCACGAAAGGTTGATAATTATGACGGTCTGATGGCTTCCCTGGATAATAAAACCCAGGGTGCTATTGAGAAGGCTATTGCTGATGAGCAGGTAAAGCAAGGGCGTGATCTAACAATAGATGAAAAAGGTGCAATTGTTAATCAAATGATTATGCGTCCTAAAGGTAAGGGCGGTAAACCAGGACATACAAAGAAACGTAGCCTTGTGATTAACCAGAATATTAACCAATTTTATTTAGACCCAGGAGCAGCCCTCACTGGGTATATAGATGGTATGAATGAAGCCATTGCAGTAAATAACTATTTTGGTAAAGGTACAGACAAATCTGATAGTATTGGTAATTATGTAGCCAAGCTTGTTGAGGATGGTGAGATTAAACGTGAGCAGCAGGAAGAAGTATTAAGCGTTCTAAGGTCCCGGTTCCAGCGAGGTGCAAATGCTAAGGGTGTGGCTACTGCAAAAAATATTGCTTACATAGCCACAATGGGCTCCCCAACCTCTGCAATAACACAGTTTGGTGATTTAGCCTGGTCTTTATATGAAGCTGGATGGTATCGTACTGGAAAAGCTATGGCAAGGTCCATTGCACGGCAAAGCAAACTCACCAAGAAAGATATTGGTATTGAAAAAATTGCAGCAGAGTTTGACACACAATCTAAAACTGCCACAGCAGTTGACCTCCTATTCAAATCAATTGGACTTACAGCAATAGATGCACTCGGTAAGGAAACTTTAATAAACGCTGCTATTGACAAGTATCAATACCAGGCTAAACGCAATAATCCCAAGTTAAAAGCCAAGCTACGTGAGGTTTTTGGCGATGAAACGCCCCAGGTGATGAAAGACCTCAAGTCAGGAAAAATGACAGAAAACGTGAAGATGCTAGCGTTTAATACACTACTTGATTTCCAGCCAGCAGCACTATCAGAAATGCCCCAGAGTTACCTGAATAATTCTACAGGATATAATCGGATATTCTACCAGTTAAAAACCTTCACAATAAAACAGCTAGATGTATTTAGAAATGAAGCAATTGATAATATGAAATCAGGCAATCCTAAGCAGGCGGCAGAAGGTTTTACAAATATGATTAAGCTTGGGACTTATTTTGTCCTGGCTAACGCTACTGCTGATGCATTGAAGGATTTAATTATGGGCAGAGAAATACACCTGGATGATATCGTGATTGATAATATGTTCAGATTAGCTGGTGGCTCAAGGTTTATGGCATGGCAAGTCAGACAGCATGGACCAATAGAAGCAGTCACAAAACAGGTGCTCGGACCGCAGTGGAGTATGGCAACAAAGATATGGCGTGATGGAGTTTCCATTTTCAAGGCTGCATTCGATGAGGAAAAAACTATGGCAGATGCATTTAAAAATATCAAATCTGTAAACTTCCTTCCATATGGTGGTAAAGCCTGGTACTGGTGGTCTGGTGGTGGAAGTAAAAAGGTTGTTGAGCAGGAATTGGATAGATATAAAAGCATAGCCAAGGGAACGAGGTTCAGAGATAAAATATTTGGAGCACGACAACTTGATGAAGATGAAATTGTAAAATTTGAAAGGTATATAGGTATAGCTGAAGATAGGGGATATATCTCTTACAGAACGGCTGATAACCTATATGATTTATACTGATGATTGAATCCATAAAAGATATTATAGATGACGTATTAAACCAACTTGAGGATATAGGTATTCCAAATACAGAGGAAGCACGTTACCTGGTGTTCGAGACAGGAATGGCAGAGAGTGGATACCGTCACCTGGAACAGATAGGTGGGGGACCGGCACTCTCATTTTGGCAAATTGAAAATTGGGTATGTCAGGATATTTGGGACAATTTTATTTTATATCGCAAACCATATATTCAAGCTATGTATAAGTTGGGCCTGATTGAAGAAAGCATACCATTTTGTGTGTTTTCAAATATTGCCCTGGCGGCAGCATTCTGTAGGATACACTACCGTAGAAAGCCTGGAGCAATCCCTGGCACGATGCCGGGACGTGCTGCTTATTGGCTCAAACACTACAATGCTGGCGGCAAAGGTTCCGTGGATCACTACATAGCTGCTAATATGGGAATTGAATAGTGGATTTAGCACTCCTGGATCAATATGGTTTGCCAATTTCTATGGTGGTGGCTTTTGGCTGGTATATATGGAAGCAGAACCAGTGGATTCAACAGGAATTGGAATCTGATATGGAAGCATCCTTCGCACGCCAGGAAAATATAATTATAGAATTAATTAACCAGCAGAAGCTAACTCAAATGGAGTTGGCTGAGATTAAAGGATATATTGCTGGAATCGAATCAATACTACAACGCCTTACGGGAAATGGATTAAAAAAGAAATGATTATAGATACACTATCGAAGTACCCTGAGATTGGAATTGGAAGCACGGTTGGCACGTCAATCGTACATTGGACAGGCATAGTCAATCCCGTACTCAGCATGGTATCGCTGCTTATTGGAATAACCGTGGGGTTAACTACCCTTTATCTCCAAGTAAGAAAGATTAAAAAATAACAATGGATATATTACTGGTATTTGTAGCAATAGCAATACACTACGTATCAGACTATATGAGTAAGAACCCAGAATATAAATGCCCCGAATACTGTGAAGTAGACCACGAGCATTTACCAATAAAAAAGGAAGACCCTTATGTTAGTAGCAGTAGTAATAAAAACAATCAAGGAAAATAAACAATCAATCTGTGATGAGCTAAACGGTTTAATTAACGTACCTATGGTTTCAGAAAAAAAGGAGCAGGCTTGCATAGAATCAATTTTCGACTCAGTGGTGGAAGTGTTGGAAAAGGTATTATCTAAGTAGGTAGTTCCGAAGTATTTCTTTTGGTACTTCGTTTGCATATATCTCAGTAGTTTTAACACTAGAATGCCCTAAGAATTGTTGTAGCATATCCTTTGGCATTCCTTTTCTTAAAGCCTTCTTAGCATACGTATGTCTAAATGAGTGTAGAGAAACCTTGTTTTTCTTACAATAATCCCTACCTAGCAGTTCGTTTATAAATTTAAGCGGTGTTCTACGTGCTGACTTCAGTTTAGCCCAGAAGAATAAAATATCCCCAGAAGACTCCACTATTTTCTGTACAGTTTCGTTAACTGGCACAGTAACCCATTTCTCAGGTTTATGCATCCATACCCTCATAAACATTCCATCATTTTCTTTTATAAAATTGTCCTGGGTTAAATCCCAGGCATCAGTTGGTCTAAGTCCAGTTTCAAGCAGGAATACAAAGAATTTATGAAACACGCCAGCCTTAGATAATATAAGGTCAATTTCTTCTTTTTTAAATGAGTGGGGTGTATGTACCTCTTCTTTCAAGCGATCCACACGAGAAGCAATATTGTTTTTCACTTTCTCATTTTTAACACAATAATCAAAGAATCTTCTAAAATGAACAATATGCCTGTTGATTTGTTTATTTTTCATAGTGCCTTGCAGGGTGGCTATATAACCCTCAATATCCCTTACCCTATACTCGTCCACATATTCCTTAGATATGGTCGTATACAGCCGTTTTAGGGATGATAGAGCGTGTGAAGCGTTGCCCTGGGATTTATGTTTACCTTTAAAGGCATTTTTAATATCGTAGTGACGAAACATAAATCTGTTAACCTCATCAATAAATGAGTATTGTTTTATAATTGTGTTTTTGTTTTGTAGGAAATTAAGCACGTATGCTTCAGCGAGTGCCTGTGCTTTCTTTTTATCTGAGGATAGGGCTTTACGTAAACGCTTACCTTGAATACGTTCATCCATATACCATATGTTGTGCCTTTTATATAATCTCATTTTGCTTCTCCTTGTGCCTAAAATGAGACAAAAACCAGGGGTTTTAAAGGGTTCTCACGAGGAGAGAAATAACAAAGGGTAAATTAGCAATCCGCTGCATTACCACTCTGCCAACTCTCCAGTCGTCATTTTCACGACCAGAGTCGTGAGAAATTCCTTATTTGTGCTCCGGCTTTTGCCGTGTTGTGTCTTTTTTGTGTCTTTTTTCATACTTCATTTAAAAGCGATTTAAAATATTGCTCAATTCTTTTCATTCTATTTTTTTATAACCTTAACATCTATAATATTAATATCCTTTGCAGGATAATAACTATTTGCACTAACTACAACACGTTTACCATCCTTTTTTACTAATTCGATCTCAGGATAGGGTACAGTGCTCCCGACCTCTCTCTCTGGTGCATTTAGGTATGCTTCTTGCATTTCTTTTGGAGTAACCATCAGCCAAGAATTGCCAATAAGTTCAAAGCGAGAACTATATCCAAGTAGTTGAGCATATTTAAGGGTTACATCTGTAAAAATAGCTTCTTTCCTACTTATACAAGCTTGTATTTTGTTTAAATCTAATAGTGGTGCGTGTTCTACGTGTTCAGAATTACACCCACATTCGTTCTCGTACTTTTCCTTCCAATCAGCGATAATTTTATCCTTCCTGAGAAGTGCTTTATCCTTCTTTTCTATCTGTGCCCAGAGGTTGTCTATAGTTTTAACTAGAACATCGCCATTTGTTGTTGTCATATTAAGCTCCTCTATTTCTATATTGATATCTTTAAACTCCACAGTTCCACCATCCAAATAAATAACTTCCTTGTCTAATACCGTAGCAAGAAGATTTACATTGGACCTGCGCATTGTTTTAGTTTGGCCAGTCTTCCACTTATAGAAAGCAGGCTGAGATACACCAACCTTATTACAGATTTTTTTATCTGACAAGTCCGATTGCTCAATTGCATCTAATATAGATTTTCCGATAATCATAAGCTTCCCCATAGTGGCAATTTAAGTTTACAACCTAATACCGACCAATGGGGAAAATTATAATCATATCATAATTAAAACCAAGTAAATTATTAAAAATCATAAATAATTAAATAATAATTTGTTATATACCATAACTTACCATAAATTAAAGCCATAATTAAGCATAACTTATACAATAAAGGAGAAGCATATGAACACATTCAAACAAACTTTTGATAAACTTTCAGCTATAGATGTAAATGAGCATTCTAAAGATAAAAATGGTTATACTTATCTTTCCTGGACTTGGGCCTGGAAAACTTTAGTTGAGAACACTGAGGTCGCAAGTTATATTTGGCAGGAAGATAAATTCTTTTCAGATGGTAGTATGGAAGTATCGTGTGTGTTAACTGTTGATGGACATTCACTACCTATGTGGCTAGCTGTAACAGATTACAATAATAAATCAATTCCTAATCCTGATGCTTGGAGTATTAATACTGCCAGAATGAGATGTTTGGTTAAAGCTATGGCAATGTTTGGATTAGGGCACTATATATATGCTGGGGAAAGTTTCCCAGAAAATACCGGGACTCTGGCTCCTGCCTCTGATGCTTCTCCAGGCGATGATGCCGATCCAAAGCTGGAGTCCCAAACCTTTGAAGAAGAACCCGACTTAACCATTGAGGGGGTATTAAAATCAATAATACCTTGTGGTGGCAGTAAGGGTAAATCTTATGGGGAAGTTTATTTAAATGACGGTGAGGAGCTTTTAAAAGCAGGAAAACGCTTTGGTGTATTAAAGAATCCCACTAAAGATCAGAACAAGCATTTAACCAACTTACGTTTTATAGTAAGACACCAAATGCAAAACAACAATGGTGTGCTTGCTTAAATGGATGACTATCCTAGAATAGTACCATATAGCAGTTATGGAAGAGTATATGAGGTATCTAAAGGTATATTCTTCCCTTCCGTAACAACAGTTCTACGTTTTGGGCTTCCACTTGAGGAGTTTCTCTTCAAATGGTTTTTAGAACAATCCCAGGGGGATTATCAAAGGCATATACAACATAACGGAGCCGCCAGTGAAATTGGCACTTTCGTTCACGATGCCTGGGATAAGATACTTGATGGGGGAGAAATAGTTATACCTGAAAATCCCCTGGAGATTGTTCCTGGTAGGAATTACTATCCATCATCTCAAGTAACACTTGAAATACGTAAGGCACTACTTTCACTGATATCATTTTGGGAAAAGCAATCACCTAAAGTGATAGATAAAGAGATGCTTTTATATTCACTTAAAATGAAAGCTAACGAGTTTATATATCCATTTATGGGCCGTTGTGATTTAGTCTGTAAAATAGGAAAAGACACCTGGATGTTAGATATAAAAACTTCACGGAATGTTAAAGGTGTACTAAAAAATCAGGCACAGCTCACAATGTATAGTATGCTCTGGAATGATATGTATCCTGATAACCCGGTAGATCGGATGGGTATAATTTGGGCAAAAAAAGACTGGAAAGGTGACAGTCCGCCAAAAAGCGTATGTGAGCCTTTTGAATATGAATTTGATGCTAACCTGGTTCGAGATATCTATGCAATTTTTAAACGAATTTATGATGGATTTGAGCTTGGTAAACCCAAGGTTAAAAAACCCCTTCCTACAACATTTTCACTGGCAGACTGTACTCCTGTAACAGCAGATTATGTTCCTACCTTCTTCCCATCCAAATCAGCCGTGGTTAATTCTCGTACCCCTCACCAAAGGGGCTTGATTTCAGAGGAAGTTAATCGTGGGAAAAAAAATAATAAAATAAAACAAACCAAAAATACCAAAACGATTGATAAAGATGGATATACTAAAGTGGGGGGATTAAAGTAAATGGCTAGACCTAAAAGTCCCCCTATGATAATTATTACCAGGGCAGTGTATGAGTTAGACTTAACCCCAAATGAAAAATTTGTATTAGCCAATATAGGCAACGTCATCACCTCTGGTGGTATATACCAATTTGATAACGAATGGATAACAACCTTCACAAAGGTTTCCAAAAGACAGGTTTCTACAATCATCCGAAACCTAATTAAGGGTGGTTTTATTAGTATAGAATTGATTTATCGTGAGGGAACAAAAGAGGTTTTAAAAAGGGTATTGAAATTAACTTCCAGGGGTATGGAAGTCTGTAACCCTACCTCACGAAGTACACTTCCGGGGGGTATAGAAGTAGACTTCGTAGATAATAGAAAGTCTTTACTTAACAGTAAAGATAATAAAAAGAGTAATATAAATATAGCGTTTGCTGATTTTTGGAATTTATACGATAAAAAACGAGGTGATACAGATAAGATAGAGAAGAAGTGGAATGCTTTATCTGATAAGGATCGTCAGCTTGCTATGAATTATATTCCAGGGTATGTAAAATCAGAACCAAATAAGCGTTTTAGGAAAGACCCAACAACCTTTTTAAACAACAAATCCTGGAATGATGAAATATTAGAGGTTGTAAAACCTAAAAGTGCAACCAATGGCGTAGACGTATTAACTCCAATACTCAGGGAAATTAGGCGTGTTGGTGGCTATGGTAAACCAGAATTTAAGGAATATGAAAAAGACGCTGTACGGGTGGTTAAACAGCTTGGTTGGGGTCGGTGCTGTACTATGAGTGAGTTTGATTTAAAACAAAGCGTAAGCAATAGCATAAATATAGTTCAGTGAAGATAGAAGATATTGTACCAACGCCATCAGATGAAACACGAAAGACCAGGAAAATGTATTTCAATCCAGAGTCTGGTGAATACGTTAATTATACCAAGGCCTATCAATTAAAAAAGAAGGGTATAGATTTGTTTCAAAATGCAGTAGACGTTCCAGATGAGGATCGAACTCCGATCCTGGAAGAAAGACTAAGACTTGTAAATCTAACATTGGAGATGCTAACTAAGGCTATAAATGAGTAATCAATTTTTTCTCGTGGAGGAGGAAAATGCACGAGGTCAATTTGACTGGAATGCCGATCTGTATGCACAGAAGCAACATCAATTTGCAAACGATCTTGAAGTCTCTATTGGTTTTGAATTTTGGCCAACGAAACCCAGGTTTGCTGAATACGATTATCACATTGTTAACCCAGACAACTCTAATTTTTCAGGAACCTGTAGTATTGTCCCTGGAACCCCCATACTTGGCGTAGCAGAGCTAAAGTATAGAACTAACGGGACTATAGACTATCCCGACACTGTAGTAGACACCGATAAAATAGTTAAGATGCGAGACAGGGTAAGAAATACAAATCTTCCTGCTTACATATTTTTCCGTTTCACAGATGACGATAGATATTATCGTGTAGACCTGGATGATGAGTTTAAGCAATCTTTAAACCGTAATACAAATACAACTGCTGATGTTAGGTGGGAATTAAAACCCTTAACTCACATACCAGTGCATAAATTAAAATCAGTTAAAGATATAAGGGAGAGGAATGGATAAGCCAGTAGAATTTATAGAGAAGAATTACCCAGCAACAGCCCGTTCATTTAAAGCATTTCAGAGGGAGCAGTACGAGCTTTTCTGTAAGAAGCAGATGGATTACGGTCCAGGCAACATAGCGGTTGGCACAAGTTTAGAAACAGATGAAGATATAAACGTGAGTTTGATGGGGCTTACATTTAGAATGAATGACAAGATGCAACGACTCATCAACCTAGTAGTAAAACAAAGAAAAAACGCTCAGAATGAATCTGTACTTGATAGCTTTGACGATCTCTCAGTTTATGGGATTATAGCTAGAATAGTGAACGATGGATTCTGGGGAAAATAAAATAAAAAAAAGGAGTAAAATGAGACATTTCATAATTGAAAATCTTAAAAACGTAGACTGGGGTAAGACTGTAGCCACTCTTAGCTTGGTTGTGTTGGATGAACATCAAAAGCCCCTGGTTACTGTTCACGATTGTAAGCTCGTTGATGGTGCAAAGGGCTTTTTCGTATCAGCTCCATCTAAAAAGCTTGATACACCCTATACAGGAAAAGATGGTAAGCAGAAGGAATATATGGATTTAGCTTTTATTCATTTTGATCATCGTGACGAGCTAAATAGCTTGGCCGCTGAAATGTATGATCCTGCTGGTACAACTACAAAAACCCTGGCAACTGCTGACGAAGAGTTACCATTTTAAATGCAGTCTGAATCCTTACATAGAGCAAATGAGGGGCTGGCAGAACAGGTAAAACTTCTGTCGGCCCAGGTTAATAATCACGAGAAGCTACTTATCTTATGTTTAGATATGATTAAGAATTTCGGTCATTTTGTACCAAATGCAGTAGATGAGTTTCATAAGGAATTTGAAAGAATTCGGGGTGTCGGAGCAGAGTCGCAAGGCAAGGCTTTGTCGGATAAGCCAATAGAAACCTATCTCGAAGGTAATTCTGATCACCCCGAAGAATTATGAGTAAAAAAGATAAAGCAGTGCATAAGGCTGAAGAAGCGTCAAAAAGAAGGAAAAAAAGGGATTGTACCCCACTAGATAATTATGGAGATAATTACGTGACAGGTCAGGAGAAATTGCGAACCCAAGGAAAAGGTGGGCGTTATCGTGTTTTAGAGGGTTGGTATTCGGATGAGATGAGGGATAAGTTTAATAAGATATTCGATAAACGCCAAGAGGAGTATAATAAAAACACTAACAGCACAGACCCCCCGGAATTTGATGAGGATGAGTAGTGCCAAGAAAAATCCCTACAAAGACACGAATGAAGCACAGGATGGACAAGGCTATGAGGGAATACGTGAAGGCCAGGGATCAGTATTCGTGTCAGACGTGCGGAATACACAAGGACAGCACACCGCTAAGACAATTAGATTGGTCACACAAGATAGGACGGAACAATCTAATACTGAGATGGGACGAGAGGAACACGATCAGCCAGTGCAGGAAGTGTCACCGCCAGTGGGAGCAAGGCATAACCGGGCCAATGAATCTGGCTATAGATCGTCTGTTTGGAGAGGGTACGTCCCAGCTATTAGAAAATATGGCACGCCAGTATCCAATATCAAAAGGGACGTATCTGGACTTGGTAGAATTTCGATTGAAACTAGAGGACTACTACAAGAAAAAACTAAAGCTAGTCCAGGTAGAGGACTACAGTCAGTCGGATTGTATTGCAAACATATTTACAGATTTTGGGCTAAAAATAAGAGGGGATCACGAATGATAAATATAATAGAGAGGGCTGTAGTGTTTTTATTACTTGCAGGCTTATCCATACTCACCTGGTATGTGATAATTGCCATAGGGGGTACTTATGTCTGATCTACAGTTAAACTATTGTGTAGAGTGTTTCCAGTCTTTGGATGTTGGGCATATTTGTGATAGATGTCAGTGTGAAATTTCTGGAGACTTTGATCATTTAAGGGAAGATGAAAATGACGGATAGAAAAGAGTGTACTAGGTGTAAAGAAAGTAAATCCCTGGCAGAGTTTATTAAAACTTTCGGCCAGAGACATCCTATGTGTGATGACTGTAGGAAGCAAAACTCAAAGGATGATTATTATAGAAGGAAGGCTTTAAAGCAACCGCTATTCTAAATGGCTAAGTACAGGAAGAAAACAATAGAATATATTAACGACCAGCTAGATATGGATGTCCGGGATTTAA
>Ga0209128_1000580_pt1 | contig 27188 bp, 30 predicted proteins | sample ETNvirnome_6_100_FD_184072 | JGI IMG/M metagenome (GOLD analysis project Ga0209128, IMG submission 184072) | Marine viral communities from the Pacific Ocean - ETNP_6_100 (SPAdes) (version 2) | ecosystem: Environmental > Aquatic > Marine > Oceanic | place: Pacific Ocean | collected 2013-06-19 | reverse complement strand
AACTGGTATTCCCAGGAAATTCCTACCCACCTTGCGGATCATATAAAACCCAAAACGGTTTTATGGCAGGCTACGATCAATCAAAAACAACAAAAAGTATTAGATACCTTATTTGAAACAGGGCTTGATTTTCACATCCTAGTTATGAATGTTGAAGCCTTTAGTACCAAGAAAGGTGTAGATTTTGCAGGAAGATTTTTAAATTCACATAATACATTTATGGTTATTGATGAATCTACAACTATTAAAAACCCGGGAGCTAAAAGAACCAAGAATATAGTGTCGTTAGGTAAGTATGCAAAATATCGTAGGATTATGACAGGTTCTCCGGTAACAAAATCTCCATTAGACCTATATAAACAATGTGAATTTTTAGATGAGTATTTATTAGATCATTCTTCTTATTATACCTTTAGAACTAGGTACGCTGTTATGCGTAAAGCAAACTTCAATGGGAGATCAGTAGAAATTGTAGTAGGATATAAGAATCTTGGTGAATTATCAGATAAGTTAAAACCTTTTTCTTATAGAGTATTAAAAGACGACTGTTTAGACCTACCTAAGAAAACTTTTATGAAAAGGGTCATTACTTTAAGTGCTGAACAACACAAAGTCTATAAGCAAATGAAGGAAATGGCTTTAGCCCAGTTAAATGGGAAGTTATTAACAACTGCTAATGCATTGTCTCAACTAATGAGATTACACCAAATTACGTGTGGCCATTTTAAGGCTAATGATGGCTCAACTCAAACAGTTAAGAATAATCGGTTAAATGAACTAAGTGAGTTATTAGAGGAAGTAGAAGGTAAAGCCATTATATGGGCTCATTACCAATATGATGTTCAAACAGTCATAGATGCAATTAAGAAAGAATATGGTGATGACTCGGTTGTGGACTATTATGGGAAAACCCCTAATGAAGATAGACAGCCTAATATAGAGAGATTTCAGTCCGACCCTAAGTGCCGGTTTTTGGTTGGAACCCCCTCTACGGGCGGCTATGGCCTTACATTGACGGCTGCTAGCACCATGATTTACTATTCTAACGGATATGACCTAGAGAAGCGTCAGCAGTCCGAAGCCCGAATTGACCGAATAGGGCAAGAAAAACCTATGACCTATATTGACATAATATGTGAAGATACGGTGGATGAGAGAATTGTAAAAGCTTTAAGAAAGAAGATTAATATAGCTACTGAAATAATGGGTGAAGAGCTAAAAGACTGGATTTAATCTCAGAAAATGTAGGACTCGTACGCGTAGGGCGCTAGAATTTTCTATTCTACCACAACACCTTTTTCCCACTTCATGTCCGGCAAACCGTTTTCGTAATGTTTGCCATCGAAAGTGAGAACTTGTTTTCTATTAGAACCTTTTTCATTATAACTGACGTGTACCCAGCCACCTGCTGGATCGTCTGGTTTATAGAACTCTAAAATTAATTGATCAAAGTCACAGTTTGCTTGTATCCAATATGCTACTTTAATATTTGGAACACCACCTATTTCAAAGTCCACCGCCTGGCCCTTTGCATGTTGCGACGTTTTTTTGCTGCCGATCGCTTCACAGAGCGCTTCGGACCTGTAGCCAGAGGTAACAGTAATGGGTTTATCAAACTTCGCACGAACCGGTTCCAGTATTTCATAACACACATCTCCTAAATTTTTAATGTCGCCAGCTCCGGGCTCATTGTCAATACCTTTACGAGTTGCTGTCATTGATTTAGTAAACTCTTCGAGCTTAAAATGTTTTGATAGTTGCATGATTTATTTTGTGATTAATGTAAATATAACATAGGCCATACCTGTAATCAAGGCACCAACAGATACTAATAGAATACTTTCCACTCTATTAATTTGGTGTTCTATTTTATTGATTTTATCATGAGTTTGTTTTTGCATAATCCTGCAAAGTTTTTCATGAGAATCAATTCGTTGTATAGCGTTTTGTTTAGGCATTAAGCAGTCAACCCCCTCTGTCTTAGACGCATTGCTTTTTCTTCGTTGGACAATAACGCCTCTTCTATGCTTGTCAACCCAGTATTTTGATTAATATTACCAGGTAATGCTGCAGTTTTAACTACTTCTTCTGATACTTCTGATGTTTCAACTGGTATGTTAGGTTGGATAGAAACTTTATCTTTACTACCTACAACTCTTAATGGATTTATAATCTCAGGCCATTCAGCTCCTGGTTTTAAATTAATCTGGTATAGCTGTCTTAAGATAGCATTGATTGCACTACTTACTTCTGAGTAAGGATTATCTAATCCAATTTCTCTAGCATTTAACGCCATACTATTTATAATATTATTTGATACTTCATAAGGTTGAAAGGTGTCACTAATTAATCTTCCAAAAGTTTTATTACCTAATCTTTTTGTAGCTAAAAAGACATCCGAAGTATTCATCCCTAATTCTTGCGCACCTTTAATATCATCGCTCATAGTTTTTTGAACTTTCCATAAAGCTTTGTTAGCTGCAAGGTAAGCATCTACTAATTCAACAGGATCAATAGGTCCTTTTTTTAATGCAACTTTATTAAATATTTTTTTAGAATTTCTTTCACCAGCTGCGAAGTCTGCTTGTTTAAAGTTTAATGCATTTTTAATATCTAATTTAACAGCCCGCGCTCCAATAATACCTAGACCTTCATCTAAAATTTCATACGATCTTCCGTTCTCATCATACTTTCCAATCTTACCCCACTTAAATGGTCCACCTAGGTCTCCTGTTTGGAAAGGTGTATCAAACCCGGTGATAGCATAGTCAATTCTACCAATTTGTTTTAAACTTCCAGGCATCTGAGCTTTAAGTAAGTGCATAAATATTTTTTCTGCCTTAACACCATCAGAATCATTTTCATTCCAGACTTCATAGCCTTCTCGAGTTCTTCCTGTTCTAACTACTACATCAGCTAAAGCTTCAGTCCAAATAGATTCAGATACAAATGGTTGTGCAATATCTCCAAAACCTTTTAATGATCCCAGTAAAAAGTTATTCATGATGGCTTCATCATTTAATTGACCATCAGCTACTTCATTAATAGCTGCTTGCCATGGTTTTAATAGGGTGTCGTAAGCATTAGCGTGACTAAAATCGATATACTTCCAGTTCCCTTCTTCATCTTTGATAGGAATGATTGTAGAATTTTTTGACCAAGGAGCTACGAATCTTCTGATAGCTGCTAGTTGTTCTTCACTCACATCATATAAAGTTTGTCCTAGTTTAGTTGCACCGTAAGGTACCGCCGCCATCGTAAATGCCATACCCATTAGACGTTGCATTCCAATTCTTCTTAGTGTTGGATCTTTAATTTCTCTTAATGCTGTTCTTAAAATATTAGTAGAGGTTCTTAAAATTTCTGCAGGGAACGATACGAAGTTACCTACTGGCCATCTACGTAAAGCTTTAATAGATTGAGATACGTAGTCATAGTTAGGTACGTTATTTCTAACAACGTTTGCAGCCATTTCATCTAAAGCATCATCACTAATAGTTTTACCGGCTCTTTTATAAGCTGACGCAAATCTAGATCTCTCTCCTAAGAAGGTAGCAATTTTCCAGAAGTCATCCTCAGCTGTGTAAGCATCTTCTGTCCACTTTTTTAGTTTAGAAAGAGGTGATAACAAACCTCTCAATCCTCTGTCTGCTGATACGGTGGATCCAAAGTCAATATCTTTTAAAAGATGTCTTAAATCTCCCATTCTAACATTGGTATTAACAACTCCTAGTCGTGCTAGTTTTTGATAGAACTCTGCTTCAACTCTTGTACCTGGAGCTGCTACTTGTAAATTTCTCCAAGCCGTTCGAGCCATACGTGGAGTGATTCCAATTCCTGGAGCCAGTCCATTGGCTACAGCAAATGCACCTGCACTTATAAAGTTTCTTGCATGAGTTACAGGAGATAAAATTGTTTTAGCCATTTGTGATGTGGCTTTAGGTAATAAAACTAAATTTCTATAGATGGCATTGTCTGCCCAATTAGCTTGGGTAACACCTGAAGCAGCTTCAATTGCTTCGGCTACTTCTTTTAAAGCATACTTACCTGCTGCTGGATTCCCGATACCTGCTTCTGTACTATTGATTGCAATCTCTCGGTACATACTATCATCAAAACTATCTCCTTGTTTAGCAGCTACTTCAGCAACTTGTTCTATACTATCAAAGAACAAAGGACGTTTTCCTGCTTTGATAGCTGCGTTAGAAGTTAAAGCTAAACTATTTAATAATAAATTACGTCTCGTAATAGCAGAGACCGCTCCTGTTTGTGCTAGTATAGTTTCTACAGGGTTTTTAGTTTTACCTAAAATTTCTTCGACAATTTTTCTTTTGTCTCCTTTTAAAAAAGAAATATCTAACTCTTTAGATGCAGCACGTTGAGCTAAACTTTTTCCAGTAAAAAAATCTGGTAGTTTAACTAAAGCATCTGAGTCAAAATTCTTTGGAGGCTTCGCTGTTTTAGCAATGTTATTTACTAAAGTTTTAGCTTCTTCAAAAGTAATAGGAGTCTTGTTTCTTTCCGCTGCTGTTCTAAATACTTTAATAGCTTTGTCCATTACCTGAGTAGGAACTTTGTAATTTAACATTGGAATAATAGAACGATTCGAGAAGATATCGTAAGTTGCTCCAAGATAATTTTTAAATTTTTTACCAAACAAAGTTTTAAATTCACCAAATGTTCCTTTCATCGCTTTGATCTTTGCTTTTTCTCCTGCTTTAATTCCTTTACCTAAAGTTGAAAACATATCTGCCCACTCAGCACGCATTGCTTCTAATTGATCAAAGATGTCGTCTGTTTGTTTTGAACTGTGAGCTATGTTATTTTTATTTAAAAATTTTTCTACTTTAGTTTTAAAAGATTTGTTAATTCCCCCTGTTACCTTAACATTTTTTAATTTCTTAGTTAAAGGATCCATTACTTGTCGTGTTAATGTTTCTCCGAACTGAACGGTTCCATTGTTTAATACTTTAGGAGATCCTGATACTAGACCGTCGTTTAATAATTCTAATAGCTCTTTTCTTTGAGACTTAGTAGATCGATCAAAGGTTCTTTGCATAAATGGAAACAAACCATCTACTTTTTTATTTAAATTTCTTGCAATAGTCTGAGCCACATTAATGTCAGCATACTTTTGACCTATAATTTTTCTTTGTGCTTCAAATAATTCAGGAGTCATTCTACCTTCTTTTTTAAAGTGACTTAAAAAATTAAATAGTTTTTTATCAATAGCGTTGTCTGCATAACGCATCGCTTCAGTTCTTCCTGATAAAAGTTTTAAAGTTTTACCTAGTCCACCAATCAATCCAGTAAACAAAGCACCTTCTGTTCCAAATTTAATTCTATTAACTAAAGCTCTACCGGGATCATAGTTGTCTCCTTTATTTTCATGAAGTCTTGTTGGTCCACCAATCAGTTGACCAAAGGTTCCAGCTTTCTCTACATCACCTATAAAAATTCCTTCAGCTGTACCTCCAGTGATGGCACCTACACCAAATTTTGCTACTCTTCCTTTCTGATTTAATCTTGCAAGTTTACTTGCACTCTCCATTAATACTTTACCAGACTCATCCGTCATGGTAAAATACTTACCTAATTTTTTAGATCTCAATGCGGCATTCGCCATTGAAGTTCCTATTTTAAAACCTACTCCACCTGGAACACCGATGTTAACTAATAGTTCTGTAATTTTTCCTGCAGTAGTAGCTGCCGCTTTCTCATCCAACTCTGTTAGATCATCAAAATATTTTTCTACTTGTGCTGCTTTGTTAGTACCAGCCCCTAAGTCTATAAGACTTGCACCTAATGAAAATAAACCTTTTGGAATTTGAATAAGACCTGAACCTACACCAGCAAGAATAGATTCGAATTGAGATATTTTATTATATTTTTCAGGACCACTAACAATAGATTCGTTTTGTTTATCTAGTTCGGCAAGGGAGTTAAACGCCATGCTTCCTCCTATGAATCAAAACTCTTATTTACTTCAGACTTCCACCATGCGGCAAGTTCATTCATTTCATCTGCATCTGGATCAGGTTCTAAAGTTCCTTCTGCATAGCCGGCTCTGCCTCCGCTAGCCATTTTTTCTGTTACTTGAATATCTTCTGTCTCGCTTATAAAATTTCTTTTGCTTCCGGGGTTCTTCTTTAGATGTGCATAAGTGTCTGCCATCTTTTTCTGTGATAATAGTTTTTTAAATGCAGGAAGGGACATTTCATTTTCAGCTAAATTTTGAAGCCATACTTTAGAGCCACCTGGGTTCTCTACAATTTTAATACCAATCTTAGCAGCTTCATCAAAGATGACTGACTTGTCGTTGATGTCTGCCCCTTTAAGGTTAGTTACTATCTTCATTTTAATAGATTCGTTTTTTTTCTCTGAGCTAAACTTTGAATCCGGAACGAAAGGATCCTCTAATTTTTCCTCTGATTTCTTAACTGTTAGACCACCTTTAGCTTGTTCATATGAATCAAAATAAATTGGATTAGCATTAGCTGTTTGTGCATTTTCAACTACTAACCATTTCTGGGTCATAGGATCCCAGTAAACCATGCCGCCTGCTAATTGAGCTACATCATAATCCCATTTGCCTTCTACTTTTTTAAATGCAGATGATGGTATTACCATTGCTGTTACAACTTCCTCACCACCTTGCATGTTATTAATGGTTACTAATCCTTGAGCAATACCTTGAGCATAACCTGCTAATTCAAACTCTGATCCAGGATTACCTCTGTTTTGTGATGCAATCTTAATAATATTTTCTGTTAATTCTGATATCTGTCTTGGTATAGACTTATCTTTTAATAAAGGATTTTTACCTGACGCGTCAATTTGTGTTAGTATTTTATCTCTCTCAAATTTTTCTTCAGCCAGAAGTCTAGCTGCATCACTTTCAATGTTAGCTAAGTCCACTGATTGTCCCATAGCGTCATCTACTTGTCTAGATTTACGAACACCTTGTGCTCCAGCATAAAGCATTTCTCCAATAGTTTTAGCAGAGCCATCATCTTTATATGGATTTCCTAACTCAGAAAAACCCTCCATAGCAAAACTTAAATCGCTTCTGGGTTTGTATAAACCTGCTCTTCTTTCATTAATCTCTTCCCAAGTTGTACCTACTTTATAATTTTTTCTTGGCGTGTCGTAAGGTGACGTGATGCCAGTCCCTTGCGCCTGGAAACTTGAGCCTCCACGCTTGAACATAGGTCTCTTTAAAATTCTATTGTACATAATTTTACCAATTACTCGGGTGCTGTGGATTATTGGTTGCTAGATTCCGGGGATTATAAACAGGTGTTGATGGAGGTGTATATACTTGTTGTGTTTTTTGTGCTCCCGTCGCTGTATTATCTCGTCCCAGTCCCAACATATAAGCTGCTGATATACCTCCACCGATTCCTGTCGCTAGTGGAGTTGGTTGGAATTGTTGTGAAGGTGATCCAGGCATTGCACCAGATACAGTACCATAAATATTTCCTACATCTTGAATTCTTTGCAGTGGTAATTGGTAACCTTGTTGTGCACCTAGAGCTAACTGATTTAATTTTTGTTGTTCTAATGCTTGGTCTTCTGCACCTAGTGCTTGAAGAGATCCTATTCCTTGTTGCGCTAAGCCAGTTTCATAAGTAGCTTGACCTTGTAGGTTAGCTAGTTGTTGTTGCTGTTGAGCTAATGCTTGTTGATATCCTTGACCTGTTAGACCAGCAAGTAATGCTGCTCTGTTTCTGTCAGACTCTGATTGATATGTTCCCATCTCAACCCCTTGTCTAGCTCCACCAAAAGCGCCAACGTTATAAGCATTGTCTCTAATTTGCTGTCTTCCTCTACCAGCTTGGATGTCCCACTCTTGCATTGTTGTGTCTATGACTTCCTTTTGGTAAGGAGACATAAACTGTTGATAACCTTTAGCTGGGTCTAATAAATTTTGTTGTGAAATCTGATCTAAGTAAGGTTGGTAAGAAGCTATTCCTGTTCCACCTGTAAAACCTGTTACTTGTCCTGTGGCATCTCTTTGAATGTCGCCCATGCCATACATGTCTGCAAGTCTCTGATCACCTCTTTGTTGAAATGCTGTTTTACCAGCAATCTTAGGAGTTAAAGCTGCGACGTCAATAGGAGTCCCTAGTTGCCCGATACCATATTTAAGTATCTCTTTACCATAAGGTTGTAGTGTTGCGCTGGGTAATAGTCCACCCATCATGTTTTCGTTTGCCATTAGGCTGTCATCCTTTTAGCTTGTGGTTGTGCTTCTAAATGTTTCATTGTGTCATACATTCTTTGTGCACCTTTATTAATACTTCCACCGCCTGCAGCTCTTACTGCATCGGCTGTCATTACAAATTCGTTTTTAGATAATCTCGCTGGGACATCATCTTTTTTTTCGTATGCTCCAATTGGAACAAAGCCACCAGTAGTTCTATAATCTTTTTCCATTCCACCTAGATTCATGATACCTCCAGGAGCTTTTCTAACTCTCTTTGGTAATCCACCTTTAGCATTACCTCCGGAATCAACCAAGTCTAATGCTTCACCATAAAGTGACATTTGTATTTCGTGAGAAAGATCATAAAATTCTTTTCCATATCTGTCCCATGCCCAGTCCATAGCTATCTCTTGAGCTTTCCAACCTCTTGCTCCACCACCCGCAGTTTGTCCTTGAATTTCTTCCATGTCATTAATGACAACTTCTTCGTTAGGAGTTTTTAATATAGCTTCTTGGTCTTCTATTATTACATCGCCAAATTTATACCCAGGTCTTCCGCCTTTAGCCATGTTAACTCCATGCCAATCATCAGTATCAAAAAAGTTACTAAAATTTCCATACTGTGCTTGAATATCATCTGGAAGAATATTCCAAATTCTAAAAGCTTTGTCTTGTCCCCAAGCAGTATGTGTACCGCCCATCTCATACCCAATTCTTCCACCATTTCTCAAACCTGCAATACCACCAGTAGCCATCATGATGTGTTGTACTTCGTCCTCTAGTATATTCATTTCCTCTTCGGTTAAAAGACGTAGTTCTTTTCCAAATAGTTGCAGTGATAATTCATTTCTAGAATCAGAGACATCAGGACCTGAAGCCATCTGCATGTTACCTGTAGCAGGTGCTTCACCTTTAAGCATGTCCATCCAGTCACCACTGTCGAAGAAGATTTCAAAATCAAATTCATATATTTCTTGATTTATGGCACCGGAGTTCCATACATTCCATGCACCCTCTCTAGAGTTTCCTGTATTGTATTTAACTTGCTCACCAGTAAGATCGATTCCTGTTTCTTGTTGAAGGCCGAATGGAGTAATTGACTCTTCATCAAATTCCATTATTTCGTCTTCACCTGGACCTCTTGCATATCTCTTTCTTTGTCTATTCGGTATGGACATTAGTCCACCCTTAGCTGCAACTGCAGTAAAATCTGTAACATCAGCTTTAGTTGTAGGTACTCCTGATACTGTCATAGGTGTTAAGTTTAAGTCAACAGCTGCTGCTGCCTCGTGGCCAGCTGCTGCAGCTTGTGCCATGTAATCGTCGTATGCTGCTTGCTGCATGTCATTTTTCTTCTGTTGATCTTTGTAAGATGCGTACGTCGATAAAGCTGCTGTTCCTGTTTTAATTAAAGGTGCATATCTGTCAGCTGCGTCTGCAGCTGTATTAAGCCAGCCTCCAACTGTGCCTACTAGCTCCCCCAACCAATAACCTTGTCGCTTTTTTTGCATAATTTCTAATTCCTTAATGTATGATTATATATGAAAATCGCAGGGATTACACCTGAACCTATCAGTTTACTTGTTTTTTTGTTCATCGTCAATATCTTATACCTTACCTGTATCCGCTCCTAGTTTAATAGCAGCTACTTTTACATGCACATCTCTTCGAATATGCTCTCTTTGAGTGTCTGTAGATGGGTTATCTACGTCATCATCAGCTTCTTTGTCTGACATATACTCTTGACCTGTTGCAGTATTAGTTAATGTTATCTCTACTTCAGGGGTAATAACATGGACTTTTTTACCATCAATTTCCTTATATTCACTCTTCGATTCTTGCTCTATAAATGGCATAATCCTCCTATGATCTGCTCGTTTGTAATATTGAGGCCGTCATTTTTATAACATTTCCTGTGGCACATTGCATCTTTAATTTATCACCCGCCTCTAGGATGATGATGTTGTTAAATGTTAATAAATCAACACTTCCACTGGCTCCCACATTAACTTTGTCCCACTCATAATCAGTGCTTGCTGAAGCATCATAGACTTTAATATCTACGTCTAGAGCTGAACCATGAGTATTAAATAGTTTAACGCTTTTAACTAATGAAGTAGTCTCTGTAGGTGTTTCATACATATCATCATATGACCCTGCAGATGTAATTTTTGCTTGAATATTTTTATATACGTTTGCCATTAACTTAAAAAGAAATTAAACCTTTCTTGATCATCCTTATCGGGTTGCATGTATGTTGAATTAAGTTGTTCTATAACAGAACTAATTGCTCTGTTAATTTGTCTTTGGTTATCCTCTGTATATTCTTTTCTAGGTTCTGGTAATCTTACTACTATTTTAGACATTATCTTCTCCCATCTGCTTGAACATCTACTTGGAAAGTACCATATCTCCAGTCTTCACCAGCGCTTTCGTTTTCTATTTTAACACTTGCATATCTTCCTCTGGCTCTAGTATTGAATTGTGTAGAAGTAGAAAGCACACTAAAAGGACTTAAGGTACTATCTGCTCTTGAAGATGAAGGAAAATTTTTTAAACCCACTGTTACTTTAGCTGTACCAGTTAAAGTTTTAAAATCAGGAATGAATCTTCTCATCGCTAAAAAATATTCTCCCATCCCTTTATCTGTTTGAATAGCAAAATCATAAGATTGCAGAGAAGAAGTTAAAGCCGTTGTGGATCCATCAGGATTTAATTGATCGGTTCCAGTTTCTTGTTGAAAGTAAACGGTCTGACCTAATCCTGTTTCACCAATGATACTTGGAAAAGTTCCTGTAGCTGAACTATTAAACTGAGTTGCATAAGGTTGTGGATATACAATAGAATCAATCCAAGTTGTTCTAATAGAATTAGTATTAACTCCTGTATACCAGACACCTGTAGGGAGCTGAGTTTTTTCTCCATAATTATATACAACATATCTGTCATTGTAGGTTTCACCAGAACTTGGGTAATACCAAATAACCTCTGTAAATAAGTTATTGATACCAGCATATACTTGTTGACCTTTAGTGGTATCAAAGTCGCCATAAACATAGTCTTCTACTGAACAAGATAGGGAATTAACAGTACCATCAAAGGAGAAGAAACCATTGTTTCCCATCCAATAAGCAACACCATCAATCTCACAGCATGCATTCTGTCCAATCAATCCACAGTTTGTACCAACCTGTTCAAAGCCAAAGGTAAATGGTGCTCCTACAAATTTCATAGAGTAGAGAGCATTGTCGGTCCAGACTAAAATATTTTCTTTTCCTTTAATGGCACCCATAATTCTTGTACCATCTTGAAGTCTTTGTGTACCAGCACTATTGTCCGCTGTGGGAGCAAATGTATTAATAGCTTCTTGATCCGAGAATCTAATAAACAGATCATCTTGTGTGGAATCTGTTCCAATAGTTGTTTCAGTTCCAAAATGAATTAAGTGTCGAGTTGTTGGAGAAACAAGAGTTAATCTTGAGGCTGTAGGATTTCCTTGAGTTCCACTAATTGCTGTTACATAATTAGTAGTTATCATTGAAGCCCTATTGCTAAATCTAGCTGATCCACTAATTCCTGAATTCCATGTATAGGTTTTTCCATTTGCAATTGTTGCAACTAAAACTTCTCCCCAGTTTCCTAGTGACCAGAGACCTGGTTCTAGTGTAACGTCTGAAGCATTAACTGCATTTCCCCATTGAGTATAATTGGTTGCATCATATACTATCTCGCCATCACTGTGAGCACTTCCAGTTGTGCCAGCGACAGCCGTTCCATAAGCCCCTCTAGTAATAGTTGTTAAATCATTTGATGAAATAGCACTGTATTTAATTAATTCACTATCAACTAAAATAGTTCCATTTGTTGAAGTAAATCCAGTAGTTGAATCCAAAGTAATACTTGTTCCTGATCCACCTGTACCAGCTGTATCTGCAAGTAAAGCCCCGTCTAAATTACTAGTTTGAACTCCTGTAATTGTTCCACCATAATTTCCTACACCAAATCCATAGCCATAAGTTTGAGCTGCTGGACCAACGGTTGCATAAGGTTGAACCTTCATACTTCCACCAGTTGAAACTGCAGCTGACGCTTGGTTTAAAGAGTTAATAGTAAAAGTTACAGAAGTTGGAACAGTTAAGACTTGAAATTTTTTATCTTCAAAATCAGTTGCATTTAAACCCGTACCACCAGGTAGAGTAACACTATCTAAAACAATAATATCTCCTACTTCTAAACCGTGATTGGATGTTGTAGTGATTGTACATGTTTTAACTGTGGTGCTATTTGTTGCTAATGTTGAACTCGTAAATTCGACTTGAGCACCAGCATTATCAGAACGCCAGGGAGTTATATCGTAAAGAGTTCCTTCAAAATATATAAGTAAAAATTTATCAGTGCCAATGGCTACATATTTATTGCCATCAGTATCTACGAATGCGTGTTGCTTTCTAGCGACACCTACAATAGTGTCAGTTAATAAAGAAGCCCATCCTCCTACTTTTTCTGGAAGATTATATCTCCATCTAACATTGTCTGAATCTATCCAACGATCGGTTGCTCCGACAGCAGTGTCCTGCTTATCGACACCCGGCTGAAATTTCATTTCAAAGAGAGCCATAAGTTTAGCTCCTATGAAGTATAATTAGTCTTGTATACCCACCCTCGAGTAGCATCTACATAGACTAATGTAAGGGATTGACCATTATTGCTTAAAATTAAATTAGAAGTTCCACCATTAATTTTTAAGCCGTTTCGGTCTACGGTTAAGTTGTTAGATTGAAAAGTACCATACGAATCTATAATTGTAACTTCATCTCCTGTAGAAGCAGCTGAAGGAAGCGTCACGGTAATGACGGCTGAAGTCGTATTAGCTAAAATCTGTGAACCAGCTACAGCAGTATAAGGAGTATTAGAATTAGTAATACTTGCGTATCCTTTTTCAAGAATAGTTACAACTGTTTCTGAGCCATTAGATTTACATAAAACAGTAGCGCCTGGAGGAATAGGTTGTTCCGTTCCAGAAGCAGTTAAAACCCCTAAAGTTCTATTTGATGTTCCTCTAACGGTATCGTCTTTCATGATCCAAACTCTTTTTGCAGTACCTGGCATAGTGACTGTTCTGTTACCTGCTAAAGTACCATAAAGTCTGTAGTATACATTTTTACCTGTTGAAGTTGCTCCATCAGTTAAAACAAGAGTTGAACTACCTGAAGCTAGATCTACATCTAAAACCCCAGTTGAAGTTTGCTCTACGATTTGTAAGTTTGTGTTAGTTATAGTACCCCATAAACCAGCTTTTTCACCTGTTGTTATGAGTTCTATTTGTGCGTTTGTTGAATAAGTTGATGCCATAATATTACGTTCCTGGGTCTATTGGTGTCCAGACCATTGTTGCGCCCGGAATAATTTCACTCCATGTTATTGCTTGTGCCGTTCCCGTAGCAAGCGTTAAAGTACTTCCTGTAGGATCGACATTTGCGTCTGCAGTTAGTGTAACAGTTCCGCTTGAAATTACAAGAGAGTTCTTTACAGCTGTTACTGTAGCGCCGGCACTGACTGTAACAGTTCCTGTGCCTAGGACTAATTCATTTTTGACTGCAGTAAGATTAGAGTCCCCAGTAAGAGTTAAACTTCCAAAACCTAAAGTAAGTGGATTTGGAGTAGGTATTTCTGTAATAGAATCTGCGGTAATACCTGGATTTCCAATACTAATAGATAGTTCATTTTTAGTAACTGAAATAGTTACATTATTCTCGGGTCCTGCCGAAGAAATGGGGTATTCTGCAAATGCGCCAAAGCCTAATAACATAAAATATAATCCTTAGAAGGAAGCAGGGGGTATGTGGTGGATCCCTGCCTCCATCCAAGAATTATATCATCGTTTAAACCAAGAAGGAAGTCCTAAATGTGGACGTTTGTCGAACATATTATCCTTCGCTCCAGGGGTCTTACGATTGTTATAATGCAGAAAAACTTGTACGCATTCTTTACCTTTGAATTTTTCTCTCCAATGTTCTATCTCACAGCCAGAATAAACGAGCATATCGCCTGGTTTTAAATCTACCGTAATCCCTTTCGCTTTGCTTTCAGCAGTAATTTTTTTCCCATCTGGTATACCCACATTTTCATTAGGGCTTAAATATAGAGGCCAGTCATCGCCACCGAGATTCATAGTCGTAGATATCTCACAACTAAATCTGTCTTTGTGTCTTTTTAAAACATCTCCTTTTTTATAAATTCTTGCATAAGAATATGCAGGATATAATTTTAATCCCGTAGCTTTTTCCATGGTTGGTTGGCATTTCAACATTAAAGTTTCCATAGCTATATTAGAATACTGACTATAAGTTTCTGGTATCTGTTCGTCTTTACCTTCATAGTGACCTATAATATTTTCAAAAGGTGAAAGGTATCTTTGTGCTCTACAAGTATCATAAACTTGTTTCTGCATAGAAAAATAATTTGCAATAAAAGCTGCTAGGTCTTTTGATATTGCTTGACGGATAACTGTATATTTATTTTTTTTAAAACTCATACTAATTCAAACCATCCTGTAATTATCATTTTTTCTTTATCTACAATTTGACCTTTATGTGTATGTGTAAAATCTGGAGGCCAAATTAAAGTTAAACCTTTTTTAGAAGGAGTAGTAATTTTTTGATATTTAAATATTGTTCCTCCATTTACTATATTATTTAAATATGTCATAAAAACTAACAGTCTTTTAGAATATAATGAAAGTGTTCTTTCATGATGCCATTTTTTAAAACCACCTTTTTTAGGATATTTTTGAATGTTAGCGTCAGCAAATTTAAATTTTTCACACTTATCTACTTCAGGATATTTTTTCATATATAAATTTAAAACTTGTTGTAAACATTTTTGATATTTAATTATTTCTTTATCGTGATTATGAATGTTAATTCCTAATTCTATCGAATCTTTAATAGATTTGTTAGAATAGTTATTTTTAACTTTACCAGGTGAGGCATGCATATTAAACTCATTGTAATAAGAAATTAATTCATTACAAACATTTGTAGGAATAAACCAACCACCTATAAAACTTTCTTTAGGGAGTTTATATTCTTTATACATCTTTAGCGTGTTCCTTTAATGCAGCTGTTATATTAAAATGAATAAATCTAAAGGGAGCTTTACCATAATCAACAGAAAATTCGTGTTCTAAATATCCTGGAAAAAACATAAGTAATCCTGGTTCAGGTTTAAAATGAATTAATTCTGTTCCAGGCCATACTCCTTTTTGAGGTTTCATATGTAATTTAGTTGCTCTTGCTCCTGTTCGCGGGTCGTGAAAAACAGGAAACGAAGTCTTCTCACTAGCTTTTAAAAAATAAAAACCATTAACGTGAGTGTTCCAATGAATGTGAGCTGAATGATGTCCTCCACCTTTCTTAGCAAATTCTTGTACCCAACATTGTTCAAAGAAAGTTGTATACTTACTCATATCAAATCCTGAGTGATCTAAAAACTCCCAACATTTTTGACCTACATAATTTCTAAAATCCATAAATTGAGTATCCACTAGTAATTGAGTTGAATGCCACGAACGACCAAAGTCTCCGTGAGCCTTAAGATGAGCTTTAGCTTCCTTATTTTTTTTAGCTTCTTTAATATATGGATCAGACGCTTTGTTTAAAGATTTAACAAAGTCTGGTTTCATTTCATTCCATACAGGTGTTACAAAATAATTATTTATATACATACTATTTAAAGGGATATCCTAAATGCCATACGACAAGTGAGTATCTCGTTCCTCTCGTTACTGGTTTAACTCTATGCCACAAATGTGAAGGAAATACTACGATAGAGCCTTTAGGTAATATTTCAGGTACGCTTCGTATATGTTTACTTTCATCTCTCAGATTTGGATCATAGTTTCGAAAATCAAATTCTAATTCTCCACCGGTATATTCTGAACCATCTGTTAATTGACAAGTCATAGATAATTTTCTAACTTTACCGTGATCAACTGCATTCTTATCTTTTCTATTATAGGGTTTATGCCAAGGGTCAGAATGCCAATCGTAATATTGATTTAATTTATATTTTGTAAATTGACAAGACTCAGACCAATCCCATTCAAAATTCCAACCAGCATTTTTATTAGCCATATGAACGTAGGGATGTAATTCTTTATATATCCACTTATCATTTAACCACACTAAATCAGAGTTTCTTTTTCTTTTTAAATCTTTTACTTCTTCTTTTTTTAATTTTCTATCACCATAGCCACCTGTTCTAGCCATAACTTCTTCTTTAGATAATGCATATTTAATAACCTCATCACAGAACTTTGGTGTAAGCGCTGCATTAAAATACCAGAAATAATTAGATAAATTCATTGATAATTAAAGTTTATTACAACTCTCCTTTTTTTATCGGTACAAGATGAACCTGTGTGTTCTAATATAGAATCAAACTCAACGTACTTGTTTTCTTCACTTTTAATTTTTTTACCGTTTTTAAATTTCGTATATCCATTACTATTGTCTAAATACAAAATACCTGTTTTACCTTTTTCTTGATCAATATGAAATTCGTGTTCGATTATTTTATCTGTTGCTGTTAATAAATTAGCTTTTATTCTATTTATTTTTTTATGTTTAATATGTTTTAATACTGGAATCATAACATCTTGCCATTGACCCCAACATTGATACTGACCATTTTTTATAAAAACAAAAGTAAATTGAAAATATTTATCAGGTAAATTATTTACTCCATCATTAAAATACCAAGGAAAATGATCTGACATCATAGAGTTTTTAAGTTCTTTATAAATATCTTTTGGTAAAAAATTTTTATATATATTCATAACTAGTAGTTAAAATAAAGTTTAAGGAATCCTTTTGAGTGTTAGTGATGTAATACATTTGAGTAGATGGAAACATAATAAAATGGTTATTTTTTAATGGTATGTCCCAACTTCTTCCCGCTCTTCTGTTTGAATCATAATGTATTCTAACACTACAGTCTTTAACATTTACTCCATAAAGGAATGTGTAATCAGGAGAGTTTCTTAAATCAACTGGGTCAATATTTAATAAAGGGATAGATATTTCTTTAGGTTTGTACATATTTCCCCACGTTTCTTTATTCACTAAAGTAAATCCATATTCTAGGTTTATATGCTCTCGCATATAAGTACTTAATTTATCCCATTCTCTTGAGAATGGAAATTTTGAATTTTTAATTTGTGATGATAAAATATCGGATTGAAGTTTGTCTCGGTCTATTTCAAAACCTTTAGGCATATCTATTTTGCCATAATGTAAATCGATTTCTGAGAGTACTTTCTTTTGCATACCAATTCCTTTTATAAAGGAAGGTATTATAATGTCAATGTAATTTAAAAGATTTGATCTAGATCAATTAGGCTCTAGCGTCTACTATATCCCAAGATTGACCAGCCTCATTCCACACATAATACCACTCATGAGTATCTGCGTCGTTTTGTGCTTGTTGTTCAGCTGTTAAAGCTGGAGCATCACCGATTGGTGATTTCCAATTAGCTGTAGCTACGTCTTTTACCCAAGAAGCGTGAGGTTTTTTAGACCAAAAGATATTATTATCTTCGTCCCATTCATAACCAATGCCTGCGTAATTTCCTCTAAATGCTTTTGAATTGTCACCTGATGAATGTGTATTAGCTACTGTGTTGTATGAAGTTTGAATCCACATTTGTGCAGGCCAATTATTGTGTTGTTCTAAATATTGTTGTCCTACTGTTTCATCTTCAACGCCATCAGCGTTTAACATATCACTATTATTCAAAGTTAATACTTGAATAACTTTTCCGTTTGATCCTAGTTTTGCGAAATGTGCCATAATGTTTCTCCTTATATCTTAAAATTAATTCTTAAACAATACATAAATATTATTGAAATTTGTACCTTATAACTACATACCCTGATCCACCAGCTCCACCCACTCCATATGATCCAGCACTTACAAAACCACCGCCGCCACCACCTGAACCTGTATTAGCTGCCGCTGTACCACCAGCAACTGCTGCTTTACCGCCAGCGCCTCCACCACCTGGTCCCCCAGTTCCAGCAGATACTGCAGCACATCTTGCTCCACCACCGCCGCCGCCACCTTTAATTAAAGGGGCATTTGTAATATTTGTTGTACCACCGGCTCCTCCTGGGCCTGCTACTCCTGGAGGGTTTAATCCAGTTGTACCTGCTGTAGTAGCACCGCCACCACCTCCGGCACTGTCTTTACTAGATGCACCTGGAGAAGCTGATCCTCCTGGATTTCCTTGAGGAGGACTTACAGGCGGGGTATTACCCGCTCCTGCACAACCTGTACAAGCACCATTTCCGCCTCCTGATCCACCGGCTCCTGCTTGACACGAGCCAGGTCCTGGTACATATCCTGCACCAAATCCACCGCCTGCAGATGTTACAGTTGCAAAACTTGAATTTACTCCGACTACACCAGGGGTTGCAGGTGAAGTACCTGTACCTCCAGCACCGCCACCACCGACTGCTATTGGATAACCTTGTACTGCAGCTACAATTCCTCCGCCTGGACTTGCTAATGGACTTCCAGCCCAAGCATTACAACTAGGAACTGATTCTCTAAAACCTCCAGCTCCTCCGCCACCACCAGCTCCATTTCCTCCGGATGCACCGCCGCCTCCACCACCTAATACCCAATAATCTATTTTATTATTTCCTGGAGCAGTTCCTGCGTTAGACACACATAAAGTTCCTGGACCGGTAAATACATGAATTTTATAATCACCAACAGTTGTTCCCGCACAAGGCGTTCCCCCTGTTGCCGCAACGTATGCTGCCCCTACTATATTTTCTGTTGAATCAGATGTTGTCACCCATCCCTGAGTGCCATCTACATATACTAAAGTTATTGATTGACCTTGTGTACTTAAAACAGCATCAGTAGTTAATCCAGCAATTTTTTCTGAACCATCAGCTGAAACTGTAACATTATTTGAGTGCCAAGTATTGGCGTAATCCGCTAGAGAAACAATTGAACCAGCAGCTCCTGCTGGTAAGTTAACTGTGATTCCTCCTGATGTTGTATTAACAAAATATCCTTTTCCGGTAGCCGCTGTTACTGTACCGGTTTGAGGAGTTGTAACCCAATCTACCGTGCCTGTTCTACCAAAACCTGTTTGAGTAGCACCACTTCCTAAAGCGATAGTGTCTCCACTATCCCCTAATGTGACCGTACCACAATTTGTTCTTGGTGTTAATTTATTTACTTTTATTTCACTCATTATTATTGATATTTATATTTTATTACCACAATTCCAGAACCTCCACGTCCAGCACCATAGGCATTTGCAGGGAAAGGAACATTTCCTGCTGCTCCACCTCCACCGCCGGTATTTGCAGTGGCATCTGTTGCAGGACCACCACTATTTCTACCATCCGTTCCACCTCCTGCGCCACCAGCTTGTCCACACGGATGAACCAGCTGACCAGCTCCGCCGCCACCACCAGAAAAATATCTTGCTGTGCCAACAGGTCCAGGAGTTCCGTAATTGCCACCTGGAGGGCCAAAAAAATTTGCACTACATACATAGGATCCCGTTCCACCATATTTAGCTCCATAATCGTCTCCAGTCCCACCAACTTGACCAGCTCCGCCACCACCACCACCGTTTCTGTGAGGTCCTGGTGCAGGTGAAGGTCTAGCACCTAATGGAGTTCCAGCGCCACCGTTTTGACCTTGAGGTGGTGCTACGGGTGGAGTATTTCCTGCTCCGCCATCTGTAAAGTTTGCATTTCCTCTGCCTCCACCACCACCTGAGCCACCGGTTCCAGCAGGTTGAGGAGGGGGATCTGAACCGCACAATGCTCCAAAACCACCACCAGCAGATGCAATAGATCCAAAAACTGAAGAACTTCCTTGGTTACCCACAACAGCAGTACAAGAACCAGGGAAAGTCTTAGCAGCACCGCCACCGCCGACTGCAATAGAGTACGCCCCCGCTGTAACCGCAACTGCGGCTGGGGCATTTAAAGGGGGAGCAGTTGGAGCTGGCGAACAGCCATCATAAACTCGAAAACCTCCGGCTCCTCCACCACCTTCTCCTATGTTAGTATAATTAGCTGCAGCTCCACTACCACCGCCGCCTACTACTAAATATTGAGCCTCGTCATTAGTTGGGTTTCCAGCACTACTAACTGTAAAAGTACCAGGGGATGTAAAAACGTGAACTTTGTAATCACCACAAGTTGATACTGAACCACCTGTAGCACTTATGTATGTAGTTGCTCTTATATCACTTGTTGAATCCATTGTATTGACCCAACCTTGTACTGAATCTACATAAACAAAAGTAGCCGCTTGTCCATTTATACCTAAACCTACTGTACCACTTAGTCCACCAATTTTTTCCGAACCATTAGGAGTAATACTTAATGTATTGGTTGCAAAAGTAGCCGCATAGTCTGCTACTGCAACTATATCTCCTGCTGTTCCTGCGGGTAAATTAAGAGTAATTGCTCCGCCTGTAGTATTCATAAAATACCCATTGCCTGACACACCTGTAACTGGAGAATCTCCAGTAACTTTTGGAGTTGTTACCCAACTCACCGCACCTGATGCTCCAAAACCTGTTTGACTTGCACCTGATGCTAAAGAAACTGTATCTCCACTTTGTCCCAGTGTAATTGTTGTCCCGCACTTATCAATTATATTAGTGCCTGGTTGATTTTGTACGTTGTCTACTTTTATTGTTGATGCCATAATTTTTTCCTTAATTAATTTTGGTATTTATATCTTATTACTACTATACCACTTCCTCCAGCTCCTCCATTATTAACTCCTCCTGGTGAACGATTAACTCCTCCAAAACCTCCATTACCTGTATTAGCTGCTCCTGAATCTCCGGCCGTTCCTCCTGGAGTGGTAGCCCCAGCTCCAGAACCGCCTTTACTATATACCACAGGGGAAGCTGTTATACAAATTGTACCTCCAGCTCCTCCAGCACCACCTGTTCCTGATGTTCCAGCGGAACCAGCTGCTGTTGCTCCGCCTCCTCCACCTGAAGCTAAATTTGGAGTTGGACCATCCAACCCTGCTCCACCTGGATTTCCTTGAGCTGGATTTACTGGGGGAGAATTTCCGTCTCCACCTGCTGCATTACCATCTGAAGGTCCTCCACCACCAGAACCACCGACTTTAACTGTTGGAGCACAAGAAGCTGCTCCTGCATTACCGCCACCACCACCTGTGGATGTAATTGTTGAAAAACTTGCATTTGAACCTTTTTTACCACCCTTATCAGGAGACGTTCCACCTACTCCACCTGCACCAATTGTAATAGGATAAGCTCCAATACTACCAGTAAGAGCATCAACACCTGATTGAGGAGGTGCTACTGTATAATATCCAGTTGCTACACCAGAAGAACCTCTAAAACCTCCACCGCCACCGCCGCCACCACCGTGAACATTGGTAGTTCCATACTGACCTCCTCCAGCACCAGCTACCACAAGATAATCTAGTGAATTTCTTGGTGGACTTGTAGTTGAAATAGCAGAAACACAAAAAGTTCCTGGCCCTACGAATTTTGCAATTTTATAATCTCCAGATGTTGTTAAAGTATTACAAGCTCCACTAACAGTTGCTGTCAGATATTCCACATCTCCAGAAGCTACTGTTGTTGCTTCTCCAACATCAACCCACCCTCGAGTACCATCAACATATACCAAAGTCATAGAAAGACCTCGTGCACTGAGAGTCATATCAGCTGCTTCTCCTCCTATTTTTTCTGATCCATTTGGAGAAACTGTTAAATTATATGTTGCAAAACTATTTAAATAATCTTTTACAGCGATAACATTACCTGCGGCACCTGCTGGTAAATTAACAGTAAAAGCACCTCCTGAAGTATTACAGAAATAACCACTTCCTACTGCTGCTGTAAATGTTGCAGTTTTAATTGAAGAAGTATCCCAACTAACTGCTGAATATGTTTGCCCAAATCCTGTTTGTGATGCACCACTACCTAAAGCTACTGTTTGTCCACAACCACCTAGAGTTAAGGTTGTTCCGCATTGTGGTTCAACTGTATTTACTTCTATTTTACTCATTAAACTACTACCAATGTCCCTGTTACTGTTATTGTTGAAGGAATAGTTATAGGTCCTGCAAGGACTCCATTCTCTACAGTTTGAACACCATAAATCGTTGCCGCTTGATTAGGTATAAAATCATTAGGGCCATACTGCCCTCCAATATATTGGATTCCATTTATTACTGCCGTCATAATTCCTCCTACGAACTAATTGTGTCGATGTATGATAAACAAACATCTAATGAACTTGCGGTATCACTAACTGCTTCTAATACATCACCACTAGCCAAAACAATCTTCGCTCCTCCTTGGATCAATTCGATAGCTGAATTAGGTGGAATCACAACGCCTTTTGCTAAAAAGTAGTCGGCTCCTCCTTTTGCAATTTTAACATCAATTTTAATTGTAGATGTCAAAACATTACAGCATCTAATACCTATAACTGCATCATAATTTCCTGCAGTTAAGATACCAGTATCGCCTGTTCCAATGACTCTCGTTAAAGTGTTTCTAAAATCTTGTGCCATATTTTTTTCCTATAATGCAACCGCCATTGCTAATGCAAAACCTGCGCTTGCTGCTCCTACTGGGTCTCCGCTGTTATCTAAATAAACTGTTTTACTCGCGGGCATAGTACAGAATACGTCTTTAGTACCTGAAGTAAAATTCACAGCCGCATCAGAATTAGAACTCGAGATAGGTGTAGTTCTAGTTAAGTTAGCACTTGTCCCATCAAGTGTTCCATAACCAACTTCCCATTGTGTTGTACCCTGATTAAAAATTGCATAATACGTTGTATTACTATTTCCAATTCCAGCTGCAAAAGTTTCAAAACCAGTTACTGCTCCTCCAAGTGCCACAGCACCTGTACCAGTTGTAGTACTAGTTTCTTTTACTCTGTCATTTATTACTAAAGCCATTTTACTTTTCTCCTATTACGCCATGCTTATAATTGCATTTGACGCTGTTGCCGGATTAGGGAAAGAAACTTTAAATGTACCATTTGTACAAGTAAAAGTTCCACCAAAATCCAATACCACACACAATTTATCACCTTGGTCATCATTATAAAGTGCTGCATGCGTTGCAGTAATTGTAGCTGAACTCCACGTCGAATCTGCAAAATCACAACTTGCTACTGCCGTAGCATAAACAACGGCATTTCCAGTTAAAGCGTTTCCAGTTGCAGTATAATTAGTTCCAGAAGAACTAACTTCGTTGGTAACAACATAAACCGTACTAGATGTGTTGTAAGGATTTGAAGTGTATAAAGCTAATTTAAAGCTATCTCCGCCTGAAGCAAAATTATGTGTTCCTGTGAATAACTCTCCACGAAATGCATAAGGTATTACGTTTGCCATATTTTTTTATCTCCTTAATAAGTTGATGGTGATTCAGATTTAATTGGAAGACGAATAACCCCATCTTGATATTCGTTTCTGCGTCTACGACCCATTTGTTCAGTCGCGTACGTTTCTAATGCTTCTTTATAAGCCTTATCGTAGTATTGTAACATATCCATCGGTCCTTTCAAGTACCCATATGCATTTACTAGACATGCGTATAAAATAAGGTCTGGATACTTATTGGACATATATGTTCCAGTTCCAGACTTGGTTGCATCCGTTAAACTTGTTGGTTCTTTATTATAAGCTAAAGTAATTGCGTAAGCAGTATCAGGGGTAGGTGCCACCACCCAGTTATCTTCATCCCAATTAGCGTAATATTTGGGAATATTAGTGGATGAAGAACTTGGTGTTGAATAGTATTCAGCCATAAAACTAGGGTCTCTTTGTTCTAAATACACCTGATCTCCAGCATCATTGGTTAATTGGACATATCTAATAACTCTTAAATCAGCAGGAATCGAGACATATCTGTTCCCAATAATACAAGTTGATGTAGCATAGAATCGTTCTAAATCAGCATCAAAAGATCTATAAATTCTGCTCTCAGCATTTATTATAAATTTACTTAAAACACTTGAACTGAAAACAGAACTATCTACTTCTGTATAGTTTTTAATATCGTCTTCTAAATTTGTTAATGTGTATGTTATTCCTGCAGGCATATTATTGTGGTCCTATCGTTTTTAAAGTTACTGGTCCAGAAGATACATTATACCCTCCACCACTAATTTGTCCAGTAGTAGCTGTTCCTCCGCTACTGAAATAAAAATAATTATCTGGAGTTAATAAATTTCTAACAGCTGCTCCAGCTGAATGAGTTGCAGCAGTGCTTCCATGTCCACCTCTTGTAACTCCTGTTAAAACACTACCATCAAGTCCTGTGTAAGTAATAAGTTCTGTTCCAACTAAAATAGCATTTGTTGGAGTCCCATTTGGATTATTAATAGTAGGGACTCTCGGTCCACTTTTAGCAAAATTTGTTGAACTAGCTAATACAATTCCTGTCGTAGCTGTAGCACTAGAAATAGTAGAAAATAAGGTTGTAGTCACAGAAGTATATTTTCCTGGAATAACTGAAAAACCAGCGGCGTTACAAATAGTAGCTCCAGTAATTCCGTCGATGTTTGCAATATTACTAAACTGTGGATCAGTAGAAGCAGCAGAACTAGTTGTTGGAGATCCTCTAAATCTTACCGTGTCACCATAACTTCTTTGATGGTCTACAGAATATGTATTTATAATTCCTGAAGCTGCAGCAAAAGTAGTTAAAGGATTAAAATCTAAAAATCTTAATGATTCAGGGGAAGGTTGTTGAGGTCTTGTTTTTGGTAAAGCGGTTGGATCAGCTGCACTTGGTTTAGGGTCTAATTGTGGTTGTTTAGATTCGAACTCAGAATAATGTACAAACAATCCATTCCATTGTGTAACCATTTCATTCCATGGGAATGATTGTCCACTAATGTCTGATACTGCTAATGCAAATTTTCCTTGTGCATATCTTGCCATAATTAAACACTTGGATAGTAAGTCTTAGGTGTAACATACGTACTGTTACTAGACCCATCCGCTGCCTCCGCTCTTAAGATTTCGTCTTCGTATAACATTTTTAAATTTTGTGTTCTTTCAGGATTGTATTTCATACTAATATAGTATGCTAAACCTGCACACATACAGGGAATATAATAATAAGGAACGTCAGCTGCATTTGTATATGCACCTGCGTCTTCTATTCTACTCATGTAGTAAAATTGAACTCTATCTCCAGCCTGACTTGAACTTGGAGTTGTGTATAAAGTAATTGTAACTTTATCTATAAATCTTTGAACCCAATATTGTGATGGTTGTCCTTGGGCTAATTTATTTGATAAAGAAGAATAAGTTGATCTTGAAATTTTTGTTAGAGGACTATCTGATTGACTAGTTGTACCTGCGCTACTTCTATAGGATGCTTCAAAAACATCATCGGTACCATACAAAGCGGCACCTGCACTATTTAATAAAGTTGAAGTTCCATCGGCACTTGAACGATATCCAATGTATTCATTGGTTCCAGCCACAAGAGTTAAATATCCATCTCCAATTTCCCAAAGATGAATTCCTCTGTTAGCCCACTCTTGAAACATTATATTTAAAGAGCGTCTAGCTGTTTTTAACTGGTAACCAGCGACTCCTCTAATACCACATCTCTCAAAGGCTTCTTCAATAATATCGTCAATCGCGAACGTTTTCCCGAACGTTGCTGTTCCGGAAGTAGTATTAGCCATTTAGCCTCCTACCCGTCGTAAAAGACTGATAATCCTACAACAGCTCCTGATGTTCCTTGCATATAGCATCCGTTAGGAAAATAAATTCCATTATCCGGAACGTAAGGATCAATAAGAGCATCTCTTACATATTGTGTATGAAAAGTAGAACCAGTAGTTGACGAGTTTTTAAAATTTATATGTCCCGCAGCAGCTCCATTTCCAGTCATTCCTCTTACACGAGTTGCACCAGCAAATAAAGTTCCTGTAGTTAATCCACTTTTTACCCCTGCAGAAATATCTGTTGTGATAGCTCCTGAAGCAGTAATACTAGTTACAGTTAACCATGTTCCAGCTATATCTATTGTGCTCGCGTTTGGACCAGTAGTTGCTGCACTAGTTTGAGCAGCACCAGTAGCATCTGTTCCAACTACTACAAAAGTTCTACCACTATTGTTGGCTGTAGAAGTTATTGTTACTGTTTGAGCATTAACAAATTCTCCAACATCAATATTTAAAGACGTAGCTGTCCCAGCTGCAGAAATCATAGAAGTATGAGTTCCTTGGACAAATTTTTTCGACTTTACACTTGTTACATTTGGCATTTAATTGTCTCCTAATTATAGGAGCTCCCGAAGGAGCTCCATAAATTTATTAGTTAGTGTTGTTTATTCTTTGTAACCATTCAATACTTAACACACCGTCACCGGCAGTTAATGCATCGTCTGTTTTAGCAGTAATAACAACAGCTTTGTCTATCTCATAACCACTTGCATCGTCATCAGAAACGTTCAAACAATTTTTCATTTGAGCTGAAGTCTGATCAAAACCAACTGGTATATGATTAGAACCAACCGCTCTAACATCATTGTCAGCGTCACCTGCAAAGTAGTCAAGGTCTAAACTGTTAAGAGTAGCTCCTGCTGCTTGTGCAACGTTAGCACCAATCTGCATGTCAAACCCAGTTGTATCAAAAGCTGTGTTAACAATGAATCTAATGTCTGTAATTCTAGACCATGCTGGAATTACAATGTTGTTAGCAAGGTTTTTATCTGTTGTACTAGATGTTTGACCTAATGGATATTCATTGAACATAGATCTGCATGCCATAGAAACTAATCCAGTTTCAATTATACCTACTTCTAAAGTTCCAGCTGTTCCAGATCCATCGATAGCGATAGAAGTTACAGTTTTGAAAGTTTTAGCGGAAGTTGCAACGCCAGCACTTGCCATTGTTACATCTT
>Ga0209128_1000578_pt1 | contig 27271 bp, 24 predicted proteins | sample ETNvirnome_6_100_FD_184072 | JGI IMG/M metagenome (GOLD analysis project Ga0209128, IMG submission 184072) | Marine viral communities from the Pacific Ocean - ETNP_6_100 (SPAdes) (version 2) | ecosystem: Environmental > Aquatic > Marine > Oceanic | place: Pacific Ocean | collected 2013-06-19 | reverse complement strand
GAGCGTGTCGAAATTCAGCGTAACAATGCTGGCGAGTTGTCTCGCGCCATCGCTACGGGCGAGCGTGCTTACTTGCGTAACCAAATTGAAGACCAAGAAACCCCTATAGAAGGCTGGGCGCGTCGGATTATTTATCACGTTTCCGAACGCCGGGTTGAGCTGATTGACCAAGCTGAGCTGACCCAGCAAGGAGATCACTTCCAAGGTGGACGTTTAGAGTACTTTATCGATCAAGAAGTAGTACAAGCACGCTCTGACGTTAGCGGCAGTGAAAATCAGCGTATTCGTATGACCCTTCAGCCCGAACAATAGGAAGTGGCCACGTGGCAGCATCAACATCCCCAGTCCCCACACCAGTAAAAACGCTCTACGCCCATCATTTAGCGAAGAGCTATAAGCGCCGCCGTGTGGTTAAAGATATTAATCTGGAAATCACTCAAGGTAGCGTGGTTGGGCTACTTGGCCCTAATGGTGCAGGTAAAACCACCTCGTTTTATATGATTGTGGGGTTGGTCAAATTGGATGCGGGCAAAGTAGGCATTGACGACCTTGACCTCACTCATGCTCCTATGCATGAACGCGCCATGGCAGGGATTGGTTATCTACCCCAGGAAGCTTCCATCTTCCGCAAGCTCTCCGTGGCTGACAACATTATGGCCATTTTAGAGACACGCAAAGAGCTTGATCGAAGCGCCCGGGAAGCACAACTTGAGTTACTACTTGAAGATTTTCACATCACTCATATACGCGACAACTTAGGCATGAGTCTTTCTGGGGGCGAACGCCGCCGTGTTGAAATCGCCCGCTCATTGGCCACCGAACCGGCCTTTATCCTGCTGGATGAACCTTTTGCCGGGGTTGACCCGATTTCCGTTGGGGAAATTAAAGCTATCATTCGAGCGTTAAAGAAACGCCACATTGGCGTATTGATCACCGACCATAACGTTCGTGAAACGCTGGATATTTGTGATATTGCCTACATTGTTGGCGACGGTCACATCATTGCCAGTGGAAACGCCCAGGAAATCCTCAACAACCAGAAGGTTCGAGATGTCTATTTAGGCGCTGATTTCCGCCTTTAAACAGTGACCTGCAGAAGCATTTCTTTTAGTGGCATGCTTATTGCACTTGCACCAAGCCATAACTCGCTCTAGGGTGGAGCTTTCTGATTAACGAGTGGTTCTCAGATGGTCATGAAAGCTTCTCTCCAATTGCGTATCGGCACACAGCTGACCATGACACCTCAGCTGCAGCAGGCTATCGCCCTGCTTCAGCTATCGACGCTGGACCTTCGTCAAGAAATTCAGCAAGCGCTAGATGCCAATCCCATGCTTGAGCAAGAAGATGAGTTTGGCGAGCAGGCTGTCAGTGAGCCTCAAGAGGCTGAGTGGTCCGAGAGCATCCCCAACGAACTCTCCGTCGACAGTGACTGGTCAGATACCTATCAAGACATAGGCAGCCTGGGTGGCAGCAGTGAAGGCCCCGACTTCGAGCGCCAAGCCGCTGGACAAAGCCTACATGGCCACCTGCTATGGCAACTGGCCATGACAGACTTTAGCCCGCGAGAATACGCCATCGCGGAAAGCCTGATTGATGCGCTGGATGCCAACGGCTATCTCACCCAGCCGCTTAATGACATTCGGGAAGGATTAAAAGCCCAAGGCCATGACAGCTTAAGCCAGCGGGAAGTGGAAAATACCCTGCTGCGCTTGCAGCAATTTGAGCCCACCGGCGTCTTTGCCCGAGACCTGCGTGAATGCCTGATGCTGCAACTCGCCTCACTACCTGAGGACACCCCTCTGCTAATGCCCGCCAAACGGCTGGTTCGCCAGTTTTTGGAAGCATTAGGCAAAGACGATATGCGGCTTCTCAAGCGCCGTTTAAGCCTTGATGACGAGCAGCTTGACGATGTCATCCGTTTAATTCGCAGCCTTGACCCACGCCCTGGGAGCACCTATGGCGTTACCGACGACAGCTACATCACCCCCGACCTAGTCGTTCGGCACGACAATGAAGGTTGGCATTTAGAGCTCAATCCAGAAGCACTACCACGCTTGCGTATACAGCCCGACTACGCCAGCTTGATCAAACGCGCAGACAAAAGCCAAGACAACCAGTTCCTCAAAGAGCACCTCCAAGAAGCCCGCTGGCTGATCAAAAGCTTATCGAGTCGCAATGACACGCTGCTACGAGTTGGGCGTGAAATTATTGCACGCCAAATTGGCTTTCTGGAGCATGGCGAAGAAGCAATGAAACCGCTGATTTTAGCGGATATTGCTGAAGCGGTAGAGATGCACGAATCCACCATATCTCGTGTGACCACGCAGAAATTTATTCACACGCCACGGGGCGTTTTCGAGCTTAAGTACTTCTTCTCAAGCCAGGTAAGCGGCCAAGACGGCGGCGACAGCCACTCCAGCACAGCCATTCGCGCCCGCATCAAAAAGCTGATTCAGGATGAGCCCTCAGGAAAACCGCTCTCCGATAGCCGCTTGGTGACTCTGCTTGAAGAGGGGGGCATTAGCGTTGCACGGCGTACTGTCGCAAAATATCGGGAGTCAATGGGCATTCCCTCGTCAAGTGAGCGCCGCCGTTTACGCTAGTTAAGCGGTACGTATGAACAAACTCAACGCAAGGGCTTTGCAATAGCGTAAAAAGGGTTACAATCGAAGTACAGTCCGATGGATAAGGAGCACGTCAATGCAAGTAAACATCACTGGTCATCACGTTGAACTGACTGACGCCTTGCGCGACTACGTTAACGAAAAGCTAGAGCGCGTTGAACGCCACTACGACAACATTACCACGGTGCAAGTGACCTTATCTGTTGAGAAGGAGCGCCAGCAAGCAGCCTGCACACTGCACGCTGCCGGTGCAGACCTTCACGCCGAAGCGCTTGATAACGACATGTATGCCGCTATTGATGCGCTAGCAGACAAAATCGATCGTCAACTCGTTAAACATAAGGAAAAAGCACAAGCTCGCGCCCAGGGCGCTGGTGTGCGTTAACTCAATGACGTTGGAAACCATCCTCCCCCCGGAGCGCGTGCTTTATGACGTTCCCGGGGGCAGCAAAAAACGGGTGCTGGAGTTTTTCAGCACCTTTATCGCCCAAAATACACCCAGCCTAGATAGCCAAGAGGTGTTTAGCCGACTCATTGGCCGCGAGCGACTAGGCAGTACGGGGATAGGCAACGGGGTTGCCATCCCCCACGCTCGCAGTCCTCACTGTAGCGCACCCATTGCTGGCTTTTTAAAGCTTGCTGAGCCAGTAGACTTCGACGCCATTGATGGCGACCCGGTGGATCTTGTGTTTGTGCTGCTGGTACCAGAAGAGGCAGATGACACCCACCTAGCACTGCTTGGCCAAGTGGCTACTATTATGAACGACGCCCATACGCGTCAGCAGTTACGTAAAGCCGATAGTCAGCGCGAACTCTTAGCACTTATTACCGCGAAGATTCGCGAACAAGCCGCCTAGGCTTTATGGGCGGTGACCACTGCACGCAGCGATAATTTCCTCCTATGTAAGCCAAGAGAGACGCTATGCAACTGGTGATCATTAGCGGCCGTTCAGGGTCCGGTAAATCTATCGCCTTACAAGCGCTAGAGGATCTTGGCTACTACGCTATCGACAATTTACCCGCCATGCTGCTGGGCTCATTAGTTGATGAACTACGTGAGCAAGGCGAGCGCACTCACTTAGCAGTGAGCATTGACGCACGCAACCTTCCTACGGCGCTTGAACGCCTCCCAGCTTTACTGGAAGAACTACGCCAGCGAGAAATTCGTTTTCAGGTCATCTATCTGACCACGGATGCGCGCATTCTTTTGGAGCGTTACTCAGCCACCCGCCGTCGCCACCCGCTTACCCGGGATAGCGAAATGACGTTGGAAGAGGCCATCAATAAAGAAGAAGAGACGCTGCTTGAAATTCGCGATCTCGCTGACTTGTTGATCGATACGTCGCGCTTATCCGTGCATGACCTGAGACGCCGCATTACTGATCAAGTCGCCCACCAGCGAAAAGATCAGCTAACACTGACGTTTGAGTCGTTTGGCTACAAACGCGGCGTACCCATGGATGCCGACTTAGTCTTCGATGTTCGCTGCCTGCCCAACCCTTATTGGGACCCTACCCTGCGCCAATTTACAGGGCGTGATGCTAATATAGTGGCGTTTTTAAGTAGCTACCCAATGGTCGAGGCAATGACCAATGATATTCAGGCTTGGTTGGAAAAGTGGCTTCCGGCTTACCAAAATAGCCAGCGAAGTTATATAACCGTGGCTATTGGCTGCACCGGCGGGCAACACCGCTCTGTTTATATGGCCGAACAGCTTGCTAAAAAGCTGGTTAAACAGACCGGAGAAGTACAGTTGAGACACCGTGAGCTGGGGTTACAATACACGCTGAGCGAAGAGCCTGCGGTGCCATGCGTTACCACACCCGCCGCTGGCAGCACGCCCTGAGTTTCAGGACCTAACTTTTAAGGCCTAAGCTTCTCAAGACCTAAGTTTTTCAAGACCTAAGTTTCAAGACCCACTCGGCAAAAAGGAACCAGAGTGCCCAAAAGAACCTTAACACTTACCAACCAGCGTGGTCTTCATGCCCGCGCGGCCACCAAACTGGTGAAATGTGGCCAGCAGTTTTCCGCGAATATCGTGGTTTATAAGCAGCAGCAGAAAGCCGATGCCGCCAATATTATGTCGCTGCTAATGCTGGCCGCCCCCTGCGGCACCGAGCTCACTGTCGCCGCTGAAGGAAGCGACGCCGAACAGGCGCTAGATGCCATTGAAGCTCTGTTCGACGCACGGTTTGACGAAGACCAGTAGCTAGTTTACCAAGTCAGCACTTGTCGACTAGCTTCCTGCCACTGTCATCGCATCAATCAGCCAGCTACCCGTGTGAATACTGCCACGGGTATCCGTATCACTTCCCACACCGCTTAGCCCCGCGAACATCTTGTTGAGGTTACTAGCAATAGTGAACTCCTCAATGGGGTACTGTACTTCGCCATTCTCAATCCAGAAACCCGCTGCTCCCCGGGAATAGTCGCCAGTGACGCCGTTAACGCCCTGCCCCATGAGCTCGGTCACCCAAATACCACGCCCCATCTGTGTTAACAGCTCTTCCCGCGGCGTTAACGGCGCTAACAAGCGCATGTTGCGCGCACCGCCTGCATTGCCCGTGGACTGCATTCCTAAACGACGCGCACTGTAGGCAGAGAGCATGTAACTCGCCACCCTCCCCTGATCAATAAACCGGTTGCTACGGGTTTGTACACCCTCCGCATCAAACGGTGAACTAGCCGTTGCTCCCACTTCCAGCGGGCGCTCTTCTAACCCAAACCAATCGGGGAATAGCGGGCTACCCAAGCGATCACATAAAAACGAGGCTTCTCGATAAAGCGCGCCGCCCGCCAGAGCACCCATAAGGTGGCCGATAAGGCCGCTAGCAAGGGAGGGATCAAACAGCACAGGAAACGTTCCCGTCGGGGGGCGTCGCGCTCCTAGACGCCGCAACGTTCGCGCTGCTGCCTCGCGCCCCACCTCCTCTGGGTGGCGAAGCTGCTGCGGGTTACGCGCAGACGTATAGTCATAATCCCGCTGCATGCCTTGCCCATCTTGGGCAATCATCATGCAGGAGAGTGAGTGACTGCTACCCTTTTGAGTCCCCAAAAAGCCGTGGCTATTGGCGTATACTCGCACGCCCTCACCGCTTGAGAGCGAGGCACCTTCTGACTGGTGAATACCTGCCACCTCGCGGCCAGCCTGTTCGCAGCGCAGGGCAAGGTCAATCGCTTCATCGGTTGAGAGCGCCCACGGATAGTGCACCTTCAAGTCTGGCAAATAGGTCGCCATCAGCTCTGCTTCAGCGAGGCCTGCAGCGGGATCCTCCCCGGTATAACGTGCAATAGCCAGCGCCTTTTCAACCGTGGCACGAATGGAGGCACTACTGGCATCCGTTGAGGAAGCGCTACCTTTACGTTTTCCCACATAGAGCGTGACCGCAATACCCTGATCACGAGATAGTTCAACGGTCTCCACTTCACCAAGTCGCACACTAATGCCCAGCCCTTGGTCAACGCTCGCGCCGACTTCGGCGGCATCCGCCCCTAGCTGTTTTGCCAGGGCAAGCGCCTCTGTGGCGCGCTCCGTCAACTGCGCCTGCTGCGCCGTTGCATCAAATGCCTGTGCCATATGGCCTCCTTTTCGCCTGAATCGCATTGGCGAATCAATGTTGTGGTCGCAGCCTGATATAATGCTGCAAACGAATCTAATCTGTGAGTTCTTATATGCCGAAGCAACGCCCCGAGCCTATCGATATCGATGAACAAGAAGAGCGCCCGAGTAAATCTCAGCTAAAGCGTGAAATGCATGCTCTGCAAGCGCTTGGCGAAACATTAATTGCCATGAAGCCTGCCGAGCGGGCGCGCTTTCCTTTATCAGACGATATGCTGAGAGCGATTGAAGAGACTTCTCGCATTCGCTCTCATGAAGGCCGCCGTCGCCATATGCAATACGTTGGCAAACTTATCCGCAAAGAGGATCTAACGGCCATTCAGGGCGTTTTCGATGACATCGAACAAGAGAAAGAGCAGCGCGATCATGCATTTCATCGCCTGGAAAAATGGCGTGACCGCCTAGTGGGTGAGGGCGACGACGCCGTTGACCTGTTTATGGCCGACTACCCTAACGCCGATCGTCAGGCGCTGCGCCAGCTAGTGCGCAACGCCCGCAAAGAGCGCGAACAGGGCAAGCCCCCCACCAGCTCACGCAAGCTTTTCAAACACCTGCGCGATACGCTAGCGCTGTAAACCACAGTCTCAAGAAGACTGCGTGCCGCCCACGGTCAGCTCATCCAGTTTCAGGGTGGGTTGGCCAACCCCCACCGGCACACCCTGGCCCTCTTTACCGCAAACGCCAATCCCGGTATCCATCGCCATGTCGTGGCCAATCATCGATACCCGGCCCATGGCCTCAGGCCCGTTACCAATCAGCGTTGCACCTTTCACCGGCGCGGTAATTTTACCGTCTTCAATCATGTAGGCTTCGCTCGCCGAAAACACGAATTTTCCCGAGGTAATATCCACCTGCCCTCCACCAAAACTCACGGCGTAGATTCCCCGCTTAACGCTTTTAATGATATCGGCAGGGTCATCTTGACCAGCCAACATCACCGTATTGGTCATACGAGGCATCGGCAGATGAGCGAACGACTCGCGGCGGGCGTTGCCGGTAGGTGCCATCTTCATCAATCGCGCGTTTAACTTATCCTGCATATAGCCAGTTAAAATGCCATCTTCAATCAGCGGCGTATATTGGCCGGGCGTGCCTTCGTCATCCACGCTCAACGCGCCGCGACTATCAGCAACAGTGGCATCGTCAACCACTGTGACTCCCTTGGCGGCAACCCGCTGCCCCATTCGCCCTGCAAAGGCAGAACTGCCTTTACGGTTAAAGTCACCTTCCAAGCCATGGCCTACCGCTTCGTGCAGCAGAATGCCCGGCCAACCGGCGCCTAACACCACTGGCATCTGCCCCGCTGGCGCATCAATGGCTTCAAGATTGACCAGCGCTTGGCGCACCGCCTCTTTGGCATAGCGTTCAGCAACCCCCTCATCCCGCAGACGCGACATGGAGTAACGACCACCGCCGCCAGCGCTGCCCCGCTCACGGCGGCCATCTTTCGCCGCAATAACACTGACGTTAAAACGCACCAGTGGGCGAATATCCGCTGCTAGGGTGCCGTCACTGGCGCGTACTAAAACCACCTCATAGGTGCCCGACAGCGACGCACTCACCTGGCTAATGCTCGGGTCGGCCGCTCTGGCCACGCGGTCTGCTTCTTTCAGCATGGCCACTTTGTCTTCTGCCGAAAGGCCCGCCAGTGGGTCGATACCTGCATAGTACGACGCCACGCTGACTGGCATCACTTTCTGCCCTGGCAACTGTTTGCCGCTGCGCACGATGCCAGAGGCGGTACGGCCTGTATCCATTAGTGCATCAGCGGTAATTTGGTTGGAGTACGCAAACCCGGTTTTCTCACCTGCCAACGAGCGCACGCCAACGCCGCCATCAATGTTATAGCTGGCCTCTTTAACTTCGCCATCTTCCAGCACCCAACCCTCTTGCCAGGTGCGCTGAAAATAGAGGTCGGCATAATCAATCCCCGCTCCCATGGCGTAGCCAAGGCCAGCATCCAGAGCGTTCAAATCGAGGCCACCTGGCGTTAGCAAAATGGAAACAGCGGACTCTATATCGCTTTTATGTGCGGTCATTGGGGGCCTTCTAAAGTCACTTGCGGCGAGGTCCAAGGGCCTCGCACGCGATAATAAATAGTGGTTGCTTGATCCAGCGCATCGCCAAAAATTTGGTCGGCAAGAAACAGTGCACCGCCCACAATGGGCGCTCCGACAGCAATGGCGGCGATGGGTAAACTTTGGCTAACCGGCAGTGTGACGCCTAGGCGCTGGTCAAGTTCACGCTGTAAGAGGTTAACACTTCCTGTTAGCGTCAGCGTGGTGGCGGGTGCATCAATTTGCAGGGGGCCACGAAGCAACAGCTGCCCTTCAGCTACATCGGCAGTGCCATGCACACGGTCAAAGGCCGTTCCCTGACCGGTTAGGTCAGAAAAATCGAACCGTAGACGGCGCAGAATGTTATCAAAGTTGAGCAACCCCACTAAGCGGGCAGGCGTCGATTCAAGCGTCACAAAACGGCCGTCGCGTATATCAGCACTCATTTCACCACCAGCCCGGCTTAAATCAAGCTGCCAGGGGGCTCCCGACCAAGTAAGCTCAGCAGCAAGGTCGGTGGTGCGGCTACGCATGGCTACCGGTTGGTTAAGCTGCTCCAGCGCCGTCCCCACATCGCCACCCTGTATGGAGATATCCGCTCGTGTACGGCTATTCACCGCATTGCCTTCCCAAACCAACTCGCCGCGTGCAGAAAGCTGTCCGAGGGTTAAACCAACTGGTGAGAGCGAAAAACGACGATCATCGGTTTGCCAGTAGGCGGTTAATGGGCCAAAGCGAGTGCCACCAACGCTAATATCCGCTAGCCGTAGCCTGCCGTTGGGCAGTTCAGCTAGCCAGTCGGGAATAGCAACGGGGGCTACATGCTGTGTTTCAATTGCATCAACCCAAGAGTCGGGGGCTGCGACAGTGGCATCATGCTCTTTGGCGGGCAGGTCCAGTAAACGATCTAGGACTAGCATGCTAATTGCAACATCAAGCGGCCGCTCGCTGGCGGGTTGGTAATCTAGGCGCCCAGACAACATATCGCCGCTAAGCTGAAGTGCTGCGCGCTGGCCGGTGAGTGTCCCTGAGGCGTTAAAAGCGCCAAAGCACTTGTCACGAAAGCGTAAACAGCCAGCACGTAGCAGTACTTCAAGCGGCGTGCTCTCGCCACTAGAAGCAGATGCCAAGGCGCCTCCCGACAATATCGGCGACAGAACAGCGTGCCATGCCATGGGGTCTAACGTATCGAGCCCTGCTTCAAGGCGCCAGCCAGGCTGGCTGGGCCAATTCGGTCGCTGCACTGCATTGCCGAGCACCACTTCGGCCGCTAGTGCACCACTATTCAACGTTTGGAATCTCGCAGCTGCCTTATCGGCCAATTGCGTCGATACTCGCCCGCTTTCAAACTCCGCGCGTAGCTGCCATGGCCACGGTTGATCGCTAGTCTTGGCAAACGGCTCGGGTAGCGCGCTGGTGATGCCAAGCAGGCGGCTCTCTAAGGTTAACACTGGACGAGCCGCAAGAGAGACCTCACCCTGCCACTGGGTGCGGCCACTCATCATTTGGCGAGCCTGCTCGGCAGGCAGCCCTGCCAACGACCACAGCGCAGACGACTCCACGCTGCCCTGCAAGGCAACACGCTGATCAGCCATCAGCTCTGCGCGAATATCACCGCCCTGCCACTGGCTGCTTAGCTCTCCTAACAGCGCATGCGCCTCACCCACCTGCTGCCAGCTGAGCCCACCCTCCAGATCACGCAGGGTTATTGGTAGTGACGCGTAGCGCACAGCCGATAGCGCTGGCCGTGCATTAATCTCTAGCTGGAGCGCCTCCTCGTTATCCAGCGGCAGTACAAGGGCGATATCCCCTTCGATGATACCATCAACGGTAATATCGCTACGTGGTAGCGTGTCCATATCCGGCATGGCCTGAACAAAGTTCAGCAAGGATGCACCATCACTCTGAAGACTGCCTGATAGCTGAAGCGGCTGCTCTTTCTCCATACGTATCGTGCCTTGGGATACTTCAACGCCGTGGCTTTGGGCGTGCTCTACCTGGGCTTGAAGCACTCCTCCTTGCCACAGCAAGCGCCCCTCGACATCTTCCAAACGCGGCCACTCCGGCGCAATCGGCAAGTGGCCTTGAGTGACCTCCAGCGCGAGCGTTGCCGAGAGTTGATCTGATGAAGCCGCAGGTCCCAGGGGCTGACTAAGCTTCAGCGAACCTTGCGGCACTAAGCCACCAATATCGTTCTCCAACCACTCCCTCAGCTTCGGCTCAAATGCTTTCATGGGCAGCCACTGGGAGAGCGGGCGGGAGATCGCATCTACATCGGCAAATGCAATATCCAACCCAAATTGACCGCTTTGCTGCCCCGCGATCAAGCCGAACCCACCACTTACCTGGGCGCCATCCCAGTCCACATTGAGGTCACGGCCGCTAATCATGGTGTTAGGACCATCATACACCCACTCCACCACCCCTTCGGCGTGACTTAGCTGCATAGGTACATCGAAGAGTTCTGGAAAATAGAGCGTACTATCGCCTGCGCTGTTAAAGGTCACGCGGCCACGCAGGTCGCGAGCCTGCACCCAAGCGTCCAGCGGACCGCCTCCTGGCGCTTGCTGCCAGGGGAGTACAGCCACATTAGTAAGTGCAGCATCCACGCCCCATCGCCCCTCACGCTGCCCCAGGCTCAGCCCCTGCACCTGCCCTCGGGGCGAGAGCGTTTGCAATACCCGGGTGAGTGACTCAGGCAACAGCGCATACTCCCGCCAAGCCGCTAGCGAGGCGAGCTCAAACGCACTGGTTCGCAACTCCCACTGCCCCGGCTGGTGTGACAGATACCAGTGGTGTGGCAGCGCGGGGCCATCACCAACGCCTTCAGGCTGGGCCCACTCTACGGTTTCTGCATTGCCACTTAGCCACGCCTCACCGCCTTCGCTGTCGCGCAGCCACTGCCCACTGGCCTGAATGTTTCGCAGCACAGCGTACTCCACATCTTTACGTAGCGTCAGCTCGGGCACATCTAGTGCAAGCCGCGCATCAGCTAGCGCGCCTTCTTGCCAACGCCCCCATAGCTGCACATGACCGCCCACCTGTTCGAGAAAAGGCATGCGATCTGGCCGAAACAGTGCCGCCAGCACCACCAGATGATCCAACTGCATATCGAGCTGAAGCGCAGCAGAAAAGTCCCTAAAGCCTTGCTGACCGGGCTGCATTTCGGCACGCATGGTAATGGCGGGCAGCTCTGATGCCAGCACATCAGGCGCCTCGACAATATTCAGGGAGCCCTCTAATCGTGTGCGGCGATGATCGCCATTCAGAAGCAGCGAAGGTGCATGAAGCATCACAGTCTGCTGCTGGCCATGCAGCATGATGCGGCTGTTATCCACCCAAAGGCGCTGGCGCAGCAGCAGTCCAGCCCAGGCATCCAAGGATTCAAGGTCCACCTCTGGTTGTGGTGCTACCCCCAGCGGCAGCTTGGCCGGTGAAGGCCAGCCCCAGGCGATGTCAGGCTGCTGGTAGAGATGGAATTCGAGCCCAGACATACGCGCATCGCTGAAGATAGGCGCTAAGTGGCGCAACGTGGCCCAGGCATCCAAACGCAGCGACAAGCGATCAAGCCCTATCAGGGCCTGACCATCCGGCGTTTGCGCATGAAGGTCTTCAAGCTCCAGGTGCAGGACGTTGCGCTCCAGAGAGAGCGCTAGATGGTCGATGCTCACCGGCACGCCAATACGCGCCTCTAAAAGCGCCTCCAAGCGGGGAGACAATGCATCCACTTGGCTAGCAAAGAGACGCAGCGCTAGCAGCAGTACCGCCAGCGTACCCAGCACAACGGCCACCCCTACTAGACAGCCGCGAAAAAAAGAGCGTGGTGCCATCATTACATCAGTACGATGTCGTACTGCTCTTGGGAGTAGTGCTGCTCAACCTGAAAACGGATCGTTTTATTAATAAACGTTTCCAGGTCAGCGACCGCGGCAGACTCCTCATCAAGCAGCCTGTCCACTACTGGCTGGGATGCCAGCACCATATACGTTTCCGCACTATAAGCCCGCTCTTCACGCAGGATCTCACGGAAGATTTCGTAGCAGACCGTTTCAGGGGTTTTCAACGTGCCGCGACCACCACAGGTGGGACACGCCTCGCATAGTGTTTGTTCAAGGCTTTCCCGCGTGCGTTTACGGGTAAGCTGCACTAAACCAAGTTCGGTGACCCCAGTACATTTGGTTTTAGCATGGTCCCGCTCAAGCGCTTTTTCCAGCACGCGCAGCACTTGCCGCTGGTGCTCTACATCCACCATATCGATAAAGTCGATAATGATGATGCCACCTAAATTACGCAGCCTGAGCTGGCGGGCAATGGCAGTGGCGGCTTCCAGATTCGTCTTGAAAATAGTCTCTTCAAGGTTACGATGCCCCACATACCCACCGGTATTCACATCGATGGTGGTCATGGCCTCGGTGGGATCAATTACCAAGTACCCTCCGGACTTGAGCTGCACCTTGCGACCTAGCGCTTTTTGAATCTCGTCTTCGACACTATAAAGGTCGAAGATGGGACGTTCGCCGGGGTAGTACTCGATGCGATCAACAGCATCGGGCATAAACTCTTCAGCAAACTCGACCAGCTTGACGAAGTTCTCCCGGGAATCAATGCGTACTTTCTCGATATCATCCCGCATCACATCCCGCAGGGTGCGCATAAACAACGGCAAGTCATCGTAGATGACGTTGGGAGGGGCGGCGGTGATTTTGCGCTCGCTGACCTTGCGCCAAATACGTAGCAAGAAGTACATGTCGCTGGCCAGCTCTTCATCGCCTACGCCTTCGGCCGCCGTACGCACGATAAAGCCACCCGTGACCTCAATGGTTTGCTCTTCGATACTTTTATCCAGCAGCGCTTTCAAGCGCTCCCGCTCGCGCTCATCTTCAATGCGCTGCGATACCCCGTGATGAGGCGAGTCAGGCATATAGACCAGATAGCGAGAGGGAATCGAAAGATGGGTAGTCAGCCGCGCCCCTTTGGTACCGATAGGATCTTTGGTGACTTGCACCACCAGCGCCTGACCTTCGTGCAGAAGCTGTCCGATGGTCTGCTGCTCGTCATTGGGCGTACCGGGTGGCATGACCTCATGGGCATGAATAAACGCTGCGCGCTCTAAGCCAATATCAACAAAGGCAGCCTGCATGCCAGGCAGTACGCGCACCACTTTGCCTTTGTAGATATTGCCTACGATACCGCGCCTGCGAGAGCGCTCTATTAGCGCCTCTTGCAATACGCCGTTTTCCACCAGCGCAACGCGGGTCTCCATTGGCGTTAAATTTATGAGGACTTCACCGCTCATGCAAAATTCCTTATTGGATGTCCTATTCCTTGCCAGCGCAGCGGGCGATGAGTCGGTGGTTACGAGGGATAACGGCCCGCCCAAACGGGAACCCCTTGCTGGCGTAGCAAGCGCGTTGTTTCAAATAGTGGCAGCCCCACCACAGCAGAGTGACTGCCCTGAATTTGTTCAATAAAAATGGCGGCTAAGCCTTGAATAGCATACCCACCCGCTTTATCGGCGGGTTCGCCCGTCAGCCAGTAGCAGGCGATCTCTTTTGCTGTTAACTCGCGCATGGTGACGTCCGTGGCCACACAACAGGAGAGTATACCTAGCGGCCCGCTTACCGCTACTGCCGTGAGTACCTGATGCGTGCGCCCAGAGAGCATTCTCAACATCTCAGCCGCGTGCTGTTGATTATTAGGCTTACCTAAAATGGTGCTATCAATAACCACCGCGGTATCCGACCCCAGCACGGGCAGCGCGGTTTTGCCCACCGCCGCCTGCGCTTTTGCCACCGCCAGCCGTTCTACATAGGCCGTGGGAGACTCTGCCTCAAGCGGCGTTTCATCAATATCGCTTGGCAAGACACTGACCGGCACACCGATAGAGGCCAACAGTGCCTGGCGGCGTGGTGATGCCGAGGCCAAACAGAGCACGGGGGTGTGGTTATCGTCACGCATTGGCCATTCGCCGCTCAATCGCTTTAAACATTGTGGAGAGCCACGGCCAGAGGAATGCGCTGACCAGCGATGGGATCAAGAAAGAGAGATGTATGGAAAAAACACCCGTCAGCGTTCTTAGCCACTGCTCTATCAGCTGAGCCAACCCTAACAGCACCAGCACCAATACCGACTGTTGTACCAGCGAATAAGCACGAAAACGGGGATACACTAGCGCGGCTAAAAACGTAAGAATCGAAAAAATCAGTGCATGCTGTCCAAGCGCTGTCCCCTCAATAAGATCCATCAAGAGGCCAAATACAAAGCCGTGAAAAACCCCAACTCGATCCGGCGCTTGCATACACCAATAAATCAACATTAGCCCAATCCACTCCGGGCGAAAAACCTGCCAACCATCGGCCAGTGGCATTACCTGCAAGCAGAGCGCAAAAATAAGGCTCAGCCAGACCACCACCAGTGGCACTACCGGCGCACGCGCCATTAGCGTTCCTCCTGCATGGCCGGGGAAACTGGCTGCCCAAGCCGCTGGGCGGCATGGAGCGCATCGGCTGAAATATCCATGGACTCATCCCAAATAGAAGCATCCAACTCTTCGCGGGGTGGTGGAAAGAGCAGCAGGAAGTGGCGTGAACGCTGAAGCTGAGCCGAAGGTTCAGCAACAACCCGGGCAAATGGCTGGCCAGGGTCGTGATACACCTCGGTCACTCGCGCAACGGGGTAGCCCGGCGGAAAACGCCCTGCCAAACCAGAGGTGGTCAGTAAGTCACCTTCGCGAATATCCGCCGTATCCGGCACATGGAGAACATTCACACTGCCGTAACGGCCAGTACCCTGAACAATAAAACGCAGCCCATTGCGGTTAACCTGCACTGGTAACGCATGGCTTGCATCGGCTAACAGCAACACACGGCTAGAGTAGGCTGAAACAGCAGCCACCTGACCAACCAAACCCGATGCATCAATCACCGGCTGACCGACATAGGCACCGTTGCGGTGCCCACGATCCACCACCATTTGATGGCTAAACGGGTCATTATCCAGCGAGAGTAGCTCCGCCGTGATATAGGGAATATCGCGCCGCTCGGCAGCGCCAAGCAAGTTGCGTAGCTCGGCGTTCTCAGCCGTCAGGTTAGCCAAGCGCTGCCCGCGGTGAGAGAGCGTCAAGATTTGCTCACGCAAGTGGCGGTTTTCATCCACCAGCGCCTGCTGGTCGGCGAGTGCTAGCGCGCCCCAATTCAGCAGATCACTAGGCACACTGACTACCCACTGGATGGGAGCGACAATCGTGGTCATTTGGGCGCGCACATCTTCCATGCGAGTAAAACGATGGTCGACAAACATCAACGCGCTTGCCGCCAGCACACAGAAGAATAGCCGGTAACCGGGTAGCGGCCCGTGTGAGAACAGCGGTTTAATAGGCAATCCCCCGCGTTAAACCGCTGCGATCAATCGCTCGACAGCAACTCAAAGGTGTGCCGGTCGATCATTTCCAGCGCCTTGCCGCCGCCACGCGCAACACAGGTCAGCGGATCTTCTGCCACGATAACCGGCAGGCCAGTTTCTTCGGCGATCAGCTTATCCAAGTCACGCAACAGCGCACCGCCACCGGTGAGCACCAGGCCGCGCTCGGCGATATCGGACGCAAGCTCAGGCGGAGACTGCTCAAGCGCACTCTTCACGGCAGCCACGATGGAGCCCAGCGTCTCTTGCAGCGCTTCGAGAATCTCGTGAGAATTCAGTGTAAAGCTGCGCGGAATGCCTTCTGCGAGGTTGCGGCCGCGCACGTCGATCTCGCGCAGCTCTCCACCTGGGTAGGCGCAGCCAATCTCTTCTTTGATGCGCTCGGCAGTGGCTTCACCAATCAAGCTGCCGTAGTGGCGGCGCACGTACGCGGTGATCGCCTCATCAAAACGGTCACCGCCTACGCGGATCGATTCTGAGTACACCACGCCATTGAGGGAAATGATCGCGATTTCCGTGGTACCACCACCGATATCCACGACCATCGAGCCCTGCGCTTCTTCTACCGGTAGCCCAGCACCAATCGCGGCTGCCATCGGCTCTTCGATCAGGAATACTTCTCGGGCACCCGCGCCTTCTGCTGACTCGCGAATTGCCCGACGCTCGACCTGAGTCGACATACAGGGCACGCACACCAGAACCCTAGGGCTTGGCGTGAGGAAAGTGCTCTGGTGCACTTTACGAATAAAGTGCTGAAGCATCTGCTCGGTAACGGTGAAATCGGCGATAACGCCGTCTTTCATCGGGCGAATAGCCGTAATATTGCCAGGCGTGCGGCCGAGCATGCGTTTAGCGTCAGCACCTACCGAGGCCACGCTGCGCATATTGCCAGACTGGCGGATGGCGACTACGGACGGTTCATCAAGAACGATGCCACGACCGCGTACATAAATCAGTGTGTTGGCCGTACCCAAGTCGATCGATAGATCGCTGGAAAACAGCCCCCTCAAACGTTTGAACATGGATGTTGTTACCTAGTGCAGACCGGGAACCCTGTGCGGATGCAAACGGTATCACCGCAACCCCTTGGCAGCAAGCACGAGTCGTGCCGAACACTGCCCGTCAGGGCCATTATGTGGTACCTTTTGCGGCTATTTTCCACGTCTGCTCCGTCAGACGAATTTAAGATGACCGTATGTATACCGCTTAAAGCGAAATATGTTCCATCACGATTGCGAGGAAACCTCGATCATGGCGCTTGAAGAATCTCATGTGCGCCGGGCTGCACACTTGGCCCGACTCGCCGTTAGCGATGACCAAGCCAGTGGCTTTGTCGACGATCTCAGCCGCATTCTGGACATGGTCGACCAGCTCCAGAGCCTGGATACCGAAGGCGTCGCGCCACTGGCCCACCCGCTGGATGCCACGCAGCGCCTGCGCGCCGATGAAGTCACGGAAACGAACCAGCGCGACACGTTCCAGCGCTGTGCCCCGGCAGTGGAAAACGGTCTTTATCTGGTGCCGCGTGTGGTCGAGTAACCCACGCCCACCGCTCGTTTCCGCTTATTCTATTCGCCCCTGAACGGAGCTTCCGGGTCATGCATGATAAAACCGTAACGCAGCTCGCCGCCGCCCTAGCCAGCGGCGAACTCTCCAGCCGAGAGCTGACTTCCCACTTTTTGCAGCGCATTGAGAAAGCCGACGGTCAGCTCAATAGCTTTATTACCGTGACCGCCGAACAGGCGCTAAGCCAGGCCGAAGCCGCCGATAAAGCGCGTGCTGACGGCAAAGCAGGCAAACTCACTGGCATTCCGCTAGCGCTAAAAGATATTTTTTGTACGCAAGGCGTCAAAACCAGCTGCGGCTCCAAAATGCTCGATAACTTTCTCGCGCCTTACGACGCCACCGTGGTAGAGAAACTCAGCGCTGCGGGCACCATTAGCCTGGGTAAAACCAATATGGACGAGTTCGCCATGGGCTCCTCCAACGAAAACAGCCACTACGGCGCGGTCAAAAACCCCTGGGACCTCGCTGCCGTTCCCGGCGGTAGCTCCGGCGGCAGCGCAGCGGCAGTGGCAGCAGGGCTTGTGCCTGCAGCCATGGGTACCGATACCGGTGGCTCTATTCGCCAGCCAGCGGCGTTCTGCGGCATTACCGGCCTGAAGCCCACCTACGGGCGGGTTTCCCGTTACGGCATGATCGCCTACGCCTCCAGCCTCGACCAGGCAGGCCCCATGGCACGCACTGCCGAAGATTGTGCGCACCTGATGAACGTGATTGCCGGTCACGATGTACGCGACTCCACCAGCGTCGCCCGTGGCGTACCGGACTACACCGAGACCCTGAATGCTCCGCTCTCTGGCCTCAAAATCGGCCTACCTAAAGAGTACTTTGGCGACGGCTTGGACCCCGAGGTAGAGAAAGCCGTTCGTGAAGCGGTGAAAGTGTATGAGTCGCTAGGTGCCACGGTACGCGAGGTGAGCCTGCCGCATACCCACTACGCGATTCCCGCTTATTACGTCATCGCCCCCGCCGAGGCGTCGTCTAACCTTTCGCGCTACGATGGTGTTCGCTTTGGCCACCGCTGCGACTCGCCCGTCGACTTGCAAGACCTGTACACCCGCTCGCGGGCGGAAGGCTTCGGTGAAGAGGTGAAGCGCCGCATTCTGATCGGCACCCACACGCTATCGGAAGGCTTCTTCGACGCCTACTACACCAAAGCGCAGAAGGTTCGCCGCCTGATTCGCCAGGATTTCCTCGACGCCTTTGAGGATGTCGATGTGCTGATGGGCCCGGCTTCCCCGACGCCTGCCTTCGACCTGGGTGCCAAGAAAGATCCGGTTTCCATGTATTTGCAAGATATCTACACCATCGCCGTCAACCTGGCAGGCATCCCAGGTATTAGCGTTCCCGCAGGCTTTGCCGGTGGCCGCCCGGTAGGCCTGCAGATTCTGGGCACCCACTTTGCCGAAGCGCAGCTGCTCAACGTTGCTCACCAGTTCCAGCAAGCGACCGACTGGCACCTTCAACTGCCTGCCTTTGCCGAGGAGAACGCCTAATGCAATGGGAAACCGTGATTGGGCTGGAAGTTCACGTTCAGCTCGCAACGCGCTCTAAGATCTTTTCCGGCGCCTCCACTGCGTTTGGCGCCGAGCCGAACACCCAGGCCTGCGCCGTCGACTTGGGCCTGCCGGGCGTGCTGCCGGTGCTCAATGAGCAGGCCGTCGCCATGGCCGTGCAGTTTGGCCTCGCCGTCCACGCCGAGATCCCTGAAGTCTCGGTGTTCGACCGTAAGAATTACTTCTATCCAGATTTGCCGAAGGGCTACCAAACCAGTCAGATGTACCACCCCATCGTGGGCGCGGGTGAAGTCGAGATCACGCTGGATGACGACACCACCAAACGGATTCGTATTCACCACGCCCACCTGGAAGAGGACGCCGGCAAATCGCTGCACGAAGACTTCCACGGCATGACCGGGATCGACCTGAACCGGGCGGGCACGCCGCTTTTAGAGATCGTCTCCGAGCCGGACATGCGCAGCGCCAAAGAAGCCGCCGCCTATCTCAAAGCGATTCACTCCATCGTCACCTATCTGGGCATTTCCGACGGCAATATGGCCGAAGGCTCGATGCGTTGCGACGTTAACGTGTCGGTGCGCCCTAAAGGACAAGAGGCATTTGGCACTCGCGCAGAAATTAAAAACGTTAACTCGTTCCGCTTTGTGGAGCGCGCCATTGCGTTTGAAGTCGAACGTCAGATTGAACTGATTGAAGACGGCGGCAAAGTAGTGCAAGAGACCCGCCTGTTTGATCCAGAGCGCGACGAAACCCGCAGCATGCGCACCAAGGAAGAGGCGAACGACTACCGCTACTTCCCCTGCCCCGACCTGCTGCCGGTGGTGCTGGATCAAGCCTACCTGGATCACCTGCGCAGCCAACTACCGGAGCTGCCCGCCGATAAGCGTGCCCGCTTCCAGAATGAGCTAGGCCTGTCCGCTTACGACGCTAACGTGCTATCAGCCAGTCGTGAAATGGCGGAGTTTTTCGAGGAAGTACACCGGGTATGTGGCGACGCCAAGCAGGCGGCCAACTGGGTACAGGGCGAACTTTCCGGCGCGCTGAACCGCGAGAATCTGAGCATCCAAAATAGCCCAGTGTCAGCCCAACAGCTTGGCGAACTCATCAGCCGTGTGCTGGATGACACCATTAACGGTAAAGCCGCTAAGCAAGTGTTCCAAGCGCTATGGAATGGCCAGGGCGAGAGCGCGGATGCCGTCATCGAGGCAAAAGGCTTAAAGCAGGTGACCGACACCGGCGCGATTGAAGCGATGATCGATCAAGTCATTGCCGAAAGTCCGGCCCAGGTGGCGCAGTACCGTGATTCCGAGCCCGAGAAGCGTGGCAAGATGATTGGCTACTTTGTGGGTCAGGTGATGAAGGCATCACGCGGCACGGCTAACCCGCAACAGGTCAACGGCTTGCTGAAAGAGAAGCTGGATGCGCTGCTATAGAAAACGCGCATAGGTGCGGTGATAGACCACAAGCGGCTGCTTCGGCAGCCGCTTTTTTATGGCTGATTTTTATGACTCAGTTTTAGGATTAGGACAGCTGGCTAGGCTGGGTAAAGCGCTTAAGCTGCGCGCAGCCCGCCGCCCAGACGTCAGCCTCTAGCTCGGCAATGGCCGCCGTGGGGAAGCCAACGCCCTGGCTTGGCGCGCCTTCGACCAATAACCCAGCCAAGTCGCCCACCAAGGGCATGTGGCTGACCAGCATAATCGGCGCGTCATCACGATGAGTGAGCAACCACTCGCTCACATCGCTCGGCGGGTCTTCCGGGGTAATAAACGACAGCGTGTTAAGCGGCACGCCCAAGGCATCGCTAATCCGCTGGGCGGTTTGCTGAGCGCGCACATAGGGGCTTGCGTAGAGCATTGGCAGCGTCAGCTCGCCCTGCTCAACGCGCGATGCCAGCCAGCGAGCCATGGTCTCGGCCTCGCGCTCCCCTCTGGGCGTCAGCAGTCGGGCGTGGTCAGGAAAGCCTGGGGCGGCTTCGCCATGGCGCATAATCAATACGCTATTCATCGCAACCTCCGCTGTTGTGTTGGCCCTGGTGGGCCTGCTCGCGATGCGCCTGCTGAACCGCTTCCCGGGGCAGGATAAATTCCACATCGCTGCTCTGCTCTCCCATCATGAGCGTACTCGCCATTTCTTGTGCGGGCACCCCATCGAAGAGCACACGATTCAACCCTTCGGCCAACGGCATATAAACCCCCATCTCGCGCGCTTTTGCGCAGACCAGCTTGACGGTATTGACGCCTTCCGCCACTTGACCAAGCGCAGCCACCGCTTCCTCTAACGACAGCCCCGTACCCAGTGCATGGCCCACGCGGTAATTGCGCGACAAGTTAGACGAGCAAGTGACGATCAGGTCGCCCACGCCTGCCAAACCAAGAAACGTCATGGGGTTGGCCCCCTGGGCAACGGCGAAACGGCTCATCTCGGCCAGCGCTCGGGTCATCAGCATGCTGCGGGTGTTCTCCCCCATCCCCAGCGCCGCGGCCATGCCCGCTGCAATGGCGTAAATATTCTTTAATGCGCCCCCCAGCTCCACGCCGTGACGATCATTACTGGCGTATACGCGGAAATAGCGACAGCCCAGCACTTGCTGTACTCGAGTGCGCGTTAGCGCATCCGCACTGGCGATCACCGTGGCGGTCAACTGCTTGTCAGCAATCTCGGAGGCCAAATTAGGCCCTGCAATGACGCCAATATGGGGGAAGCCGGTCTCCTGCTCCAGCACTTGGCTCATCAGTAAAAAGCCATCTTGCTCAATCCCTTTGGTGGTGCTGACCAGGATTTGTTCGGGCGAGAGCCAAGGCTTGGCCGCTTGCACCACGCTGCGAAACGCTTTCGACGGGATGGCAATCAGCACCAGTTCGGCACCCGTCAGCACCGATTTCAAGTCGGTCAATGCGGTGACGGCAGGGTTGATCGCATAGTCGGGAAGATAGCGGCCGTTGCGGTGCTCTCGGTTGATCTGCGCGACCAGCGCCTCGTCGCGCAACCATTGACGCACGTTAGCGCCATTGTCGGCGGCGATACTGGCCAGCGCGGTACCAAAACTCCCGCCCCCCAGCACCGCGACGTTACTTTGCTGCTCTGCCATAGCCATGTCCTGAGTTCTTTTACGTAACGGTGGGCCTCAACCCCCATTTTGATAAGCACTATCTTAACAAAACAAGCGGCCCGCTTGGTTGACCAAGCGGGCCGCGACTAGCGAGCTTAGGGCATTAAGCCGTCAACACACTATTGAGGCGCTTCACGTAGGCAGCCGGGTCGTCCAGATGGCCGCCCTCGGCAATGATCGCCTGATCCAGAAGGATGTGGGCTAACTGGCCAAATAGATCACCCTCTGCATTTTCCAAACGGGCCACTAGGGCATGGTTGGGGTTGAGCTCCAGAATGGGCTTCACCTCCGGCAGCTTCTGGCCTGCGGCTTCCATAATGCGGCGCATTTGGTAGCCCATCTCGTGCTCGGGCAGTACCACACAGGCGGGTGAATCGGTCAGGCGGTGGGTGATTTTCACCTCTTGAACGCCATCGCTCAGCGCTTCTTTGACGCGCTTTACGAGATCTTCCTTCGCCTTGGCCGTCTCTTCCTGGGCTTTTTTCTCGGCTTCGTCTTCGACATCGCCCAGGTCCAGCTCGCCTTTGGCCACGTCGGCGAAAGGCTTGCCATCGAACTCGGTCAGGTGGCTCATCAGCCACTCATCGATACGATCGGAGAGGAGCAGCACCTCGATACCTTTCTTGCGGAAAATCTCCAGGTGCGGGCTGTTCTTCGCGGCATTGAAGCTATCCGCCACCACGTAGTAGATCTTCTTCTGGCCCTCTTTCATACGTTCGACGTAATCCGCCAGAGAGTGTTCTTGCGTGGCGGTATCGGTATGGGTAGAGGCGAAACGCAGCAGACCGGCGATTTTTTCGCGGTTAGCGAAGTCTTCACCTGGGCCCTCTTTCAGCACACTGCCAAAGGTGTTCCAGAACGTTTGATACTGCTCGCTATCTTTGGACAGTTTCTTGAGCATGTCCAGGGCACGCTTGGTCAAGGCACCCTTGATCTTGTCGACCTTGGGGTCCTGCTGCAGCAGCTCACGAGAGACGTTCAGCGACAAATCGCGCGTATCCAGCACACCCTTGATGAAACGCAGGTAGAGGGGCAGGAACTGCTCGGCGTCGTCCATGATGAAGACGCGCTGAACATAAAGCTTCACACCACGAGAGCCGTCACGGTCAAACATATCGAACGGCGCGCGGCCAGGCACATACAGCAGGCTGGTGTACTCGAGCTTACCCTCGACTTTGTTGTGACTCCAGGTAAGCGGATCACTGAAGTCGTGGGCAACGTGCTTGTAGAACGCCTTATACTCGTCGTCGCTGATCTCGCTCTTCGGGCGCGCCCACAGCGCGGTAGCTTCGTTGACGGTTTCCCACGTCGTCACTTCGCTACCTTCGATCTCGTTACCGTCGTCATCCTTGGCGGTTTCGACCTTGGGCATACGCACCGGCACTTCGATGTGGTCAGAGTACTTGCGCACCAAGCTTTGCAGGCGGTAGTCGTCGGCGAACTCTTTTGCATCGTCTTTTAAATGCAGGGTGATTTCCGTGCCGTGAGCGTCACGCTCGATGTCGGCAACAGTAAACTCGCCTTCGCCTTTGGAGCGCCACTCGACGCCTTCAGATGCGGCGGTGCCCGCTTTACGAGTACGTACGACCACTTCGTCGGCCACGATGAAGGCCGAATAGAAACCAACCCCGAACTGACCGATCAGCTTGGCGTCTTTTTGCTGCTCGCCGGAGAGCTGCTTCAAAAACTCTGCCGTACCGGAACGCGCGATGGTGCCCAAGTTGGCAATCACATCTTCGCGGTTCATGCCGATACCATTATCGCGCAGCGTGATGGTGTTGGCGTCGCGGTCGTGCTCGATCTCGATACGCAGCTCGCTATCGCCTTCGTATAGAGCGTCGTTATCGAGTGCGGCATAGCGTAACTTGTCACAGGCATCAGCGGCGTTGGAAATCAGCTCGCGTAGAAAAATCTCCCGATTCGAGTACAGGGAGTGGATCATTAGATTCAGGAGCTGTTTGACTTCCGTCTGAAAGCCAAGAGTTTCTTCATGGGTCGCAGTCGTCATGCGCTTAGCCCTCATTGATCACGTGTTGCTTGACGCCTCTGCCCATAGGCAGAGGCGGAAAAGGTAGTGAACTCAATATGGGGATAAGCGAAGGGATTTCAAGAAGGTGTGCGTGAAGAAGCGGTGGCTGCCTCAGTAGCCGATTTCCAAGCGCGATAGTCGGCCAACTGCGTATCGACGCGGTTTAGTAACCAGCCTACGATCAATACGTCATCGACCACTCCTAGCAGCACCAAAAAGTCGGGGATCAGGTCGAATGGCATGACCAGGTAGGCCAACGCCAGCGCCATGGTGCCAAACGCAGACCAGGGAATCGGCCTGAAATCTCCTTTCAGCACATCGCGGGTCATGGGTAAAAATAGCTTGAGCGCACGGGCGATACGTTTAACGGCCCATACGCGTGTTTTCAATCGACGAAACAATCCCCAAACGGATAATCGTGCCATCGTTATCGAATCCTCTTAGTGTCACGATTGTCAGAACCTTATCTGTGCGTATAGTTCACTTGTCCGTATAGTTCACTATTGCGCCTTTGACCCTACCAGCGAGCAAGAGGGAGTGCCATGCCGGCTACGCCATTACGTTCTACCCTTCGCACTCTATGCGCAGCAGCCATCATCGGCCTACCGACGGGGAGTTGGGCAGCCACTGATGACGCTATGCGTGATGCGCTCAACGCCGCACGCCAGCAGCAGTGGCAACACATCGATGAGCGCGCCATCGAAGGACACATACTCAGCGGTTATGTCACCTATCACCGCTTACGCAACCAGTTGCCCAACGTGGCCGCCAGTCAAGTGCTGCAGTTCATCGAACAGCATGCCGACTCTCCGCTATCGGAATGGATGCGCGGCCAAGCCATTGCCAAATATGGTCATGCAGGACGTTACGGCGATCTACTCACCGTCGCCGATGGCGAGCCTGCTGGAACGGCACGTCAGTGTTACTACTACATGGGGCTCATCGACCGTGCCCCAGAAGAGTCGCGCCGCGCGGGCTTGGCGCTTTGGCGAGTAGGCAGCTCACAGCCCGATGCCTGTGACCCCCTTTTCAACCGCCTACGGGCCGATGGCACTATCGATGCGACCGCCATCTGGGAACGCAAGATGCTAGCTTGGCAAGCGGGCGAATCGCGCCTGAGTAACTACCTAGGCGGACTGCTGAGCAGCGAGTGGCAAACGGCCCTCGACACAGTGGACGCGGTCAGCAACAACACCAGGGCTATCACCAGCGCCCCCACCTGCCTAGGCCCGGAGTGCAGAGCCACGGCGGCTTTCTACCAAGCCGCCATGCAGCGCCTGACCCGAGACGACACGCCTACCGCTTTCGCCGCTTGGCAGCAGCTCTCGCCGCGCTTGAACTTAACGTCGCTAGAGCGCCAAGTGATCGATGAGGAACTGGCGTTCTATGCCCTTGTACGCAATGTACCTGGCACTCTGGGCTGGGTCGATAGTGTGCTGCCCTCTCTAGAGAGCGAACGCGTGCTGGAGCTGCGCGTACGTCGCGCCTTGGCAGACCGCCAGTGGACAGAGGTGATGCACTGGATTGCTGAAATGCCTTCCAGCCAGCAAGAGAGCAGCCGCTGGCAGTACTGGCTGGGGCGTGCCAACGAACAGCTGGGTAATCAGGAAGCTGCTCAGGCGCGCTACCAGCAGGCTGCCCAGGACCGTAGTTTCTATGGCTTTGCCGCCGCTGAGAAAATCGGCCAGCCGTACCGACTCAACCACGAGCGCCACCACTTCGACGAAGCCACCCGCGAGGATATCGCGCGACTGCCCGCCGTACAGCGCACGCAAGCGCTGCTGCGTATTGGCGAAGAGGGCCTGGCCAACAGCGAGTGGCTGCATGCCGTGCGCGAAGCATCGCCTTACCAGGCTCGTGCCCTCGCCGACTACGCTGCCCAGCAGCAGTGGTATGCCCGGCTGGTACAAACCACTATTGCTGGCGAGATGTGGGATGCGTTGGAGTGGCGCTTTCCACCCGCTTACCGCGATGACTTTTTGGCTTGGGGTCATCAAACCGGCGTTGACCCTTATCTGCTGATGGCAATCACTCGCCGAGAAAGCGCCTATAACCCGGTTGCCCTCTCTCCTGCAGGTGCACGTGGCTTAATGCAGTTAATGCCGGGCACTGCCGCGCAGGTGAGCCGCCAGTTGGGGCTTAACGACCCCGGGCCTTATGGCGTACTGGAGCCTGAACTGAATATTCGCCTGGGTAGCACTTACCTTCGCGACAAGTTAGAACGCTATCAGGGCAACCGCTTAGCGGCGACTGCCGCTTATAACGCAGGCCCTGGTCGCGTAGACCAGTGGCTGGGCAGCAACAGCATGGAGTCGTTCGACCTGTTCGTGGAGAGCATCCCCTTCCGCGAAACCCGCGATTACGTGCAGGCCGTACTGAGCTATCGGGTCATCTTCGAGAGCCTGGCCAACGGCGGTAGCAGTGAGGGCGTTTCGCTATTGAACGACAGCGAGCAGAGCGTTCGCTACGACCGCGCGCTGGTTCAACGCTAAGCCTGTCTCCGCTCCCCTCCCGCGCCCGGTCACACCGGGCGCTGCTCCAGCGCCAGCCGCAGCCCGAACATGACCAGCACCGCCCCCGTGGCCGCATTCAGGGTTTGTGCAAAGCGCGCGCTGGCCAGCCATTTGCTGGCGCCTCCCACCATCAGCACCACGCTGATCTGCCAGATATTAGCAATGACAAAATGTACGCCTGCCAGCCAGAGTGATTTCAGCAGCGCGGGGTCGGTGGGTGCGATAAATTGCGGCAAAAACGCCATATAGAAAATCACGGTTTTAGGATTCAGCACATTCGAAAGAAGCCCCTCTTTGATCGGCTGCCAAAGCGGCACTGGCATGGACTCCTTCATAACACCTTTCACCGGCAGCGGTGTTCCCTGGCGAGCTGCCAGCAGACTAGTGATACCCAGCCAAATCAGATATGCCGCCCCTGTCAGCTTCAGAATATTAAACGCCCAAGTCGACTGCAGCAGAATGAACGAAATCCCTAACGCAGAAACGGTGGCATGCACAAACAAGCCGCAGCAAATCGCTACGCTAGTGGCCACCCCATCCCGAATCCCGCCTCGCGCTGTATTACGGATCACCAAGAGCGTGTCTACCCCTGGGCTTATCGATAGCAGCGTAATTGCCACAACGAAAGGGATAAACTGCGCATCAATAAGATTGAGTTCCATCATGGGCCAGGCTCGCTGAGTGATAAAAAATCGGGTAAGCGGATTAAATGGTTGATCTTACCTTTGCATGAGAGTGAGACAGACCGGCATCTCATCGGATTATCTGGTTGATGCTTCACCTACTGCTGGTGCATGTTTCCTTCGCTAATTCCAGCAAGA
>Ga0209128_1000565_pt1 | contig 27678 bp, 50 predicted proteins | sample ETNvirnome_6_100_FD_184072 | JGI IMG/M metagenome (GOLD analysis project Ga0209128, IMG submission 184072) | Marine viral communities from the Pacific Ocean - ETNP_6_100 (SPAdes) (version 2) | ecosystem: Environmental > Aquatic > Marine > Oceanic | place: Pacific Ocean | collected 2013-06-19 | reverse complement strand
GGCCAAAAAAAGTTAAAAACCGCAAACTTAATTATCTCGGCCAAAAAAAGTTAAAAACCGCAAACTTAATTATCTTGGCCAAAAAAAGTTAAAAACCGCAAACTTAATTATCTTGGCCAAAAAAAGTTAAAAACCGCAGGAATTACACTTTCCGCGCGTGTAATTCCTGCCCCCTCCGTTGATGGTCACGCTGTTTCGGTGTCCCAACGGCAAAAGCCTCAGCGCATACAGGTTCACGGGAGGTAACGCCGGGGATTACCATGCGATGGCCATAGGCAACCGCGCGGTCGCGCATTACTTCTTCGGTTTCCAACACTTCCCGCGTCCAACCACAAACGGGTTTGGCTATCCCCCTGTGGCGCAAGCGCAGGAATTTGCAGTCGATGCACGAAATTGAAGTGTGCATGGGGTTGTCCTTCTCGCCTCAAATCGCATAGGGCAACAGCTGTAAATGATGTGGAGGGGATTCTCATTCGCCGTTCACCCTGTTTTCCGTATAAGCATTTCATCTCCTTAGTTATCAAGACAATACCTCATTATTATTTTCGCGTCAACTGATTATTGGCCATCCTTCGCGCCCTCTTGATCCAGACTGTCGTAAATTTCCAAAGCCGCGCTTTTCAGCATCATACTGTCGGGGTGACTTGAATCGTCTTCTACCTGAAAGAGGAGGGAAGGCCATACGCGCCGCCAAAATGTTCTGTTCACGAATTACGTGCGCCTCAAATACGTTTACCAAGTTCATTTATCCCACCATCTGAGTGTAAAAATGATCGGAAACGTAGGGACGATACACAAGAAAATTTTCAGTTCGCGCCTGTCCAATTTCTTTTTCTCTACGTTCCAGTAAGCGCCAATCCACAAGTCGCGCGGTTCAAACTTAATTTGAAAGTTTGGGATTTGAATAACCCTCATCCGCTTCCGTGTTTTAGTAGTTCAAAAAATTCCTGGCGCGCGGGTCCTCCTTCGAGGAATTGCCCGCGCATAACTGAGGTGAGCATATTGCCTTCGGTCTTAATTCCGCGCATCACCATACACAAATGCTCACCCCTGCCTACTACGGCCACATCTTCAGATTCTGTCAACTCCTGTATCTCGTCGGCTATTTCGTGTACCAACCTCTCCTGTATCTGTAGTTTGTGCGCGTGTTTGTGGGCGATCCGCGCGAATTTAGAAAGGCCCAAGACCTTGTGCGCAGTGACGTACGCCACTGTCAAGTCGCACCAAAATGGGAACAGGTGATGCTCGCACATCGACCATACACGCATCCCTGATACCATCACCATCTGGCTTGTGTTCAAAGTCTCAAAAGATGTGTCGATTTTCCCTGCGTCATAATCTATGAACTCCACCCAAGCCTTGGCAAATCGGCGCGGAGTGTCCTTGATGGCCGGGTCCGACACATCGTAACCTAGCGCCTCTAACAAGTCGATGCCGATATTCCTCAGCCTTGTAGGATTTGGCTTGAAGATTTTCGGCGCGCCTATCTCTCCATCTTGGTCGATGTGAATCATCGCCACATCTCCGCCACTCCTGTAATTCAATCTTGGATCGTGTTCACTTGAGGTCTCCATAGCTCACTTTCTGATGTTGGACAGTCAATGCCCACTGCGGATTTTCAAGGACAAGTTTTATGCACCACTGTATCACATCATTGGGAACGTCAGTGGCCATAAACATAGGCGAAATTAGGTAGTTGTCGGCCTGACAGCGCGGGCGCGGAATAGGTTGGTTGATACCGCGCACGTATTTCAGTTCTTGAACGTGATCTGGAACGATGGCGTGTTCAGCCACTTTCGGACTACACGTTACCCAATCCAAGCCTTCAGGGATGGCGCAGGTACCGTTGGTTTCAACAACGGTGAACCAATGGCTAAACAGGCCAAGAAGTTCTTTGTCAAGTTGCAAGAGCGGTTCACCTCCGCAGAAAAGTACATTCCTGCAGGGGCGCGGGATGACAGTAGATTCACCTTTGACAACCGCGCCTGAGCGTGTTTTTTCTGGCGGCACGTGGAAATCTTTCGTCAGTTCAACGGCGCGCGCGTAAATGTCTTCGCCTGTCATCTCAGTATAGGATTCGTATTCGGTATCACAGAAAGAGCAAGTCAGGTTACACAGCGCGAACCGGACGAAAACGTGCGGAATTCCGTACCTGCGCCCTTCGCCGTGGATGGTAAGGTAAATGTCATTGACAAGGTACATTCATCGCCTCCTGTCTCTGGACGCACGAATCACATTCCCAACAATGTTCCGCGCCGTTTTTGTAGCACGACCACGTATCTTGCCATCGCACGCCCAACTGGTCACCCATTTCCACAACATCGCGCTTCGGCATTTCGGCCAATGGGAATTTTATGTGGGGGCAATATTCAAATCCGGTTCCTTTGCGCGCGGCGTTCTCGAAGGCGCGCGCAAATTCAATAGTATCGTCTGGATAGTTGCCAGAATCCAGACCGTTCCCACCGCAGTAAATATCCTGAATCCCTGCCGACTCTGCGTAGGCTACGGCGTATGAAAGAAAAATGCCGTTTCTGAAAGGGACGTAAGAAGAAGGCATCCCGCCGCGCGTAATGTCCCCGCGGTTTCTTCCCGTTTCAATATCCGGCACCAACCCATTCCTTGACAGGACCAGAGAGCAAACGGGCTTCAGGAAATCTAGCGGAGTGTTCAGGATCACATATTCCGCGTCATAAACTTCCGCATTGGCGCGCGCTATTTCTATCTCCTTACTCAAACTCTGGCCGTAGTCGAATATCAGCGCGAAAACATCAACGTCAAAGTCGCGCAACCACGCCAGCACTACCGTTGAGTCGATACCACCGCTCAACAACAACACGGCGCGACCGCCGTAACTTTTTCTTGGAAAATTCACGGGGCCTCCGATTCAAATACCAACGTCGGCCGATACTCGGAACAGGTCTTCGGCGTTTCCTTGACTTGTACCGCCGCCAGTTCAGGGATGGAATGAAACAGCCACTCGTACAGGGCATACGCGATATTCTCTGCCGTAGTATGTCTCGGGCCGTCATCAAAATGATTGTCGAAATAATCATTCAGGTGTGTATGGTCCCACTCGGCCTCAATGAAAATTTTTACTATGTCCAATTCGCCATAGTCGCGCACAAAAGAATTGTGGTCAAGTGTCTCGGATTCCAGTATCACAACGATTACATAGTTGTGACCGTGGAGGCGCGCGCACTGGTGACCATCTGGCAAATGGTCCAACTGATGTGAGGCGCTGAAATGAAACTCCTTACTGATTCGATACATCCTCTTCCTCCGTGTAAATTTCTTTTAAGTTGCGGTAAATTCCGCGCTTCCCCGTGTCCATACCGTAACCGAACACCCACTTGTCAGGGCATTCAAGGCACCACCATGTCGGCGCAATCAACACAACACGATTGGCAACTTTATCCAGCATAACGCACGAATGAACTTTCGCACCGCACTCTTTCAGATAGTGCGCGACACAATTTAAGGTGCGCCCCGAATCGCAAATATCATCAACGATCAAAACATTTTGGTGCGGACCCACGAGATAACCTGTCGCATCCATATTCATCTGCCCTGAAAAAGTGCAGTTGTCATACGAACTGACCTTGACGAAAGTGATTTGCACAGGCAGTGGGATTGTACGCACAAGGTCGGCGGCAAAAACAAAAGCCCCATCCATAACCACGACCACAACCAACGGGTTTTCCTCGCTCACCTTCCCATTGTAGAAATTGGTGATCTCCGCGCCGATGCGCGTAACTTCCTGCGCAATCTTCGCCGAACTGAAAACTTTTTTCACTTTTCCACCTCCGAAATCGCAGGGGGAATACCAAAAACGAGATCCAGACCATCGGTGAGGTTTTTGAAAGTCTTGGGCGCGGTGTCGGCAAGATACATGATGAGAGGCCTTTCTTTGAAAGTGTTAAGGTAATCCCGCGCGCGGTAGTAGGATAGCGCGGACAATGTTGCAAGGAGTGACCGCGTATTCCGCTTGCGCGAGGCGAAGTCGATTTCCCTGAACCCGTATGAGCGGACAAGGTCTGAGTTTGCTATCCAGTTGGCGTGCTGTCCAAGTTTCAAAGTTACGAACTCGCCGCGCCTGGCATCGAAAAGTTTTATCTGGCCGTAGCGGAAGCCGGACCCCCACGATGAGGAATCCACGGAGTGCCATCCGAAGGATTTTAGCATCTCCCAATTAGTTACGCCAAAGCCGTGAATTTTTGTGTCACCCGCGATCCGGAAGCACTTTGCTATCCACGGCATAATGACCTTCTTGCGCTGAGTGTACGGGACGATCTTGCCGATGGCCACGTAGTCGTAATCGCGGCAGTATTTTTCAAACACCTCCCACGGTTCACCCGTATGGAAAACGGGAAGCGGTGACAACCCTGCGTCCTCCATATAGCGTTGGTTGGCGTATGTCTGCTCTGGCGAACCCATGTCATCAAGATTTGAGTAGACGGAAAAATGGTGGGCGTATTTTTCAATGAATTCGATGTAGCTGTCAATATCGATCCCCACTCCCTGCGTAAATGCCGACCACGCGCCGCAGTCCAAGAATATTTTTGGCGGATATTTACCAAATTTCTGCGCCACATAGGAATCCAATTCCCACCGTTTGCAGTAGTGGTAAGAAAGCAGTGCCGTTATGTCCTGTTTGCTATTCATCGCCTGTCGGTCCCGATTCCGCGCCCATTAGGCGTTGCGCCGTTTCAAGTAACTGCGTGAACCTTTCGTGGATTTCGCCTGTCCCTACCTCAATCAGTTCATCGTACAACTCCACGGTTTCTTTCGGCACAGATATTCTTATTTCTGGCCAGAAGTCGCGCTCATTGGGGTCGCCGTATTTGTTCTTTGAGGAATCGGGCGTTTCATTTGGTGGAGGTGATCCGATACCGTTTGCGCGCGCCATATCATCGAACATTTCCCCAAGCGCGTCCACGTTAAGTTCGAACGTTTCCTTTACATCCTCCATCAGCGCGTCCAACTGTTCACCGTCTACCGCCGCCAAACCCGCGATAGAATCCTTTGAGGCAAGGATCAACTTTTCTTCTTCGGCGGTCAACTCCACATACTGAACGGGGATGGTCTTTTCTTCGCGCCGTAGCGCCAACTGGACGCGCAAATGGCCGTCAACAAGGTTCCCCGTAGTCTGGTTGATCAACACGCGCTCAACCCATCCTACTTTGTTCAGAACTTCTTCTAGCGCGTCCTGTTGGAATTTAGGATGTATGCGCCAGTTCATCGGATTTGCTAACAGTTGGTCGGGTGCCTCTTCACCTATCCCAACGATTCTGTTTTTCCATTCCTCCTGCGCCGTTTCTTCTTCAGCCATAATGTCTCCTATGGGGATGCGGTTTCGTAGGCGCGCCGATTATCCAAGTGCTTCCATAGTAAGTGCGCCTGTCCATACTGCGCGGGCATGTTCCAACTGCCGTTTGATTTCTCGATTACACAACCATAAGCGTTAGCGAATAAACTGACAACCGCTTCAGATTTTGTGCGCCCCTTTCCAACACATACGTCAACCAGACCTTGACGCTTGGTTGTGCATCCATCAGGAAATAGCGCGGTCCATACCCCTTTCTCTTCGAAATACGCAGGGATAATATTTGAACAGGCCATCCAGTATGAAATCTCGAACGGGTATAGGTTGGCGAACAGATCATCCATCTTGCGCAGTTTTCCGCGCGCCTTGTAGTGGTTGTCGAATTTCCACGGACCCACTTTGTGCGGGCATTTCAGCATTTCCTCGGTGTATTCCCAGCCAAGTAAATAGCCGTACCAAGTGTCGTACGAGAATCCTGCAAGGATTTGTATGTCGGCGTTACGCAGTCCGAAATCTACGGGAAGAAGTAAGTTGAGAGGCAACTCATAAGTCTTCACATCCGCGCTACCTACATTGAAAGTGAAGTCAATGCCATCGTCGCCACCCTCGTAAACATTGAAGTCTGGCTTGTAACCTGTCACGCGCTGAATTTCCAGTTCGCCGGCCGCGCCAATAAGGTTTTGTTCGCGCGTAGACTTCCCTTCCCTGCCTGTTTTGGAAGATGCGATTGTTCCTTTGTCGTGCGCGTCACAAAGTTTATACAGCTCTTCAAAATAATCATCGGGATCGCCGCCGTACCTGTCTTCGCCCTTTGTGTCATACTGATAATTTGTGATCCACGCGGGGATCGTTTTTTTCTTAGGCTGTTTTTTCGGCATTCTCCTGTTCCTCGATCTCTACACAGTCTGCCGTTTCACACTGCGCGCTGATTTTTCCGCGCGCGTCGATGTGGAAATACACAGTCTGTGAACACTGCGGACAGGTAACGAACGCCTGAATGTTTTTCTCATTCGGGTAGTTACGCAAAATCAGTCCGCGCGTAAGTTTGTTAGCATCGGCCATCGGCTTACCTTTCGGTTTGAACAACTCGCGCATCGTCATGGGTTTCTGCTCCATGTAGGTTGATGGGTAAATATCGCCCTCGTTTACGCGAACGTCAACAACCACGGCGTGACAGTAACCACATACCGCGCCGATTTCACGCGGAACCTGATCGACAGCGCAGTATGGACACGATTCGTGAAACTTGGTATCGGCGCGCTGGTGAAATGTTCTCTTCATAGCGTCTCTGCCTCTATGTCCTCAAAAAGTTCTTTGTAGAAATCAATACATAACTTGTCGCCTTTTTTCTTGGCGTATCGGTAGTGATTCTGGATAAGGGTGTGCAAAATAAATGCTACCTCTCCGTTGGTATTACAGGTCTCATTGAACATCTCGCCAATTTCTTCCACAAGCTCGAAAATTGGAGTGTCGGTGTACGGCTCTAAAAGTTTTTTTAGCGCCTCCTTGTTCACTACCTCGGCCATTTCTTACCCTCCTGTAAGAAGTTTCGGGATGTGTTTTGCTAAGTCAGGCGCGGCAAGTTGTCCCGCCGTTCTTCACCGCCGTGTTTTTCTATCTCGTCATTAGCGCGGTCAAGCCAAGTGTCCGGTCCCGATCTGCTTGTCTTCCAGAAATTCATTGTCTCGGCGTACGGTAACTCCATCTTAATATTCCTCGTCTTCCCAAACGATCACCTTGTCTGGATTCGGCTTTTCACCGCGCCCGCCGTAACCGTTGGGATTATTCGCGCCACCCTGCGAATTTATTTTACGCCCCGCTTCACGCAGTCTGCGCTTGACCGTCTCACCACAGCAACCAAACATCTTGCCGACCTTCACGAGTGAGCCGTGGAATTGATAATGAATCCACATCTGCTGAATGTCCAACTGAGAAAAAGGTTTACGATTCATTTATGCGCCCCCCTCGTGCGCATTGGTGTTGCGGTGTGATGGAAACTGCCTCAGCTGAAAGGCAGTTGGCCACGTTTTGAAATCGCGAAAGTGTTTCCAATCTGCCTGTGACAGTTGCTTGATGTGAATAGGAATGGCATTGTCTTTACATTCTTGCACGATCGCCCAAAGCCACCACAGCGACATTGTGCGCGCCTTGGGGCCGGATTCCCCACCGACTATCACCCACTCAGGGAAAGTCGGCTGATCGTGTACCTCGTTGTCCCACGTTGTCATTTCAAGTGGGCCAAGTAAAGGTTCCGCGGAAATAAATCTGACAGGCGCAGGAATTTGTAACAAGGGAATGATGCGCTCATCGTAGCGTTCTTGCGTTTCTGCCGTGGTCCCTATCCATACGTTGTGAGGAAATTCTTCTGCCCACCGCGCAGGTATCAGCCTTAAAACCTTGTCTGGCCGTTTCGTCAACAGCATCCACGTAAGATTCTGAGTGTTCCAGATAGTCTCCCACAGCCTTTCGCGCTCAGAGTTCAAATCAATACGGTCTTCAAACACATCGGCCATAGAAGCACAAAATACGCGCCGTTGGACACCTTCTTTTTCGGCGCGCCTGTCCCACTTGTAAGGTTCGTTCCAGTGTTTTTCAGAAAACTTGCGCCGTTGTGCGCCTGCGCCCCACAGTCCACCGTGAAACCTGTTGGCCAAAGTTTGGGCGTAACAATTGGCGCACGCTTCCGACACTTTGACACAGCCCCACCACGGATTGAAAGTATGATCGGTCCAACTAATATCGCTATTCTCCATCGGCCACCTCGATAAGTGTAGCCAGAGATTCCGACTCTAAATTTATCTGCCCTGTAATCCGCACATCGTACGGCCGCAAATTATCGGCTGGATTTTCAGTGAGCCACCGCGCGTGCGAAAGAGCATCGGCATAGTGGGTGAAACTTTCTTCTTCGCCCACTATGTCTGCCGTTCGGGACCACTGTTTTTGTGCGTGAGCTTTCTTAAAAATCTGCGCCTCTACGTAAAACACCGCCGAACATTCTTTGATCAAGTCGCTTTTGTATTCAATCATTTGTGTAATCGCCTCCTTTATTTTTCTGGCCATATTTCTGTGCGCAACATTACTGAAAGAATTCCGCCCATAGAGTTTTTGTCAACCAATACCGTTGTGCCTTTTTCTGTGTCAACCAATACCGTTGTGCCTTTCAATACCGTTGTGCCTTTTTCTGTCATGTTCGCCTTCTCCTTCAACATCTCCTGAACCTCATTCCAGTTAAACGTAACCACTTTCATCGTCTGCTCATTCATAACTCTACCTCGAATTTGTGCGCACATTCAGGGCAGTTTATTGTGCGCGTAGATGGTGGTCTGCACCCCTCGTCAATAGGGGCGTTGGCGTGAGGCTCCGCGCCAGGATCAAGTTTCCCTGCGCGGACTTTACTGTTTTCGCCAAGGAGCCGGATTGTGTCTGTCCGGTTCAATTTCGTGCAGTGTTCAATGATGGAAGTCATTTCCTTTTTCTTGATTTTCTTCGCGTCCAAGTCTGCCTTGTGGTGCCTGTGAACCTCGTCTGCTTTTGTTCTCCCAAGCCTTACAAACAACCGCTGATCTACCACGCCAATTTTGGCGCACCTGAAAACAAAATACCCGTTTCTTACCTGTCTGTAAAACGATGAAGACTCAGACGGTTCAGGGCGCGTAAATCCGCGCGCCTCGATGAAATCACAATACCATTCGAAGAAACCTTCATAGCCATCCATCCACTTCCCTTGCCTGTCCAGTTCTGCAAGAACGGTTCCCTTCACCCAATACGCGCCTTCTGCCAGTGCGTGGAAAGTTTCAAGGAAGGTGCGCAGTTCTTTGTTGGTGTGCGTTTCCTCAGTAAGTCCACCAAGTTTCTCCGGTGAAACTGCGATCTGATTCATTTGTGCGCGTTCTCCCAATTTAATAGCGCGTCTGTCCCGCCAGTTTTCACAATTGCCTGCAACATAGACCACGCGAAACAAGTGGTAAAGTGTTTACAGGTGCCGTGATTGATTCCCGCCATACAGTTGCACGGTTGGTCGGGATTCTGAAGGTCAACAAGGTACGGTTCCACGGCTTCAGGTTTCCAGACGCGGTAACATCCTTCACGCGTCTCTACTAACCTGTACCCCTCGTTAAGTGTGTCCACCATCTTTAGTACGTGCGCTAAATTTAGTTTCATCGGTCTTTCCAAAACCTCAAAGAAGTTTTTATGAAAAAAGATTTCCAACGACCAAGTTGCGCTTCACGGAAGGGGTTTTTAGTGGCGGGTATTCTTCGCCTGAAAACCTTGTGTAGTCGCTCTTAGGGTAGAACGGCCAACACATGCGCGCGCCAAAATACGCGCAGACCGCGATTGTTTGATGTTTAAGTCAAGCAGAAAACTGCGCTCACCCTGATTGCCGTTTAACCATCCCCGTTGCCAGTGGGGCGTTGTCTGTGAGCTTCTACTCTTGACACATCCGATGCGTGTCAGTTGTTGTCTGTTGTTATCTGGTGTTGACAAATGCGGGGGAATCACTACTTTATAAGGGAGTTCACCGCTCGTTTGTTACTTGTTGCCAGATCGGCGCGCCTGTCCACGGGGATTAGACAGGCGCGCTATTTTTATTTCTTCTTGGCCATCCTCTCTTCTTCCTTCTGATCTATCCAAGCGATCAAACCAAGCCTTTCATTTTCTTCATCGTCAAATAAAATCCACGTAGGCGCGGAAATAAGTTTATCAATCTTCGCCTCTTTAGGTTTGTCTGCCACCCAAGCCTTATACAGGTATTGATTTGCGTGCATCTTCGAACCGCCGACCTCTTTAACGTGCGTCATAATATATTCAAACATCGGCGCGCCGATTTCTTCTTCTTGCGTCGTAGGCCAGCCCTCGTCCTTGCCGTGGTCCCAATACCAATGCCCCAAAGTAGGCGCAGACGTTTGTGGTTCGGGTGATGTGTCAGGAGGTTCATCTTCGGGGTCCGGTCCCGCCTTGACTCTCCACTGCTCAATCAGTTCGTGGGGTTCATCAAGGAATTCAAGTTCGTTCAGCTTTAGGTTGTTGCGGAATCCATTCCACTGCGTCCACGCAGAATCGTAGTCGTTTGGCGTTAATGTATTCCGCTGATTACATAGCGTGATAAGTGAAAGCACTTCATCAATTGCGGAAACGTAACCAAGTCTCTGCGTCCAGTAGCCGATTTGGATTCCAAGTTCATCGGATGTTGCAGTCTTCGACCATTCGATTCCTGAAGAAAGTTTGTCCTGATCAATCAGTTCATAAGTAGAACTGGCGGTGTTCGCCAGCGCAGTAAATTCGGCGCGTAGTTTTTTAAGTTCTTCGTCACCCCCACCGACTGCACCGTTGTTCCTCTGTGGCGCAGGTTCCTTCGACTGCTCCGGTGCCAACGTTGACGATAGTGCGCCTTCATCTTTATACAGTTCAAGGCCGATGCCGAACTTTGCCGCGCACCGTTTCAAACAATCTGACTGCGCCGATTTATACCGCTGTCCCGCCGTGGTCCAGAACTTGCAGTTGTCTTCAAAGCCAATATCGTCGCGGTAACTGTCACCGATACACAGGCGACCAAAAACAATGGCCTCTTGTCCATCGTCCTCGTAAGAACGCATCTCGAAATCCCAACCCATTCCCACGACTTGATTCAGGCGCACGACAACGGTTGACCATTCTATATAGTCAACCTTCGCCAGAACTTTGCCGTCCCTGTTCTTTACGTCCTTCTTCATCACCAAGTTTTTAGGTATCGGCTCGGTCAGTCTTTCCACTATACTTTTCTTCTCGTCGGCCATCTTTGAAACTCCCTTCGCTGAATTGTTTTGACGCGCGGCACTCCCACGGTTCAGGCCGTGTCAGCGACAGAGTGGAGGGAAACATTTACTCTGTTGGAATACCGCGCGCCGAATCCCCCCAAATAGAAAACAGGCGAACCCGCGCGTAAACCGGACCCTATCAAGTCGGCCACCGATAGGCGAGTGGTAACGGGTTCGCCAAAAATGTAGCGGGCGCGGATGTTTGCGCATCCGCGCCCTTTTTACCTGTCCAGACAATAACGGTTCGATGATCCGTCTCCCCCGGCGAATCGCCGCGCCGAAATTGTCTATCCCATTCGAAAGGAAAGAAACCCGCAAAGGTTTCAACTTGGATGGGTGACAGGTAAAATTCATGTGGTCTGAAGTTTCTTTCCGATACGTTTGGCGCGCTGAAGTTCATTTACTTCAAAGTCGCGCCATTTTTTATTCGTGATCACCAGCCAAACTCCACTGACTTTCAATGCGTCCAGTTTCTTGTGTTTGATGGCATACGAAATCGTTTGCCGTGTGCAACCTTTGATCTTTGCCGCGTCAGGAGTCGGGAGAAAATCTTTGATTTTGTGCGCCATAATAAAATTAACCTTTCGTTACTGCCTGAAACTGTGGGGAAATCAAGTGGCAAACAGGCGTTTTGGCGCACAAAATAAAATTAGACGCGACCTTATGCCCATTTTCGGAGAAACTCTAACCACTTTTTAACCTCCTGACTAAAAATAGTCAAAAAAAACCAGTTTGTCAAGGGTAAAACCACAAGCGCTAGTGTACGAAAAAAGAGACCACAACATACAGTACGCGACCCCCAAGATTTAGTTTGACGCAGGGCAAACAAATCGTTATATTTAGGTATGAGTTAAACGGTTGTTGCACACGCACTTAGGGAAGGAAAAGGGACGCAGGAAAAATTGAAATTTGAGAGAGTGAACCTGAAGGCCTACACCATTTATGAGAATGGTAAACGAAAGCGCGGGAAGGCATCCCGAAAAAAACAGGCGAACTTGATCGACCATAAAAACCTTTGTGAACGTGAATGGCGCGAGTAGAGAATCAGGGCGACCATGACGGTAAACGAAAATTCAAAACCAAAAAGGCCGCGCCCGACCGAGACACTACGGGTGATAGCGTGGAAGACGGTACCGCGCGGATGTGACACTTTTTGGCTTGGTCGTGCGGGAACGGCAACCCGCACCTGAAGAGAACGCCGACGCGGTTCAGCGCCGCGGAATTCGAAACCAAGTGAGGGAACAATGAGCAAACGAACGAGAAACGGCGACAACAAAGGATGTTGTGTACGCGCAGAAAAACGTTTGGCGATTTATTTACGTGATTCATTTATGTGCCAATACTGCGGCAAAGACCTTCATCGAGAGAAACCTTTCAACGTAACACTCGACCACCTGCGCCCGCAGGTGAAGAGTGGAAACAATGAACCGAAAAATTTGGTGACTGCGTGCCGCGCCTGTAATTGTGGCCGACAAGATAAGCCTTGGAGAAAATACGCGACCTCCGGTGCGATTCAGCGGATTCAGCGAACAGTGAAACGTGTTTTACCGCGCGACTTGGCGAAATCAATTATCAAAGGCGAAGTTCACGACCCACGAAAGTAAAAAACACCCTCACCGATTTTGAAAACCAATCAACCCGCGCCGAATGGCGCGGGTTTTACGCGGAGACACAAAATGGCGAAGAAAAAAATTCAACTGACGCGGATTTGCGAAGGATGCTATGAATACAAAGGAAAGAAAACGTACCGACTTAGTTGGGCAGAAGATTCCTACAAAGACTGGCTGTTGATCATCGGCAAAAAAATCAAACGAGTCGGCACACTGCGTGATGGGCGAACTCAAATCCAAACACTCGAAAAGTAGCGCACCTTTTTACCCGCGCGGATTTCCGCGCCAGGGAGAATTAATATGATCACCGATTTAGTTGGCAACGACGATGTGGAAAAATACATACGCGAACTAGAAGACATTTTTATTGAGTCAATCGAAGGCGCGGACGCGCTGAATAATACGTTGAACTTCGCGACTGCCTGTAAAATTTTCGCGGAAACGTTGACACATAACATTCAGGCCGAAATGATTTGTGCCGCGGAAATGAGCCGGGAAGTGATTGGAGCCGTTGAAGAGATTCAGTGCGGACGCAGGGTTGACGGTACGTGTTCCCGCGAAATATAAAATACGCGCCGGGGCGTTCCCCGGCATACAGGAAAGCAACCCAGCGGGAAATGCCCGTGGCGAGGGTTGACCAATCTTCACAGAAGGAGTAAGAGATGTCAATGTCAATGAACGGCCAGTTCAAGATGGTGAACGATGAATTGAGTTTCGTGCGGCGCGGATTCGAAGGCGACCCAAACGAGCGCGTTGTCTACTTGAAACGTGACGCGGAAACGAAAGTGATTTACTGCGCACTCCACGAAAAAGGCGGTTCATATTGGGCCGCGCGCGGTGAACAAGGTTACGCCCCTGCGGAATATGTAATCGGCATCGTGAAACTGAATCGCGAATTCACGAAAGGGCAGATGGATAAAAGCGGCGCGAAGTGGTACACATTCACGCCGTTTGTAAACTTTCCAGTGACCAAAGGCAAACAGGGCGAGTACGTGACACAACAAGCCGAACGGTTCGGCTTGATCGAGTTGCCACTTGAAGTCGGCGACAAAGTGAAGGTGCAGTATGTGACTACACTTGAAAACGACGAAGGCGAACCATTGGAAGGGCGCGTAAATGAAATTGACGGACCGGATGTTACCATTGAATTCATACACGAAGAGGGCGAAGAATACACGTTTAGGAAAGTGATTACTGGCAAGTATTATGAAACAAACAATTCAGACGCATCCGCGCGGATCACTAAACTTGTATAGGGAGGCGCAGAAAAATGGCACAAAAAAAATTCGGAAATGTGACGTTGAGGAAAGTAGAGGAACACTTCAGCGAAGTACGGGAAGGCGCGGTTGTTTACAGTTTTGAGGCAGATGTGAACGGAGAGACGATTGGAACCATTGAACTGCGCAGAACAAACACGCTTTCCATTCTTGGCGCGTACGGTCGCGCCAGATGGTTCAATTCAAAATTCCCAAGCCTCCCGTTCGAAAGGAAGCAAGACGCGGTTTTTTCACTGGCCGAAACGTCCGTGAATTTTTTTAGGGCAACAACAGATCAGGGAGTCGCGGGGATTTGTTCACGGCTGATTAGTTACGGTTGCGACTTCACGGTGCGCCGAACGAAAGTATTCGCAAAAACGCGCACGGTTGGTTGGGAAATTGACATTACCACCGACAGGCGCGGTTCAAAACAGAACGCGGAAAGAAAGGAGGCGACTACGGGATAAGTACAACGGATGGCACGATCCGTTCTGAACATAGAAACGCGCGCCGGTTTCACTTCCGCATCGGCGCGCGTTTCTGAATGTGGGCGGGGGGAGAGGGGATTTAGAACGTAAACAAAAACCGAAATATGTCAACACTCAAATTGGAGATTTCAAAATGGCAAACCTTGAATTGCAGGGCGCTATCAACGGTAAAGAGTATGAGAAGTTTGGAATTGAAAACGGCCTCGGTTGGCTGATTTGGTATTCTGTGCCGAAGTCGGCAGAAGAGATCACGTACAAACAGGCGCGCGAGATTCTTGAGCGCCACGGTATGAACCCCGACACCTTCCCGCCAGAAACGCCTTCGAAGGCGTACCACGCAACCCTTGAACACTTCCGCGACATGAACCCTTCTTCACCGCGGCGCGTAATGATCCGGCCGATTCCAACCGCTGTTTCATCGGTGACGCGCCACCAAGTCACCATTGAATCAATCGGGAAGGCGCAGGATGAAAACAAAAACGAGATTGACGGCTTGGAATATGTGCGGAATTTGTTCGTTCAGTTTCACAAGTCGAACCATACCGTTTCATTTTTCAAAGACGCGGGCGCGAAAATGACACAAGAGGAGCGCGCGTGGGGCATCAAATTTACGCAGACGTTCGAGAGTATCAGGACGCGCGTAAAAAAGCATGACATTCAGTTGTATATGTTTCTGCGCCATACGCAACACTGGAATTCCGTTGGCGTTCGTGACGCGGGCGGGATTTGGTTTGTGTCCAAAGAGTTCACGGGCGAGGTGAAGAAGATGGAGGCGATTATGGCCGACTTCGCACACGGTATCAAGTTCTGGAAAACGCCAGTGATCGACATTACAGAATGGCGCGAGAATATCGCGGGCGCGTTTGACGATCAGATTGAATTTGAACTTGGGCAGATTCAGGATGAATTGAAAAAACTGCTTGATGGCGCGAAAGAAAAAGGTGGCGAGATTCCAAAGTCGCAACTGGAACGGCGACTGGCGCGGTTCAAGACCGTAACGGGACGCGCGGAAATGTATGAAAAACTTCTGTCATACCGCGCCAAGAAGGTGCGCGGAAACATCACAGGCCTTGAAACGCAGGTGAAAAACGTTCTACTCGGCAAGGTCAAAGGATTGGTGCCGATGGATTCGAAAGCGGAACAGGCCGAAGTTGCCCGCGCCGAACGGAAGGCGAAACGGGACGCGGACAAGTTGAAGAAGGAGAAGGATGCGAAGAAAAAACCTGCCGACGCGAAAAAAGATGCGCCGAAAGGAAAACCCGCGCGGAAATCGAAGAAGACCGAAAAACCTGCGCCGAAGTCGAACGGGCGCGCGAAGAAGGTTGACGGAGTGGTTGTTGGCGGAACACCCCCACCATCAAAGGAGGCCAAACGGCAGGCGAAACCGAAACCACGGCGGAAACCCGCGAAGAAAAGTGCCAAAACGCCTTTCTAAAATAACCTGAAACCGCGTGCCAGTGCGCGTAATTCACTGGCAAACAGGAAAGCCGATCAGCGGGAAATGCCCGTGGCAAGATCGGGAGAACTTAAACGAAGGAGTTACAAGATGGCAGATGCAAAACTGAAATTGGTCGCAGATTGTATCGACAAGCTGGACGATATTTCCGCAGAGTTGAACGGATTCTATTTTGAGCGCGCCGATACGATCAAAACGCTTATGAATTCTATGGTATCGCGCCAACACAATTTGCAATTGGGACCGCCGGGTACCGGCAAAAGTGGATTGGTGCGCAGTGTTATGCAGTCTTTCAATGACGTTGAATTTCCTGACGGTTCGAACACAGGCGCGCCGAAGAAACACGCGTACTTTGAAAAGTTGGTAGGGAAGGCGTTTCCCGTTGAAGAAATTTTGGGACCGATGAGCCTCAAAGGATTGAGCAACGACGAATATCGGCGCGTCCTGGCAGGGTTTTTGCCAATGGCAACCATCGCGTTCCTTGACGAGATATACAAGGCGGGTCCGGTCTTGATTTCGCCGTTACTTTCAATCATCAATGAGCGCGTCTATACGAACGGCGCGGAAATCGTTTCGTGTCCGCTACGATTTTTGTGCGCGGGTTCCAATGAATTGTATGAGGGCGAAGGCCTTGACGCGTTTGATGCACGACTTGTCCTGAGAACGTGGACAGACTATATCGCAGAGAAGAGTAACTTTGTGCAGTTCATCAAGACCGTGCGCACGAAAGACGCGCCAGACACCAAGCAGTTCGGGTTGAAGGTCGCACATATTGACGCGGCATTCGATTACGCGCGGACTGAAATCAAATGGGAAGATGATGCCACGGAAATCCTGTGGACGATACGCGAGAATTTCCGCGCCGAAGGGTTGTTATTTGACGATAGACGCGCGGCGTGGATCGCACAATCGTTGGTACCCGCCGAGACTGTGTTACGCGGTGGAGATACCGTCGAACCTGAAGACTTCGACATTTTGGCGCACGCACTATGGCGGAAACCGAAAGACCGCGACAAGGCGCAGGAATTGGTTTACAAAACTTCGAATCCTGTACTTGAAGAGGTCAACCAATTCGTGGACGATGCGAAATCCGCGTGGAACACTTGCGAAAGTATTCTGAATGACGCGAACATTTCTGGCGCGGAAAGAGAATCGGCGGGGATGGATTGTAACGCCACGTTGAAAAACATTATCAAGAAACTGGACAAGCGCGCCGACGAGACCGCCAACAGAACACGCGCACAGTTTGAAGGCGCACTTGATACGGTCGAAGAGATACACGAAAACGTTTTGGAGAACGTGATGCGCGTTGGCCGTCCAAAGACAAGGAGAGAACATGCGTAAGGGAGTGAACATCACAGAGGCCGAATTGTTTACCGTCAATTCTGGCTACCACGAACGGCGCGACTTTGAAAATCTTCTGGAAGACGCGCCAGATATTATCAATCTTGGTGACGATGGCGCGCGGATCGTTCCTAACTTCCGCGAATTTCAGCACGATGGGTTCAACCATTTCTATAAAGGCGTTCCCGTAGTCAAGGGCGCGGATCAAGTGGCCGATTCGGTTTCGGCGCATACACAAATTCTGGCAGAGATGAACGGACTAGAGGAATTGAAAAACCTGCGCACGAAAACAGTGCGGAATAAAATCGCGTCCCTTGTCGCTACCCAAACGCTAAACGATGTGGTTGAAAACCTGCCCGACGAACTGAAGCAATCCATTCACAAGCAACAATCCGCGCAGAAAACGGCTGAAGACTTGGAGAATCGGTTGGAAGTTCTGCGGGATATGTGGAGGCGCGCCGAACCGGGAGAACAGAAAGAGCAGATCGAGGAAGCCGGGAAGGATGGCGCGGAAGTTCTGGAAACCGCACAAGGAGACGCTCAACAGGCGAAAGAAGAGATGGACGCGCAGTTTGGCAACGATCCGTCAGCGGTTCGTGTTGCACTTCGTGACGCGCTGAATGAAGCCAATGAGAAAATCGGCGCGGTCAAGGAAGCGTTGGGCGCGTTCGGATCAGGTTGCGGAAGTTCGCCGGGATTCCCTGTACAGATTCCAGAGGTTGACGCGGCAAAGTTGGCACAGAAAGTTCAGTACGATCCGCAGTTACAAAAAATAGCGCGGTTGGCGGGAAGGTTTCAACGTATATCGGCGCAGGCGAAAGAGGGGCGCGAAAAAGGGCCGTTCGGAGAAATCGTTGACATTGAAACGGGCAACGACATAATGCGACTGACCTCCGGAGAGTTGACCGCGCTTGCGCATCCTGACTTGAAGATGAACCTATTCAAAAAACTTGCCGACCATAGCGCGACTTTGTGGTTGAAAGAGGACGAGGACCCGCAAGGATTGGGGCCGATCATCCTTGTGCAAGATGGTTCAGGTTCAACGGGCGGACAAAGTGGCGTTTTCGAATGGGAAAGCGCGATAGGGTTGACGCTACGACAGGAGGCCGCGAAACGCGGCAAACCTTTTATATGGATTCACTTTTCCACAAACACAATAGTCAAACGGTTTGAGGGTGACGGTCAAGAGTTAGAGTGCGCCGAATGGGCGCAGACTTATATGGGCGGTGGCACAAATCCAAAGGAGGCGCTAGAAAAAGTCATTGAAGTGTTTGAGACTGAACACGACATGAAAAAGGCAGACTTCGTATTCATGTCAGACGGTCAATTCAGCGTAGACGCTACGGAATTCCGCACCAAGTTGGCGCAGTTTGGCGCGAAATCACTTGGGATTTTTATGCAGGGTTCAGGGCGCGCTGATCCCGTTGAAGTATTCGGGCCGTTGGTTGATAAATGTTGGGCGTTCAATCCGCGGAATAATGAATCGGAGATACCGATTCTGACAGAACTTTTCCGCGACCACATATAGGCAGGGGGATATATGGATATGCAAAACGCGGACGCGCGCGCAGTACTTACCGCGTGTTCGCTTTACCTGTACAACGTCAACCCCGGCGAAATCGCGCAGAAAATTGTCGAAAGGACAGGCGACCCGCCAGAAGAGGCCGATTATTTGGTCGGTATGCTCTCCAGTCCACGGAAAGCATTTTGGCCAACCGAACTGCCAGAACAGAGCGCGCAGGCATTCACTGAACTGGCATTGGAGAAGTACTACAACGAAGCCCTGCGCCGAAACCGTATCAATAGGGGAGGCTGACCGTGGCAAACAAATGTGAAAAATGCGGGAAGGATATGGAGAAGAAGAGTTCTCTTGTCGTGAACGGCGTTAAAGTGTGCGGCGAAATGGAGTGCATTGATTGGGCGTTCTCGAAACTGGAAACACCGCGCCGAATCGCGGAACGATTGAAGGGAGATGAATAATTTGCCATTCCATCTATCGAAAAACCCGCAGAAGAAAACCGCGCCGATAAAAGTCGCGGACGCAAAAAGGGAAGAGGATGCGAAGTTCAAACGGCGCGTCCTTGACACCTTCTCAACGGCCGATCTGAAAATTATATTCCTGGCCGCGCAGATGGGCTTTGAAACTGACGAAGAGTTGGAGGCAAACGATAAACGCGCCAAGAACAACGACCTTGCGATATTCGTGCGCCAACTGAACGAAAAACTGGACAGAGATTCCGCGCGTAAAATGGTTGGCGTCCTTCATTACCGCGCGCACAAATTCAACGTAGAAGAGGGGATAGAATGATTGAGCAAGACCTTGCGAAATACGAGGAAGCATACGAACTGTTTGAACAGACGGATGGCGAAGACGTACCGGAATTGTTCATCCAAGAAAAGCAACACGCCGAAGAAACCCTGCGCCTGAACAAGTACTGGAAGGATGAACTTGAAAAGCGAAAGGCGCACGCCGCAGAAGAAACCTTGTTGATCAAGCGGTATGTAAAACAGGCCGAAGACAAATTGAAATGGCACCGTGAAGGTCTGCGCTATTACCTGACCGCCAACAAGATTCAGAAGGAGAAATTAATTTACGGATCGTTCAGTCGGCGCGATGGGAACGTCAAGGCAGTAGTGACGGACCCAACTGCACTTTTGAATTGGGCGCGCGAGCGCGGTTTGGAGAACATGATCGGCGTTGAATCGTGGACACCTGATACAAAGAAAATTATGGCGCTGATCGAGGACGATTGGGAAGGCGCACTTCCCGATGGCGTTGACACAGAACAGGGCGCAGAAATTATGACCGTTACACTTGCCAAGTAAAACCGCCAATCTCTAAAGGAGAACAAATGGCGCACGAAAAAGTAGACGAGATACCGGACGAGATTATTCTTGCAACGTTGAAGGCATCGGAATACTGGCTTGTCCTGACAGAACAGCGGATGCTTTTCAAAGGGAAGACCGCTGAAGACATGGGCATTATGTTTGCCGCCGCGATGATGGGTGACGAAACAGTTTTCCGCGCCGTAGAATCCGCGCAGAAAATTATCGCGCGCCTGAAGGAACGCGCGGACTTGACCGACGAACCCAAAGTAAACATTCTGGCCTTTCACAACACGGAAGGCGAAACCCCCACCGAGTACCGCGAAAGAATGGGATTGGAAGACACTCAATACTCAGGAGACGGCCCGAATAGCGGGTGCGCCGAATGGGAATAGGAGGGACCGTGACACGGAAACAACGCGACTGCGCGCTGATGCATCTGGCGCGGGCGAGAAACGAACTTCTGACTGCGGTTGATTTTATGGGAAGTCCGCGCGGAAAGGAGTGTGAAGAGTGCGGCAACATCCACTACAACGATCAGGCGCGCGCGGAATTCAGGTTCCGTGGTGGCTTCGAAGAGAACGCCAAGAAAATTGAGCGCCACATCGCGTCAATTCACAATTGGGAAGTCTTCGACGAAGAAGGGAGTTGATTTTATGCGCTGTCTGCTGTCAATAGATTGGGATTACTTCGTACCCGAAGGCCCCAACAGCGAGTGGGGCCACCAAGAAAGTCTGCTATTTCTGACTACCTTGTGGATGTTCCGCGGAAGTTTCGCGAACGATACAGCCACGACAGGCGAAGAAGTTGTTTATTGGGATTACCTGAAGGAAAACGGCGCGCGGTTTCATACAGATACAATGTGGGTTTCGGATTCACACGCGTACGCGTATCAGTGCGTGAAACCGGATCACGATGCAATTGTCCTTGTGGACGCGCACCATGACGTTTGGGCGCGCCACGGCGAAGAAGATGTTCACTGTGACGATTGGCTCAGGTGCGCGATGAACGTCAACCCAAGCCTTCAAGTGTTCTGGCATCAAGCGGATTGGTCGGCAGATTCCTGTTCACTCCCCGACGATTTGACCGCGCTCGAGCGCGGTCAAATCGCCCTCAACGAATTTCCAGATGAATTCGATGTTGTAGACCTGCACGTTTGTCGGAGCGGATGTTGGACACCGCCTTGGCACGACGCGCAGTTTTTAGAATTCATCAAAGACGCGCCGACCAGTGTGCGTTTACCGATGCAGATTGACGATTGGTGCCCGTTCGACGATAGGTACAACGGCGAAATGAAAGAAGCGATTGCCGAACATACTCGGCGCGCCGAAGAAGTGTTTGGGCTGAATGATAAGTTGGCGCGTGCGCAGGCGCGATTGTGAAACTTCATTGTCCCATCTGCCATAGCCAAGTCGGAAACGATTACAACACCCCCACCCGATGCAGATGCGGCTATTGTAAAACCCCATTGAAAATTATTACAACGTGGCCAGACAAGCGAACATTTCTGGTTGAACGCGCGCGGTATTATCGCAGAAAGGAGGTGGCCATTGGGACCAATGGTACGCGGAAGTCTTAACCATCACGGCAAAAACCGCCGTCAAGTCATACAGGGCATTATTGATCAGTGCGCCGAAATGGGCAAACCCTGTACGTGGGAAGAGGCGCGGAACGAACTGCGCGGAAACGAGAAAAACGTTTGGGTCAATGAAATCTATACTGTCTTTCTCCGGAGAAACAAGGGGCCGGAAGGATGGCCAGATAAGATTCACCTGTCCATCAAGACACACGACAAACGCGCGGTCCGCGACTGGCGCCACTTTCAGGAGATAAAAAATCAGCTAGTCGGGAAAGAAATTGAGATGGTTGAACTTTACCCCGCCGAGTCGCGCCTTGTAGACACGGCAAATCAATATCACTTGTGGGGATTCGATGCAACGGATTTCAGGTTTCCCGTTGGCTTCAGTGAAAGACTTGTCACCGACAAAGAATCCCACGGTTCGAAACAGCGACCGCGCGAAGGAGATGGGAAGGAGGCGTAAAATGGCACGACGATATGACAACTCGTACACCGATCAACTTCGCGCCGATACGGACTACGATGAATGGACGCGTCAGGCAGACGCAGAACACGAACAGATTCAAAACTATTGCGAGAAGTTGACGAATGGGAGGAAAGACAAATGGCGAACAGCGGACCGAAAGCATGTGTTGTAGGCTTCCTGCACGACGATCCGTACATAATGGATTTTCGTACATTCGAAGAAGCCGAAGCGTTCAAGATCGGCGTTGAAATTGGCGCAGGAAAATACCCTGAATCGTTCACCCACTTAATGGCGTTGGAATATCCGCAATTCGAACAATTAACCGGAAGGCTTATCTCCTTCCGCGACCACGTTGCCGAAAGAGAATCCGAAGCAAGGGAGGATCGGCTGTGATTCCGTTCGAGGGTCGCGACAGAAAAGATTCGCTAAAAATGGTTATGTGCGCGATGGACTGCGCCCGTGCCTTGTGCCAAGGTCTATACGATGCCTTGGAGCCTGACGAACCCACGGCAGACGATTGTGCATTTATCGCAATGGCCGCGGCGGTCGCCGTTATGAAGACGTTTGAAGATATGGCCGAACTGACACAGGAAGAGAAGATTAAATTCCGCGCCACCGCGATGAAAACATACTATCGCGCGTGGTCATACCACGACAGCAAGGATGTGCCAGATGAATGACCAAGAGTTTTTCCTATTCTTTGATAGAAATGCAACCAACATCGCGCGACTGCGCATCTTTTTCAATGTCGGTGTGTTCACTTCACTTTGGCGCAGGGTGACACAACATCGCGCCGAAGAGAACAGACTCGATATGGAAAGCGCACTTCACGACCAGTCCACAAATGCGAATCCGCGGGTTTCACGATCTGTGCGAACTCTTGGACGCATAATTTATTTCCGCGCCGAAAGGAGGAACCGTGAACGTGTATCTGGTTGAATGGATTCAATGGGATGCTGAAGCACCGACAGTTATGCCAGATCGCTATTTTCCGACAAAATCATCGGCAATGTTTTTCGGGAAAAGTGTAGAAGGCCTTGTTTACCTTCTGAATATTGCGCCACCAACAAGCCGATTTACAACCTGCAATATTCTCAACGGCGAAAACTTTTTACGTGACCGCATATTATTGAAGAACTGGAGGAAATAAATTTCCGCGTCCGGAAGGAGAAAAATGAGCGAAGATTGGCGCGACAAGATGTTGAGAAAAAATCTGGAGATGGGCGCGAATTACCCCTACGTAGATTCAACGGATGCGGCCGTTGACTTGGCGCGGGAAAAAAACGCGCCTGTCCGCGTATGGATTGTGGCCGATGGTCACGCAACCGCTTGGAAGGCGTACCCATCGGGGAAGGTGCGCGATTCACACGTTACAAAACGATCAAACCAACCGCAAAAGCGCAGAAATCGGCGCTGATAAACACACGGGGGACAAAAACTGGAGAAAAATTCCGGTTTTTGTCCCCCTATTTTTTTGCCCTGGCGCGGCGCGCAGAGTAAAAAGGCGCGTGGTTGCTGTGTTTCTGACGTAGAAAACGGCGCGGACTTTCTGCCTTTGCGTGACTTTGCGGGGATCCTGTGCAAAAACGCCGTAAACGCCCCTTAAACGGACGAACGGCCGAACCCTCATAGATACTGGTCCGGCCGTAGATCGTCCTGCGTCCCTGTATGGCTCTTATTCTGGTCCCAAACTGACGCGCGTGAACCAACCCCGCGCGAATTTCTCCTGTTCAGGTGATTTCCGCATATACTCGATGTAGTGCATACCTTGAAGCACGTTCATTACTTTCAAAAGTAGCGCAACACTGTCCGTTCGTTGGTAATTCCGCAGAGATGCCAACGTTTTCGCGCCGAAAACTCCATCATCTACGAGGTCGGCAAACAAACTCCCGTTGCGATTCAGGATAGATAGCGACACCTGCAGGAATTTTACCGCGCGGTGAACACCCATATTCACAGCTGTATCGAATAATTCCTGCGCGACTGCGCCGTGTTCTATCTCGTCACCAAGAAACTTGTCCCAGTACTGCGCCTTGTAGAAACTTTCAACCTCATCGGGCAAATCTATCTCTTCTTCCAACACTTGCGGGAAATCTGGCGAGTCTCGGTAAGAATCAATCCTTTGCCATCCAACCCAATCTGGATTGTATCGGCGCGCTATTCCCTTGTAAGTTTCGCCGCCGCGGTCAGTCGGATCGTCCACATACCCGCCTTCGTGACTCATCGTCTTTGAATATGCCGCGCCAAAATCAGCCACCTTCTACCTTTCTTCAAGTTTGTCTACGCGCTCTTCTATGCCCTCAACTTTGTCGAGGAACCACGCGGGAGGAATAGCGCGCGCATCAATTCTGTCAACCACTGTTTTTATAGAGGCAACATCTGTTTTCAAATCTCCAACTTGGAGAACAATGGTTTCAATTAGCTTGTCGCGCCGTGATATATCGCGCGGCGACAACCACGATGCCTCCATTGTGACTACGCGTTTTTCTATCTGACCTATCACTGTCTCGTTCATTTTTACTGACACCCAAACAGCAAGCGCGGCAGTAAACCCTACTATCAAAAACTCCAACCATTTGTCTTTCAAGTTCAAAGTGCCAACCATATCCCCGCCCCTGCGTTCGCAAGAAAAATCAAAAGGAGTACTGGCCGTTTATGAATCCACATAAAACTGAACGGGCCAATTCGTAACCACGAAGGATCATCGGGAGACTCGAAAAAATTCGGCTCGCGCAGAACACCGTCAAACCATTGTTTCTGCGGAATCCTCATAAGCCGAATCGACTGCCAATACAGGAAATGTTCAAGGAGAAACATCGTAACAAAGTGCGCGATAAATCTCCATCCGATAGCACCCCCTCCCGCAGAAAGTAGGAAAATCGACAAGACCGCCAGAACATCAATCCTCCATCCGCGAACTCCACGGTCGGCCATCCATTCGAACGCATCCCAGCGAAGCTCAGTGCGCACAACCCACGCGATGTATCGACCTTTCGTTGCCGCGTCGATATACGACACAAGAAGCCAACACGACAGCGCGGGAATCACTCTGCTTTTTCTACTTCAAGGTGAATGTCCCACTTGAGCAACCATACTTTCAGGAAATTTATTCCTGCGCCTGCGCCTGCGGTCAACCCCGCAATAATCACCGGAGGTGTGTTCTCTGGAATGACCCCCGCCGTTAATAGCGCGGTGACTACTGCCGCGCCACCTGTGGCAATCCCTCCACCTTTCAGGATTTTCTTCAATCCCGCTACTCCACCAAATGCCAACCGACCAACTTTGATAATGTCGCCTATCATATCCCCTCTCCCTGATTAGATGCAACTAATTTCCCTCAGCTCGCATGCTAATTTCTTTAAGCGGATGGCGCAACTGCGTCAGGTTCCTTCTTTCCCTTCGGCGTTTTCTTGCCGTTTTTCGTCGCCGATTTTATCTTGCCCACCTCTTCTGAATCGTCTTCCTCTTCATCTTCTTCAATGATGCCATCCAGTTCGTCGTTGTCATAATCCTGTTTCAGTTTGCGCAGATCGCCGATTAGCGCACGAAATGTCCCGCCGATAAATGCGACTCCCTGTGGCGGTGACGAAAGGTGCGAATCAATCTGGTCCAGAACATCAGGCGTGATCATAATTTCGCGCGAAAACCTTCCAACGTGATCAGTTGCCGGCCATTCGTTTTCCTCTATGTCCCACAACTCCTCGGCCAGGTCGTTGACAGAATTCAGCAGTCCGCGCTTCATCTTGCCAGAATCCATCAAGTCCAAAACATTACCCAACGTGCGCAGATCATCCCTGCGCGTGCGCAGTTCTAACCCGTTCTGAATGGAAACCCGCTTCAACGTCAATGGAATCAACTTCATCCTTCTTCTCCTTTTCTGTGCCAGTGTTTTTCTCCGCGCCCTTTTTCGGGCAAGTGAACGTGATAGTGACATTTCTTATGGGGGAGAGATGCCAGAATTGTTATTTTCTGCCAGACTCTTTTCAATATCCACGCGTGACTGCGACAACAACCCCTTACTGTCAAGTGCATCTGTTGACGTTGTTAGCGCCTTCAATTCCGCTGTCAACGCCGCGCCCGCTTCACCCGTGCCGTACAGCGCGTCAAATTCGGTCTGGTTTTCGCCTATGAATGTTTCCAGTGAAACCCGCGCCCGAATTAAATCGTTGGCCGAATTCTGCGCCCTCGACTTCATCCCCAACCTTTCATCTTCAACTCTCTTCACAAAAGCTGTCTCAGCTTTCGTCAGTGCCATACATCCTCCTATCGTGGGTCGTGCCACATGAAGTAAAAAACCGTCTCGCCATCCCGAATCATAAGATATTGGCGCGAAAAAAACGTTTGCCCACCTTGCGGACCAGAGACCATCAAGACCAAACTGCCACTGCTCCCGTACGGTAGCTTCAAGTAATGGCCGAAATACTGAAGACTCGCCGCGCCAGAAACGGCCATCACGACAATAGATTGAGTTTCGCCAACGTGAACGCCGCCAACACCTTCATTCCTCCATCCGTAAGAATCGTGCGCGGCCGTGAAATGACACTCACCAAGAGGCAACGGGCCAATGGCAATGGCGACAAGGGATTGCGGGAAGCAGAAAAAAAGACTAAGCAGCGCAACGAGTTTCAAGGTCGGCAACTTGCGCCTCCAATTCGATTATCCGATTTTCGTTTGCTTCTGCCAGAGTCTTGACGGTCTGGATGGATATTTCATTCGTTTCAATTCTGTTCTGCGCCTCTTGAAGCACGATTGAGTTTATCATTCCGTCGATGATACTTGACTTGACCCATTTGAAAATTCCACCGTTCACTTCATCATTCGAAATCGGAACAAGAGAAGGGAAAATTCCCTCCACTTCTTGCGCCACCAATCCGAGTCTGAAAGGTGCACCTGCGCCGTATGCTTTTATATCGGTTTTGTCTTGCCACTTTCTGTACCGGAGTGACTTGAAATCGTCCCAATATGAGCGCACATCTTCAATGTTCTCTTTAAACTTCACATCTGAAATTGTCCCGTAGGATCCATCGTGATTTGCAAGATCACCGTCCGACCAGATGTAGCAACGAACCGTTGAAGAATCGCGGCCATACCAAAAATACTGAGTATTGTTATCAGGTGCGGCCGCAGTGAACCAGACGCGCCCACCCCACGGAGTCGAAGCTGTGCCGTGCTGATAGTCGAAGATGAAATTATTATTTCCATTCTGTGTTGCCGTGAAACATGTTCCAAGCCCATCATTTACTAAATCCAGAACATTAACCGTAGAACTGGCATGGTCTAGCTTCATGACACACATGGACGCATTGGCTTGAATGGCGTTCGAATAAACATAAAGGTTGTGCCTGCCCGAAGCGTTTACTCCGGGCTGGTTCAAAAAAAGATTCCAGCCTGTCCCATCATTTTTGAAATAAGCAGTTGCGTTTGTCGTAGAGGCGTGGTCATTTTCCAGCCGTAAAAGCTGAGAATTCCCGCTAGTCTGCGCGTTGTTGGTGTAGGCGTAAAGTGCATGTTTGCTGTGCGCCATCGTATTACTTA
>Ga0209128_1000564_pt1 | contig 27691 bp, 22 predicted proteins | sample ETNvirnome_6_100_FD_184072 | JGI IMG/M metagenome (GOLD analysis project Ga0209128, IMG submission 184072) | Marine viral communities from the Pacific Ocean - ETNP_6_100 (SPAdes) (version 2) | ecosystem: Environmental > Aquatic > Marine > Oceanic | place: Pacific Ocean | collected 2013-06-19 | reverse complement strand
CGTAAACATTTCCTTGTTCTCAACCGCCTCCATAAAAGCATCAGTTATTTTCACTGATACGTTGGCGCCGGTCACCTTAGTAAGGTCTCTTTTCATAGTAATAAACTTTTCTATATCCGGGTGCCGGATGTCGAGTGAGACCATTAAGGCGCCGCGGCGACCATTCTGTCCAATCATCCGACAGACATAGGAGTAAAAATCAGCAAAGCTCCAAGCGCCAGTAGTAGTCCGAGCAGAGTTGTTAACGGGAGCGCCCTCGGGACGCAGATCAGAAATATCAAGCCCAACACCACAGCGACGTTTAAACAAGTTAGCAAGGTCTTTGCCAGCATCCATAATGGACGAAACACTGTCCTGGGGGTTGTCGACAACAACACAATTAGAGAGAGATACATTAACATGGTTATTTCCTATTCCCATCATGGGCGAACCCTGCGGGACAATATATTTAAAATCTTTCAAAAACGAATAAATTTCATCTTCAGAGAGGTGAGGGCCTGCGCGGTGTGCATAAGTGTTGCCCGCTACGGGGCCCGTGCGGTCTGTCTCAAACTGAGCTTCAATCCGTGCAAACTCTTTAGCCATGCGGCGGTGCATGTCAGCCGGGGTTTTTTCCATAAAATTCCCCTTTTTGTCTCGCAAACAATACTTTGTCATGAAGACATTGGTCGCAAGCTCATCCCCATTAAAATAGTTGAGAGTCGCCCCTCTCACTTCGCTTTCGTCAAACATGTCTAACCTCCCTTGTTCTGCTTAAATTTCTTATATTTTTCAAATAGATCTTCTTTTTGCTTCTTGGCGCTCACTTCAATAATTTCATCATCTTCTGAAGCTTCAAGAACCTTAATACAAACATTGGACGTGTCCATGAAAAGTGGGAACACGAGTCCATCAGGTCCATTTCTATTTTTAGCCACGAACACTCTCCCCCTATTAGTCATTTTATCTTCTACTGTTCGTGATATAGTAAAAATAAAATCAGATACAAAGCACTTATTAAAGGCTTCTGAAATAGACTCCATTGTAATAACTTCGGCATTAAGGCCCGAACGATTAGTCTGGGATGCCGTCCACACCGGTACTTGATACTCGGTAGCGATAGCTCGGAGTTCCTCATAAATAGATTCCAACTCATTGCGCTTCTCTTTAAGATAACGCAGAGGGCGTAGCAGATCGCCGTAGTCAATAAGAATCATATCTACTACAGTATTACGCATTTTAAGTTTTTCTAAATGATTTCGAATCGTCTGTGTGGTGGCTGTTTTCGTAGGATACTCTTTAACAATTAATTTACCTTCAATGTCCTGTACCTCTTCGTAAATCTTTTCTTTGAAGGCCACCAAATTTTGGAGGGGAATTTGCGTAAGACAGGAATCATAGCGAGAAGCCACTACAGTATCTTGGAGTTCCAAAGTATAATGAACAACCGTTTTCCCTTGCTTGAGTGCTTCAGTTCCCAAGTGGACCAGAGCCATGCTCTTGCCTGCACCAGTAGGCGCTATAACCACCCCAAGTTCTTTTTGTCCCAAGCCCCCTTTACACAGATCGTCAATCAAATCCCACCCCGTACTGATGGGGTTGCGAAATCGCGGCTTAAAACGTTCTTCAAAGTCTTTCTTATAATCATAGCCCTCATCACCATTAATGCCGAGCTTTAAAGAATCATTAATGACCTGAGAAATTTCATCAAAGGATGAAGTCTGGAGTAACTGAATAGACTTTACCATTGCTGACTTTAGGTTCTGCTTCTTACAGAAATCTAGGGAAGTATCTTTTATATACTCCATGTCGCTTAAGTCGGTCACCTGACTACGCACGTAAAACTCTCGTACCTGCTTGGCGGTAAGCTCATTTTCATTATCGAGCTCTGATCGAAGTATGGTTTTCATAATATCGCGCGACGGATGAACGCCATATTTCTTCCGATAGTTAAAAATTTTATTCAAGAAGAGTTTAAGATAATTAAGTTCCAAGAATCCTACATCGAGTACCTCTTCAATTTGATCGGCGAATGAGCGATCATCTAAAATTACCATGCAAAGCTTTTCCTGGAAGGTCTTGCCGTACTTGGAAAAGTTTACAGAGTCGCTCTTAATTTTCATCGCCCGTGTCACCATCTCACCCTACTTGTCTTGCAGCGGCCGTTCGGTACAAAACCGATTCATTGTGGCGTGTAGATCATCCCAGTTAAACACCCCAAACCCATCTTGATTCATCATGCGAATAACCTCGGTTTTATTATAATCGTATTCAAAATTATCCAGTGCATAGTGCACCTTGTCGCGGCACTGCAACGAGAGTGCGGGAGCGTAAAGTTGCATCAATTTATAGTTCTCTATAATTACATCTCTGTGAGCCAAAACGTTCGTGAAAAATTTGGCTTTAGAATCACTTTTGAGACAAAAATCAAAAATCTCCTGCAATGTCGCGTCCTTATCCTCTTTGAGAAATTTTAAGTTTTTTGAAATACTTTTCAAGCCTGCTCTAGGCACTCCTTTAAGATTGTCCGAGGGGTCCCCGGCAATAGCCCGGGCCATCGCAAAGTTGCGAGGATGGATATCAAAATCCTCCACAATGTTTAACTTGTTATGAACCTTCTTTTGGATGGGCCGAAACAATACTGTCTCATCATTACACAATTGAATGAAATCCTTGTCACTCGACACAATTACCTTCTGCCAACCCTTGAACTGTTCGACTTGCGTAGCGTATGCTATTACGTCGTCGGCCTCTACTTCATCAAAACGTAGTTGTACAACTGGTAACTCGTTGAGGTATTCCATCAGACGCAGTTGCTGCCACGCCATATTGGCTCGCTGCTGCTCATCAGTCAAATCGGTCTGTCGATTGACTCGAATGGGCTTGCGGCCGGCCTTATAGTTCTTATTTTGTTCTCGTCTCTTGCGGCTGCCGCCGGGGCCATCCCAGATAATCATCACCGTGTCTGGCTTGATGTCCCGACACAGCTTCTGCAAGATGCCTAGGAAGCCTTTTAAGCCACCGATGGGCTGCCCGTGAGTAGACAGGCTCGGGTTGACGATAAACGCCCTGAAATAGGCGTTGAGAGCGTCAACGATCATTACTCTTTTCATGTGTATCCCCTAACGTATGAAGCTCCTATGAGTATACCTCACAGGAGCTTCGAAGTCAAGGGTTTAGTTTTTTATACTTTGATAAAATCTTCGTCGGCGCCTTTTTTCCAACCCTCTTCAAGGTCTTCCTCTAATTCAACTTGCTGTTTTACCATTACTTCGGCTTGTTTTCTTGTTAGGCCACCGCGAATCATTAAAGCTTTTACTACCGACGATGGTTCATCCTCTTCTTCTTCGGGCTTCGGCTTCTTGCGAGCCTTACCTAAAAAATCGCGCCAGCCTTCCATTATAAGTTTCATCACTTATAAATAGTTCTATTCTTTATCTACGTCGTAGAAATCCTCAGCGCTGCCCTCGCGCGTGTCAAACTTACGAATGATCTCTTCATCCATAATCTCGAACACTCGGTTCTTGAACTTCTTGTCTTTAAGCTTTTCAATCCAATGGGCAGTCTGGAACTTCTCTTCTTTACCATCCTTATGGACCAGGGAGAACCAGGCGCCTGCTTGTTTAAGATTGTCGGAGCCCTTGATTGCTTCCAGCCAGCTCTCGGCATCTTGGATACCAACCTCGTCGGTACCCCAGAGAATCTTAAAGGCGCAGTTGCGCCCCTGTGTGCCGAAACGAGACTTCTCAAGTTTGACCTTCACCTCCGAGCCGATGCGGAAGCCGCTCTCGTCTTCGATGAAAGCAGACTTGGCCTTGCGTCCCGTAAGCCACACGCGCAGTGAATATACATAGTGCATGGCTTTCCCGCCGGGGGTGATGAAGGGGGTCGTCATTGCGACGATGCGAGCATTTGGTCCTTGGGGGATGTTGGTCTTCAACTGGTTGAGAACCAGGAAGGCTGACTTGGTATTTGCAATCGGGATGGTTAGTTTAGACATCCCCTTGGAGAGGATGCGCGCCTTCATTGCCATCGTGGACTGAGGATTGAAGTCCCCCTCCACATCTGTGATAGTTGGAGTCATGGCCAAGGAATCCCAGATGAACAGGGTTCTTTCTGCTCCTGACTTCAAAACGTTTTCAACAGTTTCTAGTACATGTTCAACCGACTGTGCCTGAACATAGATAAGTTCGTTTATATCACACCCAGCGCGTTCAAGGAAGCCGGGGTCAATCGCCGATTCAGAATCCATATAGATAACATTCATCCCCATCTTCTGGGCATTCCCTGCCGCCTGTGCGGCCATAAAAGATTTGCCGGTTGATTCCAGGCCAGCAATCTCCGTGAATTTACCCACAGGAATACCAGCAAGCTGCCCCCTACAAACAATAGAGTCCAACCAGCGTGAACCCGTAGGAATCCATTCTTTTACTTCTGTGGGATTTGCTTGGTTTAAGTTGTGGGCAACTTCGAGTCCGGATGTTTTATTAATGAGGGTGCGAAGCCCGTCGATCGAAACTTTCCCCGCTTTTGATTTACTCTTTGCCACGGAGATCTCCATAGCGATCGTTAATCTCTGATATAAAGTCTTGCTGCAGCATGCTCACCTGTTCACCAATCTCTCTTATCTCGCGGCGCGTGTCCATAATCATAAATACTACGAAGAAGCATGCGCACCCCACCATACAAGCCCACATCGTCTTCGCCTACGATAGCGTAAGCGTTCCATTCTGCGTTTGTACCACGACGTCAAAGGCGCTCACAAACGCATCCGCGAGGCGGTCTCCCATCTGATAGAGTTCCCCGGCGAGGACCTTAACGTTGGATGCAACCTCACAGGTTCCGCGTTTATGGTCATGCCGCTCCGTAGAGATCGTTAACAAATCGTATTGGTATGCCTCTTCCTGAATCTTCTCGGTCAGGTATTCTTCGAACCCCCCTTCTCGATCGTAATCCTCTAGCATTCCCTCGGCGCGCATGTAACTTAAAATGTCTTCATCATAGCGCGACAGCACCGTAACTTTAGCGGGGCACGCCAGCAACCTCGCCAGCATTTCTGCCGTATTAGTCTCCGCCAGCGCTGTCTCAATATGGTCATCCGCAATGTGCCATACGCTAGCAGTATCCGTATAATTCAAATAAACAAAATCCTCATCGCTCACATTAAGTTCCTGAAGTGTTTCTATAATACTTCCCATTTTATACTCTTTCCTTTTGATAAATGTGAGACATCTGTAGCCCATGCCTCCCTGTGGCTTGTCCAGGTTTAGTTTGCGTTTTTTGTCTCTTGGACGTCGGTCCGCAGTTCCTGAGCTAATGTCTTTACTTCTTGCATTGCTTTGCGAATCCTCGTGCCGGCAGCATTATTGCCGCGGACAAAGAACTTTTCATGATCTGCGCGAGTATTCTCAAGCAGTGTAATAAGCTCCTCAAGTCGGTTCGTTTCAGTAGTCATAACCCTTCCTTTCTAATATGAGACACCTGATAACCCTGTGCCTCCCTGTGGGGGGGATTATTAGAGAGCGCCAAGCTCTGCGAAAGCGGCATCAACAGCATTCGTTTCGGTGTCGGTAGACGCCGAAGTCCCATAACGTGTAGTCTCACTACTTACGCTCTCGGGATCATCAACCTGAGAGTTGACGAAATTATCAAGAATTGTTTGTACATCAGCAGTCGACTTTCTATCAAACAGCCCCCCAAAATCGGGGATAGCATCAAGAAGTTCAGCGCACTTCTCGGGGGTCAGGTCCTCGCAAAGCGGGGATGACCGACGTCGAGGTACAAGTTTCGTCTGTGGGAAGGAAGCCCCTGGCGGCTTCCCGTAGGTCATCTGCAGGTCGGTGCCTGTCTCTGTATCGGTGATATCACCATACTCTGGGTTGAGCACGAGAGTCAAAAGATTCTCGTAGGCAGTCTTGCCATAGCCCCATATGCGTACGCCTCTCTCTTCTTCCCCGCGAACCATCACAGGACTGAAGAAACGCTGCCGCACGAAGAGGGACTTTGCGACCTTCTTACTGTGCTCATCGTTGTTGTCTGCGCCTTCGCGCCACAACTGTGAGGCGAACTCACACACAGGACACTCGTCACTGTAGTTGCGCTTGGGACATAGGAAGCCGCCCTTTTCGACATTGTAGTGAAACCACATTTCCTTGAAGGGGTCTCCGTCCGCTGTCGGAACGATTCGAATAGTCTGTTCCCCGTCTTCGGGGCGCCAGAATGTGTCATTTGAGGAGTTTCCTTCTCCGCGTAGTGACGAGAGCTTCTCTCTCATCTTATCTAAATTGATACCCATTTTTTTATCTCCTTATAGTTGGGTTATAGTACGATCAGCTAATATCCTGATCGTCTAAATATGATTGTACCATAGAAGAATACTTAATGCAATAACAATATTTTTGTTCATAGGACGTTTGAAAAACACCATACGAAACATTAACTCCCGGCATAATTTGCGCCTTCACATAGGTGGTAATGTTTCCAAACAAAGTGCCATCCTCCTTAAGCTCTTCCTCATTGATACCATAGTAGTATACCACATCACGACCGTTTGTCAAGTCATAAAACCATTTTTCTTCTTTTTCTTCAATGTCCACGATTCCAATCGTGGCAATCCGACTGACCGGAGAGGGACGGATAAAGCTCCCCATCACGGCTTCGCTATTTTCAAAAATATTAATCATGTGAAGAGTATTAACAATAGCCTGATTGAGTACATCATAGTATCCCATAATGGGAACATCCCCAATGCCCCGTTCCACCATTTGATTATCGATCAGATACATAGTTTCCAAGAGGCCCGAGCGCGCGTACTCTTGCAAGACGTTTCTTACAATTTTTTCCTGCATCTTTTGTACTTCACTCGCTAGAGCCAAATCAGGTTGAATATAGACCAGTCGAATTCTATTGCCTTGCAACTGCTCTAACAGACGAAGGATGCCCCCCGAGATCACGCCCGTCCCGGCTAGTACCACACATACTTCGCTATTAGTAACCTTGAGACGCTTCTTCAGATTAGGAAAATGTTGGTCATAGGCTTCGTGGCTCTCTCTAGTCTTGATGGTAATATCTGCGTCGCGACACGTATCAATGCCATAGGTTTCGTACTGCGGAAACTTAGAAAAAGTTTTCGCTATGCTGCATCCAGCCCTTCCAAGTCCTACGATCTTCACTTTTCGTCAACCCACTCCAAAATATACCCCATATCAAACCCTCCGCGACTGACACGCTTTGCAGTTGCATACGCGACAATAGTATGGTCGTGAATACCCAAGCGGTAACAAATAAAATTCATTATTTCCATGATATCAGCTGCTTCTTCCGCGCACGGATTCTCGACAAACTCCATCACTTCTTCTTGCAATTTTCGCATAGCGTAGTCTTGGAGGCGTTCCTCTGGTACTTGGCATACTGAAAATTCCTTCCCACTCTCTTCAATAATCTCTGGAATACGGTCGCGGACAAGTTTATAGTAGAGTTTCTTTTCTTTCATAGTCTCAATCCTTTCATTTCACCAAGATTTCGGCCGGCAGAAACGTTGACCTTGAACATATCATAACGTGTGTTCTTGAAGGTGTCAAGTAAATTTAAAATTTCATAGCGGTCTTCCTCCGCGAGGTCGATATACACAGCATCATGAATCAAAAATGAAATATGACTCTTTCTCCCCTTCAAAAGCTCATAAACTTTGTAAGCCTGCTCATGCACCATGTCAATTGTGGTGCTTTGAACGATGTAATTGAGCGCATGGTGCGCGTCTACGTTCTCTATTATTCTGCCATAGTCTGTCTCAATTTTACAGCCATCCCAGTACTTATTTCGCACTAAATCCTTGTTATAAAGTCGGTCCAGATCACTATGGTTTCGCTCGGAATACAACCATGCGAATGTTTTCACCTTAGCTTCGTCCCTACTTAAAGTATTCTTAAAAACCTTCTTACGATTCCAATCATGGATGTCAGTAGTCGGCTGCTCGGTTCCCGTGAGCGCCAACAGTATCCGAAGTTCGGCAGCGTTAAAATCCAGTTCAACAAACCAATCGTTCTGAGGCTGTACACATGCGCGGAATTCTTTATTCATTGTTAAAATGGGAAATGTACCGGGATCAGTAGATAAACGCCCAGTTACGGTTCCCCATGCATTATAAGCGCATGCGTGTTTAATGTTTCGAAGGGTGCGGTGAAAGTTCTTCCCCCCCACCGAACTTAACAGATGTTTAATAGGATCAATTTCGATGTGTAGGGGCCGTGCACGAATATCTGAAAGCATCTCCACTAAATTATACATAAATTCATAATTGTGAGGGCGTTGATACGTGGTTAATACATGTTGAGTAATCTTGTTTTTGGCGTTTAGATATTCAAAGAGAAAATATTGGGGCAATACATCATAAAAACAATTTTCATCTAAAGAAAGACGGGATGCTCCAAAGGCTTTCAGGCACGATTTAAGCGTCTTCTTAATGCGCTCCCAGTCGGTCTTCAACTCTGCTGGACAAACGTCTGTGAGAGAGGCTCCGGAGCTATAAAGGCGCGCCAGTTCATACATCTTGCCAGGTAGTCGTGGAGAATAATCCCACGTCTCGCCGGCGCAGGGCAGCTCTTGCTGGGAATTGATCATATTATTAGCATAGTACCCGATACATTCGGTCTTGGTATCTAATAGTTGAAATAATGTCACTCGACCTCCGCCTAATAAGAGGTGCCACCACCCCCAGTGCCACCCGCCGTTGGAGAAGGGGCGCCTGTAGTTGTTATTGTACCAAAGCTGGGGCCCGTGTCAAGGTTTAATAAATGATTTACACTTTTTCTATTTGCATACTTTAGATAATTACGCCCATAAATATAATCTCGGAAAAGAGAATTAATCCACCGAGCCCCATTCTGAAGAGGGGTGATGTTTTTGAGAGCCTGAACCGTGTATATATTATTTAAATCCAAATAATGCTGTGGAGTTAGGCGGAAGGGTTGTTGGGCCTCCGCATGGCGCAGTTGCAAATAAAAATTCATCATGTAGCCATCAGTCAGGTCAGCGCGTAGCCCAGTAGCCGGCCGCGGGATCCGGTCTTCTAACTCCACCCCATATTTATCACAATGTGGAAGATATACTCTCTCTTCTCTGTAAGGATTCTGGGCCACAAACGTTAGATATGAATTAACAAGAATAGTTTTAAGCTCCTCGATATCGGTCAAATAAGTAGGAGTGTAGTTACAATAAAAAAAGGTTTCTTTATCGATTAAGCCATGACCCAAATCTGTATTATAGTAGTTTCCTATATATTTTAGCGCAGCATTACTAAAAAGATCTAAAGCTAATATCCACGGTCGATTCTTGTCGATAATAAGACCAAATTTTTTGGCAGATGCGGCGTAAAAAGCAAAATTGGGATCGTCAATAAAATTCTTATATTTATAAGCATCCTTGTCCGGGGGGCCGCTGCTTATGGAGAGGGCCAGCCCTGAACTATGTATATCAAGCTGACGACTTAAGATGAAGGTGCTTTTTGTCACCCCCATCGCGGCCGACACCTTTTTCAAATATGGAGTATATACACTCAAAAAAGATTGAAAATCGTCAATCTTATTCTTTTCATCTGGTCGTGTTTTTGCATTAAAAGCCCCATAAAAACTATTAGTAAACTGGCGATATGCCTGGGTGGAGTCGACGTAGCCTTTGTGTGCCATCACATCTACTAAGTCAGGATTACCCAACGTCGAAAGAAATCCTCCAAGCTGCGCCCGCCTCATGTGCGCTGAAAAAGCCACAAAAGCATCAACCAGAGCATCTAAGGCGTAAATATTGGTTCCCACACTTACCATAACGGGCTTCAAATTTTCCGTACGGACGATGATACTATTTTGGAGTTGATCAATTTTGCCATAATAAATTTTTCCATACCACATGTCTAAGGGGGCAGGCAAATTGCTAGGATAAATTGCTTCTCTATACAAAGAGCGCTGAAAATAGGTGGACTCAGAGGATAAGGTATTAGTGGCCACCGGATGCTCAACATCGTATTCGTCGTAGTCAAGGAAATTTCTGTTCATTAGGGTCCCCCCGGTGTGTGCCATGTCTGATCAGGGTGGTCTTGGACATACGGATCGGCGTTATGGGCGCGGAACAGTTCCTGGTTCAGGCGGTCTGCGTCGGTGGGGTCCTCGTGTATGCCGGCTGCATAGTCTGCAAGGCGGGCTGCTTCTCTAATGTTAAACCCGTGTTCCTCCAGCACCGCCGGGTCGGTAACGCCTGCAGCGATATCGTCTTGTAGGGCCTGCTGTGCGCGCTCTTCCGCTGTCGTCGCAGTCACCGGCGGGGGTGGAGTCCCGGCGGCCCGAGGCGGTGCTTCGGCCTTCTTCTTCTTGCCTTTGGGACTCTCATAGGGCGTATTTTCGGCTTGAAGGTCGTCGCCAAATGTTTCAGGTTCCATAAGAACTTCATCGCCAAACTCTATTCCTTCATGTAAGGCCTTCACCGAAACATCAAAAGAGTTTTCAGTAACGGTGGAACTCACGCTCGTTATTAGATAATACCCATGCAGCCCCAAGATCGTCAGTTCGTCCTTCGATGCCCCCACAAGACGCGGATTTATATAAACATACTGTCCATTTTTATATAATGTGTTACCGTAGAGTTCCAGCTCGGCGGAGTAGAGCTCCCGCAACTGTTCGGCCCCAAGACTCCCGGCCTTTTGAATTTTAGATTCTCTCAAATAGGGTTGGTTTTCCCGATTAAAGTTAATGGTTTTTACAAGTCCACACTGACTACCCAAGTAATGATGATAGACTCCCTGCTCAACATCCTCCTCATATATTCCATTTAAGCCCTTGGGTTTAGAGTCGGTCGACAACAATACGAGGCCCATCCCCACCTTTTCGGGAGGGGTGGTGGACTTCAGCCTTTTCCTTTCAGCGTTCAACCGACGCATGGTGACGAGCTTGTTGGGACCAAAGTCTTTCGTGTTGAAAACAGTTATCGGCTGCGCATCGAATCGTTGTGTCATTCTAACGTCGGGTCCAAAACACTTAGAAGCCAAAGCTTTGGTTATTAATGAAGCACAAATATCTTTAACAAAATGCAAGAAATAATATTTATCTCGATCTCGTTTCACTACATAGTCTTTGTACCATACTTGAAAGGCGTCAAGGGATATAGGTATGTCCCCGATATTCATCAACTGGGTAATGCCGGCGCCGGCGGAAAACGTGCTTTCACGAGAATCCGTAAGAGCTTGGACGAAGGCGGCATCCCGTATATCTTGACCACACTTCATAATCTGGCCAATATTTTTAATTTGCAGAGCTGCTAAGGGATCAATCATTTCCACTTCTGAAAGGAAGAATAATAAGTTTAGTGACCCCTCATGATTAGCCTCCATTTGGCTTAAAACGGCATCTAAAAGATCTCCCAGAAACATAAAGGGGACGTGAGTTACGTGACCCGGGTTTTCCTCGAGTTTATCGTATCTCATTGTCATGTTTGAACTCATCTCGTCCGCGACCTCATCCTCACTGGCGTTGGGATCGGCCAAGGCATCTAGAAGTTCCGTCTGGGCCGTGTTCTTCGCACTGGGGCCCATTACAACTTTAGGGGTCGTACTGTTTTTGCGCTTAGCGCGCTCAGCGCGTTCTTTGGCTGTAAGATCCCCCATGCGGGGCAACAAAAATTCTTGTGGATTAACTGCCAGAGCATAGATATGTTCGCTGTCATATACCTTCGCTAATACTTTTTTATATTTCTGCAGTTTATCCTGTCCACGCAGTTTCTTAAGTTCTTCCAGCTCCTCTTTGTATTTTTCGTCGTCTTTGTCCTCATCTTTCTTCATCTTATCAACCACTTTTTCTTTGGCTTTAATCTCCTCCGCAATTTTAGCCCCCGAAGGACCCAATATATCTGCCGTCGGCCCTACTAACATTCCCGTTAAGCTAGCCTGATATTCAATCGATAAGTTGAGGCTGCCGTCCTGGTTAAACTTGAATTCGTGTCGGGTCTGCTGTAAAAATAGGCTCATTTTAGAATTCTCAATAGCCTCCGAGATGTTGTAAGCCGTATAACGATCTGCATCCTCACCCAGCGCCCTCCCTAGGGCCTCAACCCCCGGGTCAGCCCACCCAGCTACCACTTTAATTCTATAATTACTTCCTTCATATTTGCGCGCCAACATATCCGCCACGCGGCGGCCGCATTTCACGGCGTCTCCCTTCTTTGTCGGGTCCTCTTCCTTCTCCTTCTTCTTCGCAGTCCCCGGGGATGAGATCACCAAGTCTAAATAAGAGGCTTCATCTTCACCCGCTTGCATGCTGCTGGCAAAAAAATCACTGACAGATTGAAAATAGAGCTCGAGCGTGGCTGATATGTTATTATCTACTTCGGCCGGCTGAACACCATCAAGGCTCCAGCTGAAGGATTTAATCCCAGCGCCTGGAACGCGGGGCGCCAGGCCCGAGGCCAGGTCGAAGAGGGCCTCGCCGCTCAAAAAATTAGGAATCTTTAAGGGCTTCTCAACACCGGTGGGTTTTCCATACTCATCATAATCTACTCGTGAAATTTTAAGGTAAGGCGTGAAAAGCGCTTGAGTGCTGGGGCATAGTTCGAGCAACGCCTGTACCTGGTCGGTGCTCAGTGTCTTATTAAGTTTATTTTTAACGAGGCCTGGTTGCCGATCGGTGCCCAGCTTCATAATGTGCTTATAGTTGGAGTTATGACCATTAGACAGAAATCGGATCTGTTCTAATAAAAAGCACTGAAAATCCATGGGAACTAAATTTTGTTTTTTGGCCTTGACCTGAACGGTCTTGGATGTGACCTTCTCCGCTACCGATCTCTCCCCCACCTCACCCGAGGTCGGCGCTGTAGAGTCTCCAAAAAATCCCTTGATCATGTCAAGGCGCTTGTTCCTACGGTCCGTTCTGTAGTCGTCCCCCTTGAACCCGGTTGACGACGTCGCCGTGCCCATGAAAACTTTGTCTGCCAGGTGCTCAATGAGTGCCATGATAGCGGTGTCAACCGCAAACAGCTTCGCGGCGCCTTTGCCCTGGTTCCCCGAGATATTCTCCTTCATCCATGCGCTAAATCCCTTGAAGTTGTTGTCGTCGGTGTCCCAGCCATGGCCCTGGGCGACGGAGAGGGCCACATAAGGCCTCACATGGACGTTGCCGGCATAATGCGCTACGCCGTAGTTCTTGATCCCGGGCACTTGGCTGCCAGGTTTGATTGGAGAGTTGTTCTTGAAGCCCTTTGTCGACTTTCTGTAAAAACCCTTTTTCAGCGGGTTCGGGGGGTCGTCTATCTGCGCTAGGTTGGCGCCGCCGCCCACCAAGTTAGCTGCCAGCGTATAAGGGTTCGCACTTTCCGGGTCCTTGTCGACGCGGCGTCTATATCGTTTCATGTCGTCATAGGTGCGTTTACCACGGCCCCGCTCGTGCCTCGCGCCAGACATGCCCTTAAGGTCAAGAAAAGTCAGCTCCTCTAGCTCGTTGATCAGCTCCAGTAACGCTTTATAAAGATTTCTATAAGGATTCTGAGCCGGCCCAGCCGCCCCTTTACGAGCTATATAATTAAGCATACTTGGAGTGAAAAAATAGAGGGCGGTACCGCCATCCGCTTCCATCTCATCGCGGCCTTTTTCATCAGATTCCGGAAGGACAACGCGCAGGAGGCTCTTGTCGTTCGGAAATTTGGGCACCACAATCGGCCGCTTGTCGTCGACGTCGAGTTGCCACTTGCTCCTGTCCGTACCGAACTGGATTCCTTTCCCTTTCCGTTCATCCAGATTCCACATTTCTTCATGCTGGTCGCGCCACCAATTGCCGAGCGCAGTTTTCCACCCCTCGGCCGTTGTTCGATATTCCTCTATATACTTGGGGTTGATCCCCGTCACGACTCCAATTCTTTTAAACGTCGTATACTGGTACAGAAAATAACTCGCCTGGTCGCCGGCGGTACGGATCGTACCATCCGCTGGCCCGATCCAGGCCTCGGCTTCGCTGAGATTCTTTACAAGGGCAGTGCCGTTATGAGTAGTTCCAAGGGCGACGTCGGCCTGGTACTTACTCCAGTGTTGCTTAAAATGGTTCCACGCAAGCTGCATAGCCTCAATGTCATAGTAGTATTGAAGGAGTGCTATAAAAGCGGCTTCTGTTTCGGGAGTAGTTACTGGAGTATTGGTCATCTAGGCAATTTCCTCAGTCCTCATAGACCCTTAAAATCGCCTCTAACGGTAATGGTATATACAGAAGATCTCCCACGCGCAAATCTGCTTCCGTCGGCTTTTTATTAAATAAGGCAATTACCCACCAATAACTGGGGTTTCCATAGTACCGGAACGCGAGTTTATAGTAGCGATCGCCGGCGGACCACACATGCTGTGAGCGCGTTAAACTCTTTATCTGTTTGGCGGTGGGATAGCTAAGGCGCCCGGTACCGACCTGGCGAATCCAACGCTTACCTCGGCGCGCGAAAAACTTTTCATAAAGATCGTCGCTATTCGTAAATACAGGACGGTCGTCATAACGATTAGGCATAAGTATTACCCTTCCAAGACTTCGCTTTGGTCAGCTTCCACAACTTCCGGGGGAATGACTGCTTCGCCCGTCATCTCATAGTCTTCCAAGAGCGGCGTCCCGCCGCCGCCCGCCGCTCTTGCTGCGCCCTCCTCGGACAACTTCCATGTTTGTTTTAGGGTCTCGGACGTTGTATAATCAGCAAACTGTGCGTTGGGGTATTTCCCATTCATCTCGGTGCTTCCGAAGACATAGCCGGTGCCATCCGCTATCCACCCCGGTAGGTGGGTATGCATGACAGTGAACGTTAAACTGATGCTTAATTTTTTGGGGACATAAGCCTTTGAGATGGTCGTGTCTCTTTTAATCTCACGCTCGCCTGCAGTGACGATGCCAAGCTCCTCATCCACGGCCGTCGCGTGGCTGTCGAGTTCCGTGTCCTCCACGGTCACCACCCCCGGCAGAAACCCTCCGAAGGCCATGTCAGGATTATAAGTAACTCCATCCATGAAGCCCACAAGGTAATTGCCGGCCGGGGACACAGACGCAATCAAATTCGTATACTTTAACCCAATCAACGGGCCCGCTTTCAGAACCGTTTGGTCGGCGGTGGCGCCGTGCTGTTCATACACGGGATATAAAAACTGTATTAAGCGGTTAACGTTCGCCAGGTTCATCATGGCCTGTCCCATGTTGTCGGAAACTATATCAAAGCCTATTGAGATGTTTCTTTGGGTTCCCTGAAAGGTCGCCAGAGGGTCCATGCGCCCATAGACCGTTTGAGTATTCCAGTTTGACCCAAAATTATCCGAAAAATCTGTCACCCATCCTTCAAATGCGACCGCCTCTCCCGTTGGCAAATGAGTAAATTTAATTTTAAAAAAGTCTTCCTTTCGTAAAGCTGGAGTTTCCTTATAGGAAGATACCGCTAATCGGGTGTCCATCGGGCGTGCATAACTTGGCGATGAGGTGCGCCCAGCGCGGCGGCCGGCTGCGCCTGGACCTGGGTTGACGGACTCCCCAGTTGTCATCGTCACCGGATCGGTCGCGCGAGTCGACCCGGCGCCTCGGGTAGTCTCACCTAAGCCCCGGGCGCGGCTATGGGTAGGGGCAGGCCGGGGGCCTCCTGTGGATGAGGGTGTGCGTGGTGGATCTGCCATATTTGTCTCCTATTGTCCGTAAGGGCTTATAGCTTGTTTGGCTTTTGAGGAGTTCATAGCCTTTACCACAATGTCAGTAACCTCTTTGTCACCCACATATACCGCTATGTTTCCTCGATCGGTATTCATTCTATCTAGTTTCTTAGTGAGTTTTAGTAGCGCCGCCGTTAACATTTGGGTGGTGGGAGCATTTGTTACGCGGGAGCCTATAGGCATTTCAACCATTTCGGGGCCCCGTTCTCCCACCATAGCGACCGCGGTGCCCGTCACGACACCACCCTCAGCGAAGCCTGCGCGGGGTTTGGGTTTTTCCTCCTTCTTCTTGGCGCCTCCACCGCTCATGGATCCTGCGGCTACTCCTGCCCCCAATCCTACGGCGACGCCGGCTAATAATCCCAGCCCAGCGGAGGCGAGGGCCTTCTTCATAAACGCCTTAACCATCTTCCCCTGTATCTTCGCGAGTGCTGGGCCCACGACAGGAATGGCTGCAGTCGCGGCTTGCATCGCAAACGCCATGCCGATAGCGAGGCCAATCCCGGCGCCGAACATTGCGCCAAACATAGCAAAAAAGACTTTTAATGCGCCACCAGAAGATACAACCTCTGCTATTGCGGTAGTAACACCGGCCAGTTTCTCGATAAAGGGCACCAAAATATCCTCAATAATGGGCCCCATTTGCACATAAAAACCATTCATAGCTGATGTAAGTTGATCAGTGATTTTCTGGGTTTGTCGAGATTGTTCAGCTAGCGCTTCTTGTTCAATTCGCGCGATTTCCATCTCTTCTCTAGATTGGCCCATCATGTTCGTCATATCCTCAATAGACATCCCCAGAGCAGACGCGAATGCCATCTTTTCAGCACGACCCATGTCTTCCATTGAGACGCCTGCTTGGTCAAAAGAGTCGCGAAGCATATTTATCGCTTCAGCTGGATCTTCCATGGCTGCATTCATCATATCAATAGAGTTTAAGAACGGTCCACCCAAGATAGCGTTAAGGCGCCCCACTGATTTGCCTGCCTCGTCAAAGGTAGTGAACTTGTCTACCACCCCCGTCAACGTGCCTATCTCCATTCCTAAAGCTTTGGCTTGCTTCGCCAGGTCTTCAAATACTTTGCTCCCATCTTTACCGAAACTCACGATAAACTCTTTATTGGCCACGAAGTCCTGTCCCATTTTGCCGACGTCGACGCCGAGAGAACGAGCAGTAGATGTGAGATCAAGCAAAAGTTGGCTGCTTTCCTCCACCGACATATTCATACTTTCGCCAGCGATTTGATAAATCTCTGCTGATGTTTGTTGTGCCATTCCCAGCTTTTCAAGCATCAGGGTCTGGTCCCGGACGGAATCACGGGCGGCGTCACTAAGGTATGTGAAGTCTACAAAGGTGTTTTTGAGCGCCTGCGTCGCATTGGCAGCGTCAGCCGTGCTCACGCCCATAGCAAAGAGACGTCGTTCGGTATTTCGAATTTCGTCATTGAATTCTTTGCCTGCGCCGGTGGCTTGTCTGAAACTGGATATAGCCGCATCTTGGTCGAGAGCAAAATCAATCATGTATTTTGCCAGATCCAAAGATAGGTCAGCTAGCTTGATGCCCATATTAAGAAAAAGTTCTCCGCTAGCGGCGGATTTCATTATGGAGGCGCCGAAGGCCATCATGCCACCTTTACCCATCACGAGGCCCTTTTGGAGCTTCCCAAGCATGGCGGAGGAGGGGCTCAAAGCAGAGTTTAACCACGACTCGGCAGCCTGGGTGCCCGCGCGGGTCTGGTCATTAAGCCTTTGCTTTGCTTCAGCTGCAGCATCGGCCGCATCGGCTACCTCATCTAATGCGGCTTCTAGATCGTGAAGCTGGGCTATCTCCTCAGCAGTGGCGTCGTTCGAACGGACTTTACGCTTCAGTTCTCCGGCTTTGCGGCGCATCTCGGAGTTGTCCATGTCCTGTCGAAGACGCTCCATATCTTCTTCAAGCTTCTTTGTTTCCTCTCTTCGGCCGAGGGCGGCCGCATGGTTCTTGCGCGCATTGAGTTCCGCAAGATCTTCTTGCTGGCTCCGCTTCTCGAGGGCTTGAGCGTCCTCATCGTATTCCCGGGCGTGACCGCGTTTCGCCTTGGCAGGACCAGCAGCTTTACCGCCCTTTTCTTTGGCTTTTTCTTTAGCCAGTTTCTCAAGGACCTTATTAAGTCGTTGGACTGTTTCGTTAGTAAGTTCTGCCATTTAAAATCCTACTTTAGTTTTTAAAGGGCCACCGCAAACCTGTTTCGCCCTCAAAGCGCTGAACAGCAGCAGCAAGAGAATACCGAGAATTAAGAGTGCGCGGGTCATTAAGACCATTCCTTCGATATGAATTCATATAGCGCTTCTCCCCCGCAAGCGCCTTCATAAAGGAGTCTATCTGACCCTGCGTTCCCGATATTTGGAGAGGAATATCAATGCCTCCCATAAAAAGGTCGAGGAGGGCCTTCTGGGCCTGTCCTGCAAACTTATTAAAAGCACGTATTCTCTCAGTTAAGGGGACTTCTTTTTGATTTAAGTTTATAATGTCTTTTTTCACTGTAGTCATAAGGGTGGCGCTCTTTAAATATAACTAGTTTTAAATGAAAAGAAGTGTTTATCTTTTTGAGGAGGCCTTTTTGGTCTCTTCGACCTGGCGCTCGAATTCTTGAGTAAGCCGCGTAAGGAACCAGCGACGCAAAGCAATCGGAAGATTATAAAGTTCAGTGAAGGACCACCCACCATGATGTTTGAGGTTAAAAAATTCCTCATACATCCCCTCTTGGTACCTAGGCCCGAGGCCAAAAAAACTCTGCCGTCATCGGCATCACCACCTTTCCGGCATAGCTACAGGTGGGACATTCAAAATCAAAATTAATATCCATGCCGGGTTTAATCTGCTCATATTGTTTTCTTAAATATGCGACGTCGCGGAGAGGGATGACATTCACAAACTGATCAATGATATCACGATCAGTGTGCTCGTTCGCTGCGACAATAATTGCTTTTAATAAATCAGTTACGACGGTGGACTCCTTTTTAAGTTTCTTTTTGTTCTCAATATTGGTCTGAAAAGATTCCTCATCCTGCGCGGTAAGCAGACGCACTGTCATTTTCACATCTGCTGTTGGAAGCGTTATAACGAAGCAACCGTTATCCAATACTTCCACTCCTTCGGGGGTTTCGGGCAGCTCGGTTTCCTGAATGTCGCGCAGATCATACGTCTTTTCTTCTTTTTTCGCACAGGAGGGGCATGTGGTGCCCACTTCATAAAACGGCCCAAAACCAGTAATTCGTGAGGCAATCAATATTGCGTTTTTATCGCCAAGCAACAAATCTTCCACTTTTATCTTTTTGTCGATAAGAATAGAGGCCAGCATGCGATTAATAGCGACGCCCTTTTTTAATAAAGTCTCGGACGTAAGGATGTCTTCTTCCTTCGCCGTCATGTGTTTGATTTCGATCGTGTCCGCGTTGTGGAGCACATGACCTTCGGGATAAAAACGGCCTTCGCTGGGCAAAGACACGAATTCTGTGGGGTTAACAAACGAAAACAGGTCGTCTGTGCTCGTTATTGTGGTGGCGGGTGTGCTTGTATCTTGTGCGGGGGCCTGTAAGCGCCCCGCATTATTTCTTGTTCCCAAAAATCACCTTCTTTCTTTCTGATTAGGACCCGGCAGCAGCTGCGACCGCGGGACCGGGCGTGTAGTCTGCCCAATCATACCTTATCGAGACCTCAATGTTAAGGATTTCATCGCCACCATAATCTAAATTACCAAAAGTAGCCTTCGTCAAGAAGGAATTGTTGAGTAGCCACGTGCCGATTAGGCCGCCTTGACCACTCAATTCCTCAATAACAACATTGCCGATAGCATCGATCGAGTTGAACTTATTAACCGTCCCCGGCGCCTGAGCTGGATTGGTAAAAACATCTTCCTGATCAGGTGGCATCAAATAGCCAGAGCGCGTAAGAGCGTCTACAAGCAGCTTGTTGCCATCTGGGTTGACAGAGTTAATGATTGTTATATCAACGGGCTGCCACTCAACGGTGCCAGGATAATAGTACGTATTGCCGAGGAACTTGTGCGATATTTCGCTAATGTTATAAGCCGGCTTTCCTGCCATCTTTGCCAAATATTGTTCATATTGGTATCCTTCAGCCGTACTTGCTAAATTGGGAAGAGTCAGCAAAAAACGATGCTGTCTCCTAGGTTCTGATAAAGCGCTGGTCCAAAATGGCATTGTAATAAATCTCCTGGTAAATCTACTTTAATTAGTACGAGTTAATAAAACATCCCGTACCTTTACTGATTAATCGGCAAAGGATGCTCCCGTTCGAGTGATATTAAAATCAATAGCAATATATTCAATGGCACGCGTAGGCTTCAAGAAGATTTTAGCATACATAATATTGTTATCAACCAAATCGGGAGTAGTTGTGCTCTCATCCAATACTACCTTATAATCCGATAGACCAAAATTAGTTTTCACATTGGCCAAGAATGGATCCACTTGCCCCTTAAAGCGCAGCCATGTCTGTTGGACGTTTGGATCAAACAGCAATCGCGCGGCAATTTGCGAAATGCGCTTCTTAATAAAGATCATTAGTCTACGAACATTAATTCGATCCAGGGCACTTGGAGTCACCTGAAGGGTCTTCTGACCAAACACCACAATCCCTTCATTGGGGAATTTCGCCAACGGATTAACACTGGCGGCATATAAATCATCGCGATCTTTACGACGCAGCTGATGGGCGACATCCACAACGGGGATACCCGCCGACCCTTCCGTCAAACCTCCACGATTGAAACCAGCTGGCGCAAACCAAACCTGCGTCTTGCGCTGGGAACTTGAGAACGTCCCGATAGCTGCAACCGATGGAGGAATCCATATAAAAGCACCATTAATGGTGTCGCGGGCACGTACCCACGGATAGAAGGCGCAGCCGTAAGACGAATTAAGATTCCTAGACCGTAGTGCATTAATAATAGTGGTAATCGTGGACTCGGTGTTATTACGGTTGACTGCCGTAGATGCCTCACGCGGCGTAAAGGCGTCTGGGAGGTCGATAACCGCTAGCGCATCGGCACGATCTTCGCAGACGCGCACCAAATTAGTGGTCAAGCCCTCTTGAGTGAGGCCAGGAATAGATGCGAGATTCATCTCTACTACTTCGGCATCAGCTACAGAGTCGATGGCACGACGTATAGAATTAAACACGTAATTAGTTTTATCAGTGGGAGTCCCGGATAAAGCGGTATTACCAAAAGGATCCATCTCGGTAATGGCGGTTCCGTCAAACCCGCCATACATGGGTATGGTAAATCGATCAAAACCCTGATCAAGAACACCATTAATCAATCCATTAGCACGCGTAAGCGATTGGTCGACGGCCGTCGCCTCGCTAAAGGAGCCACTTTCCCATTCCCCGGAGGAACCGGAGATATCATCAAGAGTGAACGTGACCGAAGGTTCAGAATCCCCCGTAACAGCCGAGAACATGCTCCCTACCATGCCACCGCGGGGACGAAGAAGGTCGATATTAGATCGATCAAAAACCGTTCCACCCACTGTTTGAGTTGTCTGATAGCCGAAATAGGCATCTGTTGGATTACTTAGATTTCCGTCAGAAGCCGAGAGGCGCAGTTCGGGAACTGGATAGTAAACGGATACCTTTGGACCGGTTGCGCCGCGAATCTTTAAAAGTTTGCCGCTATAGTTAGTCATGGTGCCGCCACTATCGGGATCAAGAGCGCCTGTAAGCCACGAACCGCTAACCGACGTGGCAGATATCTTCGCAGTGCCGCGGCCACCGCCGGCGACGTCATCAAGATATTTAATAATTCCTGTAAAGCCGAAGGGAAGCAGGTCGGCCGACGTGAGGCCGGCATCTACATCCGAATTCATAGACACGCGAACATACTGCGAATTATTGGGATAATCTCCATAGTGAACGTACCGGCGTTCGGTAGAGTCCCATTGAGTATAGTTGTTACCAATCTTTCGACCGAGGTAATTGAGAGAATCCGGATTCAGATCACAATTATTAAATTGTTCCAGTACGCGGACCACATTATCGGAATCACTTAAGTGACGGATGACGATGGAAAACGTTCCATAATCGGTATCATCATTAGTAGACTGCTTGATGTCCTGAATAGAAATCTTTATATTTTTGTTTGTCCAATCGCCAGCCTCATTGAGCGCCACAAACTTGAAAAGAGGCTTCGAAGTGGGATTTTGATCGGTGCGGCACGCAATCACATCCGGCGTTTGGGCTGCAGTGACTCCCGTCTGGTGGAGGCCAGCGCTATTGCCGCCGCCCTGATTTTTTAATCTCACTATAGCAGCATAAGTCTGGGTAGCATCGGTAATATTGGCCGCTACATGTCTATCAAAGCTTTCGCCTAACCAATAATTTACTCGATTGGAGGCATCCGTAATACTAGTATTTGTCAGTTGAGGGTTAGTATTAAAAACCTTACGAATATAGCGCGAACTCGTACGATCATAATTGAAGACAAGGGTCGTCGATGCTGCAGCGCCTGCTGCAGAACCAGTCATTACCATCTTGAATTCTTTGCGTGTTCCAGTATCTCCAACCACCCAGCTAGCGCCCTGCTTGCTCCGGGTACTAATACCCGGAATTCCTACCGATGTCGAGAGAGCGACCGCCCCGGAAAGGTTAAAATCTACAGTAACGGGAGCATAAAAAACAGCCCCGAGAACAGCGGTAAAGTCGTCACCCTTGAATCCGGTACCATGCGAGCTCGTTGTGGGCTGCATCACAAGAAGTCCCCACGCATTCGCTTGACTCCAACCAGCTTCACCAGATCCCACGGTATAACTCGTGTCAGCGGCGCCTAATAGTCGAATGTAAGTTAGGGGAGAACTATTACGCAGATAAGCTTGGGCAGCATATGCCCCATAAGTGGTGGCCGTGGTGTTGTTCCCCAGACGCCACACATCACCGCCGGCACTGCCGGGGGCTGGGGCGCCGAAAATTTGGACATAGTCGGCAAACGAATTTACGCTTATAGGGCGCAGAGCGGGGCCCTTTGCTGATCGTCCTATAATAACTGGCCCGATACCCGCCGGAGAAGCAGGTACCTGAGAGTTGTCAATTTCATTAACAAACACTCCCGGCGATACAAATCTATAATTTTTAATTGACATTCGTTAGGTTCTCCTATACGCTAAAAACGTTCAAAACTAAATAGTGTTAAATAGTTGCAATGGTACTATTCTCTGTAAAATCCATCCTTAATACTCTGTGGAATATCACCAAAAATAGTCCTTTCCCTGGCGAAGCGAAATTCCACGGCGTTTTCACGTCGTACAATTTTGGGTTTTTCTTGATTCTGTCCTTCTCCTACCAGATATCCTAGCACCTCGATATTAATGGTCGTCTCATAGTTACGCTGGTCCATTCCGAGATTGGCCTGATTGGACCCATCGCTAAAGCTTCCTTCAATAAACGTCTCATAAAAGTGACCCTCATTACTAATACGTTTCGGGGTTCGTGAGTTACCAGGAACCGTTAAAAAAGGAGAGATTAGTTCATTCAACTGTTGTTGATACTCCGTACGGGCCGTGATCTCATAGGTTACTTTAATCCATACTGGCAATGGAATGGTAATCGTTTCATAAACAACACGTTGAGTAGACATATTCCTTTTATTGGTGTTGAGCATCTTGCCCCCCACCTTTCTGTCTATTCCCATTTTACGTTTTGAAAAAGCATTTTGAAATTCGGCAGTTTTCTGTTGATTAATTCGGCGTCCCACCGTAATGGTGCCCCCGCGTGCATCATTCACAGGATATAAATTAGCGTATACACTGCCCCGAAAATCCGGTTCTTTAGTTACGCTGGCACGATTAATAGTAATCAATGGAAGAATTAGTGTCTCTTCGGAATCCCGAATATCTTTATTATGTTTAAGTTGATAAGCCCTTTCCGCTGTCACCCATAATACAGGTACCTTTTTAAATCCTTCGTTACTCGTAACAGAAAGATTAAGCTCCTCATTTATAAATTTTATCATCGCCCCATCAATGGTTTCAAGGGTGGATGGCATCACTTCGACGTCGTGGAGTTTCTTAGCTACGTCTTCATCGCCAACATAGTTGTAGCGATTTTTACGAGTGTCACGAATTTGAGCTTCGGTGCGCGGCTTCGCGGTTCGGGCTGATGTTTTACGGGCCATAATACTTTATCTACCCCCGATAAATACCAGCGGGCACGCTATCGAGAACTTTTTGTGTGGAGTCCCGTACAGTGGCATCCTCGACCACCAATTTGCTATACGTAAGCTCATCCAGAATGGTTTTAAGCTCTTCTCGTAATGAATCTTGTTCGGCTTTAGCTTGCCCCAGTAATTCGGAGTGGTTCAAGGTGACTGACTCACCCGGAATCGGCACTACGGCAAACTTGCCTCGAATTTGCCCCAACATTTCTTTAGTTAAAGCCAAGGCAAAACGACGGATCCATTGTTTGCCAATAGAATTAATCCTTTTGTAAGGTATATTATTAAAGGGCAGCGTATTCATGTTATTAACACCCTTAATACCATTTTTGCCGCGGCCCGTTTCTTCCCATGGCTCGTAATCTCGCTCAATACTAAACTGAACCCAAAACTTTAAGGGGCTCGTTGAATCAGGGCGCGGAAAAATTCTTAATTTATTATCATATATCTCATAAGAATAGTGAGAAATACGAGTATATAACGCATCTTGATAGGCCATGGCTTGAAGCTTATTTTGCCATACGGGTACTATTTCGAAAGTTGAATCATCAGCATATTGGCCATAAGTTCTGAGGTTTCCCACAACTGAAAATCCTCCATAGTATCCATAAAATCTCCACATTGCGCGAGGGGTTTTAAAAAACACCTTTTTCACAACTATTCTTTTATCCTGAATGCGCCCAAAGTAAGGGGCAGCCGTAGTTCCCCCCGGGGCTGAGGAAGCCGATAACAAACTCTGTAGATCATAATCTTGTGACTTGCTGGAGCGAGTGATCGAACCCGAATAAATCGGCGTGGTGCCCCCAAAGCCGGCTTCCGTTGCTATCCTTTCCGAAACGCGGTTAACATACCCATAGTCAAACCGTGGATACCTCAATTCAATATCCGAGCCGGACAGGGCATGCCCCGTCACAATCTGTCCATCCTGATCAAAAGACGCTGTGGCAGCACCGAGCAGATCGGACAACGAATTTTTACTTTGATGAATATTGACAATATATGAATACTCTAGTACAGCTTCTTCATATGCAGAATATACATTACCTTCCGTCAGCTCAATATCTAATACATCGCCACCGAGCTTTTTGTAAGTATAGGCAACCTGATCGGCTGCTCCCGAGAGAAAAGCCGCCGTCGTATACATTCCAAACGGAAGGGTCGCTGCAACGTTCGCGGTGCTTCCCGTTGCGGGCAAAATATTAGTATTAGTTGTCGAAACCGGGTTTAGCTTCGGGATGGCCATTTATATTCCTCTGTGCGTCTAATACTATATAGAAAGCCCCGCCTCAAAGAGACGGGGCTTTAACTATTTTGACCTTACGTCGAGTACGTTAGTCTTCGAGCCCGCGGACGAGCACCAAACCATACATGTCAGGACGCACCATCTTCTTGGCGTAACGGGTCATGACACCCTTGCGAGGAACAAAGTCCTCAACGCCGAAGATAGTAGGCGTGGTCTGCAGCGGCACATAGGGCGCATACACATAACCACTTTCAAGGAAACTACTTCCACGTCGCCCAACCAACAGAAGGTTGCGCGGGAAGTACGGGTCAACGAGAACGTCGAACTTCTTCGAAAGTGAACCGACCTTAACAGCACCCGCGTCGCCGCGGTCGCTATCAGCCGTCACATTAGCACGGAAGCCAGCCGTAAACTCAAGCAGATTGGCAATCTCTGGGGAACAAACCACAAAGTTAGCCGCACCGCGTAAAGTCTTACGGTGGATCTGTGCAGACACATCATTGATCGTCTCAATGAGCGTCTCATACCACTCACTCACGTTACCAGTAAAGTCCTGAGTAACAGTGGAGACGGCGCCAGTTTCCCGATTGAGGAACTGACCCGGATGGCGTGACCACCAACGAGTAGCTGCAGTCGCACCGACCACCAAATCCTCAAGGATTTCCTGATCAATCTCGAGGGCAATCTGCTCAGACAGAATCTGAGTCAGTTCCACCTCGGCATCAAGGTTGTGGTAGGCGTTAAGATCTTGTCCTAACTCCGGAGTCCACTTAGCCTTGAGCTTCTTGGTGACAGCCGTGACAGCCACGGAATCCACCTTGATGTCGATCTCAGGGATCTGGTCGCTACCTTCCAGTGCCCACGATGTGGTACCTTCAATCGCACCAATTGCAGTGCCCACCGCGCGGAAGTTATCCTCTTGCGGAACCGATGCAATCGAGTCCAAGACGCTGGAGCTTAAGCCAACCGGCGTACCGGCAGTAGTCTGCCCCAAGAAGACAGCATGGATGGTACCGTCCCCGCCTGCAATATTAGAGACGGTTGTCCCATCATTGGACGCACTCATAACCGTCAGTCGAGGCAGAAGCATCAAGCTGACTGTATTGGACGCCGTAAGTGCAATGGCGGAAAGATCGCGCCAATTCATCTGCAGACCAGCCGCCAAGACCTTCTCTGCAATAACGAAGTCGGAACCTGAAACCAAGTCCGGATCGTAGCGCAGAATCTTGTTAACCTGACTTTGTGGTAAAAGCTGGGAAGGTGATCCCTCACTAGCCAATTCAGACCAACGGCCGCCGGACTGCAGCGTTCCAGAGAACACAACATTCCACGCACCAGTCGTACTACCCGTCGGAGACGAGTAGCCGTTGCGCAAGTTATAAGCGCCACCAGCATCAGTGCCACCAAGACCTGCAAGGTCAACACCACCAGTGATCTGTGCACCGACAACGTCGCCGCCGTAAACGGATTTACCGAATACAAACCCTGCGCGGGTGTCTGTGTTCTGACCACCAGCTTGGAAAACACCACCAAAGGTGAAATCCAGGAAGAAGATGAGGCCCGAAGGCAAACTCATCGGCTGAACGCTAACGAGATCGTTGGCGATCAGAGAGCCGAATACTCGGCGGACGAGGGGGAATGCGACAGCCGCAAAGCCCTCGACATCACCACTAGACATAGTGGATCCCTCACGGAGAAGCTCTTTTGCCTGGTTCTCAAGCAAACGGGCCATACCGTTTCGAGCCGTATCATTTCCCATGCCCTCCAAAAGTCCGGTACCTTCCCACTTTGCAATGAGTGCGGCACCTTCCTTCGAAAGATCGCGGTTAACGATACCCTCGGTTAATTTCTGTACAATAGACATTTTTATGTAACCTCCTAGTATGTTATTGTTTTGTTAAACCTGCTAAACGCAGCATCCGACCCATTTTTGGATCTTTAGTTGCCGCGTTGTTATCCTTATTAGAACTAATCAAAAGCGACACTGGTCTTGTAACAGCTTCACGAAGTGTTTGTGGCCTCGTACGACTCGTATTGTTCGTGAGACCCACTGCGTTTTGAATAGTTTCAAAAATTATTGTCGCTTCTTCAACAGAATTGGCAGATTGAACAGCTTCGACAATTTTCTCTTTTTGTCGCTCATTCAAGGAGGCGCTGTTAAGTGCCTTGTTTTGATAAACAAGTTTGGCGTTGTCCAAGTTAAGCTTTGTAAGCTGATGCTTGGACTCAATTAAGAGAGCACGAAGCTCTCTTGTTGATTCTTTAAGTGTTGAGAGCTGACTCTCAAATAGTGCGGCGTCAGAAACCACATCAGGGGCGGTTCCAACGGCGTCTTCGATTTCCTCTTCTTCGAGGTGAGCGGCCGACGCGGCCGACATGGCATCATTATTGGCTTGCTCGACACTGCTGTCGGCCGAATTGAGGGACGACCAGCCTTGCGGGCGCGGAGTCATATCCACAACAAGCTCTTCAATCAGATCGGAAAGCATTTCTTCTGTCAGAGCAATATCTTCGTCTAGGTCATCTTCCGTCGACTCAGTGGGGCCAACAGTTTGGCCCACATATTTG
>Ga0209128_1000563_pt1 | contig 27699 bp, 55 predicted proteins | sample ETNvirnome_6_100_FD_184072 | JGI IMG/M metagenome (GOLD analysis project Ga0209128, IMG submission 184072) | Marine viral communities from the Pacific Ocean - ETNP_6_100 (SPAdes) (version 2) | ecosystem: Environmental > Aquatic > Marine > Oceanic | place: Pacific Ocean | collected 2013-06-19 | reverse complement strand
AGACAGGAAAGCTGTTCTTGAAGCTATAAGATGGGTAGATGAGGTTCGAATATTTGATGAAACAGATGCTTGTAATTTTTTAGAATCAACAAAACCAGATATTTATGTAAAAGGCGGAGACTACTTTGGTAACTGGGAAAAGAAATGCCCCGTGGCTACAAGAGAGCGGCTTGCGGTAGAAAAGAACGGGGGAACAGTTAAGCTACTAAGCCTTACAAAAGGAAAATCTACAACATCGCTAATTGATAAGATAACAGGCCAACTAAATTTGCAGTATCTATGAGATATGAGTAAAGAAATGCCAAATAAACATAAGATTATATGGTGGTCTATTATATTAATTTTAATAATATTAAATTGTGCATTGGCGGCTAAGTATTTAGTTTGACATTTTATGAGTAAAGTATTAGTAGTGGGAGAAAGTTGCGAAGATGTGTTTGTTTATGGCTCTGCCTCTAGGCTTTGCCCAGATGTTCCGGCTCCAGTTTTTAAGAGTGATAAGACTGTTCTGTCTCAAGGCATGGCTGGAAATACAAAAAGGAACCTTCAGGCTTTAGGCTTAAAAGTAGACCTACTAAGCCAATACAAACCGATAACTAAGACAAGATATGTAGATGAGAAGCTTAACTATACTTTTTTAAGAGTAGACGAAGAAAGCTCCATTGACCAATTTAATGATTTAGTAATTACTAATGAAGAAATATCAAACTACGATGCAGTTGTGATAAGCGATTACGGAAAAGGCTTCTTATCAGAAGAAAATGTTAATCGCTTTTGTGCAAATAATACGAACACATTCCTAGATACAAAAAAATGTATAGGTTCTTTTTGCAAAGACGCGGCTTATATTAAAATTAATAGCCCAGAGTTTGAAATTATTAAAAACAGTATTGACACCCAAGGTTGGGTTGGTAAGCTAATTGTAACTCTTGGAGATCGAGGCTGCATGATAATGAAGGAAAAAGGTTTTTGCTATTACCCTACTGACAAGGTAGATGTTTTCGACTTATCTGGAGCAGGAGACTCTTTTCTCGCGGCTTTAGTTGCTAAACAACTTGAGACAAATAATATAGACAAAGCAATAAAGTACGCAAATAAGAAAGCCTCCGAGATAGTTCAACAAAGAGGGGTCAGCGTAGTCAGTAGAGGTTAGTACGAATATATTTCTTGACATAGATCAAGAATTAAACTATAACTTATGAATAGAGAGAGGTCAAATAATATGATAGAGCCAGAGTTTAACAGAACAGAAGAAGTTTTGCCAGATAATACGCCCGTCAGACGGTACACGATAAGACTCAGCGACAAGCAAGTCAAAACTCTTAATAGTATAAGTTCTAGAAACTTTGCGGGAGCGAACCTTTCCGTGCGCTCAGAAGCGCAAGTGTTCTGTAAGATAGTTAATCAGATATGCGAACACTACAGGCAAGATGAAAGCCTAGACAATTATGACTGAAGAAAAGCCAAATAATGACACATTAAATTGGCCATTAAATAGCGAGGTTGTGGATAGAGAATTTGTGAAAGAAAAAAGGCCAAATAAGAAAAATAAAAAGGAAACAAAAAGAGCCAAACAACTAGAGGGGGGTGTAATTTAGTATGAAAAACATGGATCTATTAAACATAGATACGAAATTAAAAACCGCAAATAATTTACTTGACCAAATAATCGAATCAGCGGCCAAAGATGACGAATATCTAAAAGACTACTGGATTGGTAAAGCTCAAGGAGAGAAAGCGATAGGAGAATCTTTTGTCCTTTTTCATCTCAAGGCTTTAAAAAAACTTTTAAATGAATAAAAAAAACGAACATTCTCAAAAAACAGTCAAGGAACAACTCCAAGAGAGTCACAACTTGATTGAGGATAGTATCGCTTTTTGGGAAGAACAAATGAACGTAGTCATTCAGAAGATGGATGAAGCAGAGCAGTATCCAGACTGGCATCCAGAGAAAACAGAAGAAAGATATCACGACCTTAATGTCGAAATGATGTTTCTCCTAAAGCGTTTACAAAATGAGGAAAAAGAAATTGATAACTTGGAAGAAAAAACTAACAGGCTTTTAGCCGACAAGATTTTTAAAAAATTTAAAAGAGTAGATGGCAGCAAAAAAGAAGGGTAAGAAAAAAAAACCCCAAGTCTACTTGGTTCTTTCTCAAAGAGGTAATCGCCTCTTTGGTGCTTTCCCTTATTCCGAGGAAGGTCTTGTAAATGCAGAAAAGTATGTAAGAAAGATCACAAGACAACATAAAGAAAAATTTAGAATCGAACCTTCTTAAAAAAAGTGCTTGACAAACGAAGCAGTATGAGGTATGCTGGAAGAAGGTTATGATTACAAAGGCAAAACAAAAGACGGTCAAGCAATCCGAGGATTTCAAATCTTACTCTTTCGGCATCAAGAAAGAAGGGCTTGCTCATATCTTCAATGTATTACGCAATCAGTTATATTCTGATAAGGTGCTTGCGATTATTCGTGAATACTCCACTAATGGGGTTGATGCCCATACAGAGGTAGGCAAACTTGATAAACCAATTAAGGTTACGCTACCGAATCAACTTTCCCCATACTTCAAAGTACGAGATTATGGCAGAGGTTTGACAGAGGAGCAAATCGGTCATGTTTATGCCATGTACGGTGAAAGCACCAAGCGCGGGACAAACGAACAAATTGGACAACTAGGTCTAGGCAGCAAGAGTGCTTTTGCTTATGGGGATAATTTCGTTATCAACTCATTCGTTAAAGGAGAAAAAACATCCTACAACGCATTTATTGATGACACTCAAATTGGTCAAATCTCCAAGCTAACATCCGAGAAATCGAAAACCGAGGACGGCATTGAGATTGTAATACCCGCAAAAGAAGGAGACTTTGAGGCTTTTAAAGATAAAGCATTATCTTTATTCACTCATTTTGAGGTCAGACCAGAAATTGAAGGGGCAGACCATAACAATTTCTATGGCGAAGAATCCAAATCGCTAATGCACTCAGACGATTGGACTATACGAGAAAAAGGTAACTCAGTTGCAGTTATGGGTAATATAGCCTACCCATTAAGTACGAGTGCTTTAGACTTACAGTATAATTCAAATGAGTATTCACTTCTTGATGATGTATCGTTATGTTTATATTTTGATATAGGAGACTTGGATATTTCGGCAAGCCGAGAGGCATTGCAATATACCGATGAAACCAAGAAGGTTATCACCAGTAGACTAAAGTCTGTTATTAAGGAAATTCCCAAATTAGTTAGCGATGAGATGGCAGACTGTAAAAATCTTTGGGAGGCAAAGATGGTCTACGGCAAACTGTTTAGTCATGGAGGATTAGGTTCTCGATTGAGGAATGTACTTGACAACCAAACTCTTTATTGGAATGGAAAGAAAGTACAAGACAACCATTTTTCATTCCCTAAAAAGAGTGAGGCTATTGTTAGGACTTTTGGCAAACCAGACAGATGGTCAAAGAAAAAGCGCGTTTCAATGGACGAGGCTCAAAATGTATTATGCAGCGACGATCATATTCTTATTATTGATGACCGAAACTTTGTTGATGACGCAAACGGTCTAGCAAATCGCGTCCATCCTCTTGTTAAAGAATATGATTCAAGACCAGAAAGTCAGACGCTTTACAAACGAGCATTTTTATTATCGTTTAAAAATAAACAGGCAGAGAAGGACTTTTATGCCGAAGCAGGGACAAAGAAGTTTCAGAAGCTAAACTCTCTACCTAAAGTAAAGCTATCAGATATTTATGAGAGCAGTAGCAATGGGACTACGGTAGCCAAATCTAGCAAGCATACCACTAAAGAGTTTATTTACGACATAGACAAGGCAAAAGCAGGTAGTAATTGGGATACATTAAAGAGTCAGCATTTTGATGAGGCATCAGTAGACCTTAAATCAATCAAGGATGGAGTATATGTGAAGATCGACAGGTTCCTTATCCAGAACAGAGGAATGGAAACTCATCCTGTTGTCTATGCGAAGAAGGTAACTGACGCTTGCGAACAACTTGGGATATCTGTACCAAAGGTTTACGCTTTTAAGCCGAAAAGGGCATACAGCATAAAAGAATCAAAGAATTGGTCTACTCTTGAAGATTGGGTAATCAACCAAGTCAAGCAGAGATTTGGTAAGGGCTTGCACCGCAAATTAGTTGAGGCAATGTTTATTGATTCCATTGTCCGAGGTAATGATGTTCGCAATAAACCGTATCTCAATGATGTAGATAGGCATTGGGGATGCTTCTCGGAGGAAGTCAGCAAGCATAGTTGGAAAACATTCGGCTTGAATGAAGTCTCTGACCTTCGCAGTTTGCTTGAGTTCTTTGTAGAAAAGAGTCACAAGAAAGACTCGGATGAGTTGAATAAAGTTCGTGATACGCTTGGTTCTTGGATTGAAAAAGCAGAACTTGACACTCAAAGCATTAGGGATAATCTATACAAAGAATGGGCTTGCCTTGCAATTAAATGCAATGATAAGTACCCAATGATTAGACACTTGGACGATACCCACTTTAATTCTTGGAGGCAGCACGACCCTGCTTGGATTCACGACTGTATAAACTATGCAAATGTGATTGATTCAACTTGGGACTTGACAACCAAGTAAGTTTAAGATAGGATAACAAAAGAAGGTTAAAATTATTATGATACCATATATACTGACTGATAACTCCTTGACCGTAGTAGTAAACGGTAAGGCATACACGATGGACAGGACAAACCCTGCTTTCCATCAAGCAACCGAGGCACTCAATAACGAGGACGCTGAGAAACTGGAGCAACTCTTTGATACCAGTAAGGCAGTCCAAGATTATGCTGACGGCAACATCTCCGTAAACGAAGGTGTTGTAAGGTATAAGAACGAAGAAGTGCATGGTCATGTTGTAGGCAGAATCCTCGACTTCATGCGTCAAGGTTTGCCTTACAAGCCACTTGTCAAATTTCTCGACAAGTTGATGAGCAACCCTTCTCGTCGCGCAACTCAGGAACTCTACTCGTTCCTTGAGCATAAAGCAATGCCACTAACCCCTGACGGCAACTTCCTTGCCTATAAGGGAGTCAAGAGCGACTTCACCGATTGGCATAGTAGTTCGTTCGATAACAATGTTGGTCAGACTTTAGAAATGACTCGAAACAATGTTTGTGACGATGCGAACATTGGATGCTCTGATGGTTTCCATGCTGGTAGCCTTGACTATGCTCGCAGTTTTGGTCTTGGAGGCAACTTGATGGTTGTTGAGATTGACCCTGCTGATGTTGTTTCGGTTCCAAGTGACTGCAACTGTCAGAAACTACGCACTTGCAAATACAAGGTTGTATCCTTGTTTGAGCGCAAGCTGGAGGAGCCTCTTTGTGATGACTACGGTGATTACGATTACGAGGAAGATGAAGATGAAGATTCTGGTTACGATGCTGGATATGAAGCAGGGTTTAATGCTGCGAAAAAGACTTTGGGAGCGAGTGTTCCCAAAACGGCCAAGAAACTCCTCAAAAGGGATACTCTAGGCCGGTTCAGTAAGTAAGTAATCGTATCCTATATGCGGGGAGGCTTTTGCTTCCCCGCATTTATTTAAAAATTTTAAAATGGCACATTTTGTAAAATTACATACAGCGGGAATGAATCAAGAGATTCTATTCAACCTAGATACAGTAGTAAGCATTGAGCCTATGGGCGACAACTCAACGATAGTTACCCGATGGAGTCATCAGAATGTCAAAGAGAACCTAGATGAAATACAGAGACTATCTAAACATGGGCAAGGCGAAATGGTAGCAAAGTTTAACGATATTGGTTAAGATATTAGATATGACAGCATTACCAAAGGATAAAGTCAACGCACAAAAAGAGTTCCCGCATTATGTCGATTGCACCAGCAAGCGTAGCTTCATTGGCGATATAAATGAACACGCTTTGTTTGCAGATGGATTTGATAATGCGATTATTGGTTACGATGCCAGTAATTATTGTGTTGTTTACGACTACGATAAATGCCTCAAGGTTTTAACAGAGAAGGATAACATGAGTTATCCAGACGCGCATGAGTATATGGAATTTAATGTGGTAAGTGCGTATGTTGGAGACTTTACGCCGACATTTGTTCACTCGCTAACATAACCATGACATACATAGTTGAATTTGAAGTGGACGGTGATTCAGTATCCTATACTGTAAAAGCGGATAATGTTCTTAATGCAGAGAAAGCGGCGAAAGAAAAATTGAAGAAGGACTGTAAGATCAGCAAGGGTCGAGGTTCTTCCGTTTCCTCTTGGAAAGTCAAAGATATAGAATACATACATGAGTAAAAAAGACTCAAAGTTAAATCGCTATACCGATATTGAATGTGAGGTATGCGGAGAGATCATACAAGGCAAGTGGGACTCTCAAGTTTACTTGGGGATGGAGACAGGAGAGTTGGATAAAAGCGGCATACATCGTTGGTTGATTTATGATAAGCATATCAAATGCTCTCCGAGTCGAGCGCAAAGGATCGTGCATTCAAAATATCCAACGGTCATTGATAAAAGACCGCAATTTGATTGGCGACCAGAAGCAGACAACGCTTGGACAGATGAGATGCGTAGCAAGTGGAAGAAGGTTTATACCGAAGCATGGGTAAGGTTGCAGGAGAAGTACAACCCCTATTGGGAGTGTGAGGCGTAATTTTTAAAAATGTTTAAAAAATGAACGAACAAGAATGGTCAATCGAATATAGGAAACAGGGCAACGAAGTTTATGTTGTTAGCTCGAAAGAAGGAATCTTTATTGGAGAAGGATACGAGAAAGAAGAAAGAAAGAGAACCCGTTTCCTAGCAGACATAATTGTTGAAGCCTTGAATAAAGCCGAGAACAAGCGACAAGACGAGAAGAACAGGGAAGGTTGGGTTTGTATCCATTGCGGCAAATCAACTTATGACAACGATACAGAACAACTCTTTTCGGCAATAGAGCATATCGGTTGTGCCTTAAAAGCGGAACAAGAAGCAAAGAAGGCGACAAAAGTTTGAGAGAGAAAAATTGTAGGTATTAAACAAATGAATTTATTTAAAAATTTAAAAAAAGTTATAGCGTGGGCTTCGATCTGCATCTGGATTTCGATTTTCATTATCCTAATCTTGTCAAGCGGCTGTTCGACAACGAAGTGGTATCATCCCGAACATTACGAATGGGAAGCAGATGATTATGATTTTCCGCCCCATGAACGCATTGAAGGAGGCTGGAAGGCGATACACAACTACTATGTCATAGACGCGAACGCCGATGTACCTGACGCTTATTTTGAAACAAAGAGCAAGGCTTTAACCTACCAGAAGGATTTCGCGGGGCATCACGATTATGTTGTTGTAAAGATTGACAAGAAATACAATGTCTACAATATGGCAAAACCAATTAGCTTGACCCCATAAGATAACTCTTGACATTAGATTAAGTATCTTGTATAGTTAGGATAGATATGCTTACTACAAAAGGAAAAGAGTTTTTCGACTCAATCAAGCCAGAGGACGTTTGTCGCTACATGGAATACTGGCAGAGCGTTGCACCAAAGAGCGAGGAAGAACACTATCAGCGTTGGTTATTTGCTTACATGAGCGTCCATACTTCTTGGAAAAGCAATGTGCGTGGATACCAAGCAATCAAGCGTTTCAAGCAATGGGAAGGAGATAAGAACAAACTCCACTATAAGATTGAGAATGCTAGAGTTGGGTTCCAGAACCAGAGAACACGCTTCATCATGGACTTTAAAGAAAAGTTTTGGGGCAATGTTGATGACTTTCTGAATCGCAGCCAGAGGACTTGGACTGAATGGCGCGACCATCTTGTGAAAAAGATTCTTGGTTTAGGTAACGCAAAGACGAGCTTTGGCTTGGAGATGGCATTTCCAAACGAGGCAGAAGTTACTTGCATGGACACTCATCTGTTTAAGTTCTATGGACTCGACCAAACAAAGGATGCCAAGCAGTACAAAAGCATTGAAGCAGATTGGCTTAATCAATGCGAAGCAAAGCGAGTACCGTCCTATATCGCACGGTGCATCTATTGGGATAAGAATCAAAACAAGCGTAACTCACGCTACTGGTCATACTGTTTAGAGAAATGATACAAGACAATTATACTGGTATAGGACTGAAAGATTGGAATATAATTATTCAAAAGCAGGATCAACCTAGAGAAATTAAGGTTACTATTCATTCTAAAGATATACCAGAAATGAAAGAGGTTGACAATGTGATTCAATACCTTGGAGAAGAAGGTTTTCTTGATTACGAAGATGAACCCATACAACAAGAAACAAAATTACAAGTAGGATATTTGCCAAAATATAAGTTCAAAGCACTAGAGACAATTATTAAAAAAAATATAACAAATCATGGATAGTCAACAAATAGCAGTAAATACATTAGAAGAAGCAATTGATAACATCGAAACTCTGGACTTATCGTTCCTCTTTGGTGAAGCAAAAAGAGATGCTGAATACTCACTAAATGAAGTTATCATAGACTTGCAACATATCCAAACGATCTTCGATGCAGGGCAAAATTAAAATACTTGAGTCAGACAACGAAGAAGTTGTCAAAAGCAAAAAAGTGTTTGAGGATGCAAATATACATTTCTCTGGACTTAATACGCATAGACTGACGATAAAGGCAAAAACAGAAATCGAATACACTTTTGAAATTGAGTTAGCTACTGTCGAGGCAAACTCACTTCTTTTCGATGGAGAACTATGCAGCCCAAATTACAAAGATACAGAAGAACAAAGCGAAACGAGTTATGTTTCACTTCGATTCACTCCATTTTTAAAAAAGTTTTAAAAATGTTTTGATTAAACATTATTTTTACTATTTCACAGACAGTCTTGTAGCCTACACCAGTTGGCACATGAGTTGGAGAATTTGGAGCGAAGAAATAGGTAAAGATGAAGATGACTATACACTAACAGGAATGCAAATGAACACGCACATGGGTACAATGTATTTAGGAAAAGCAGCAATACATTTAACAGAGAAAGAATACGAGCTTTTTGAAGAAGGTTCTTGACATTTGCCTCAGTATCTGATATCATAAGAACATGGACAACATTACAACACAAGTCTTTTGGGAAAAGAACGGTTTAGTAAAGCGCAACCCAAACATTCACGATGACCAAATCTTTTCGAGATGCCCGACAAAAGATTTTCCGTATGATTCGGTTTCGGTTAGGATAAACAATCAATCGAAAGGCACGGCGACTGTATATTTTAAGGACGCAATTAAAACTCGTACTTATGGTTCTGGAAAGAATAAACAAAGCTACGATTATTGCGATTCCGAGATAAAGGTTACTATGCCACTCAAATCAAATTTTAACGGTGAGGACTATAATTACTCAATGCAGGGTACTATACCTCAGAAATATGACCTAATTACTTTCTCTAGGGTTCTACAATATGTGCGAGATGAACTTGAAGTAATGTCTGGCGCGTCATATAACATCCCTCGTATAACATGAGCCTAAAAGAAAGACATATAGTAGAAAACCGTATGACAGCACAAGATCAAATCGACAAGTGGGTAATGGAAGCGACAAGCTCATACAACGATGGTTGGACGCAAAAACACTACCGTGACCTGTTACAAGAAGTTTACGATAGGCTTAATCAATTAGAATTTATATTAAAAGATAAAAATGGCAAAGAAAGCAACTAGTGGCAAGGTTACATTTGGAACAAAGAGCAAGGGACGCAAAGGAATCCACTCTAAAAACAAACACTCTTGGAATAAAAACAGTAAGAATTATGTCAAATCATATAGAGGACAAGGACGATAAGATGACCATTACGGTTAAGAGAGGTGAAGAAACCATTTCTTTCGAGACTTCTCCTGACCTACATATCTCTGAATTTAGGGACTTGCTGATGCGATTGACAGCAGCAGTTGGCTATCAAGAAAGCAACATTGAGCAGTATTTCCTCCCTAAAGAAGAACGGGATACTCAATTTGCCAACGAAGCAACTGTTCAAAGTTTTCAGAAGGAGGCTTGCTCGACGCAAGACATGGATGTTATCCATAACGATATACTAGCAAAGAATTACAAGAGTTTCACACATAAAGAGACTCCCTCTGTTGACATGGGCGGCAACTATACACGCGACGATACTTTTGTATAAGAAATGGATTTAAAAAAAGTAGACAGAGAGGACAAGATGTTTTGGAGATGCGAAACAAGATTTGCCAAATTAGCAATACGCTAGATGATATTAAAAGAGATTTACTATGACATTCGGAGATTTAAGAAATTGGGTATGGTGCGAAAAGTGTCTTGAGTGGAAGGATGCAGATGAGGTTTGTTTTATCGGCATTGAGGAAGATAGTTTCGGCAAGGATGTATTGCATTTCCTTTGTGATAAATGCGACCTTGAAAACAAAAACAATATAGTTTCATCAGCAACTAAACCGAGAGGATAAAATGAGGAAGATAGAAACAGCATTAACAGTCGCAGTTTTAGCAGTAGTATTTGGTTGTTCGTATTATTCACTCTCGACTTTAAATCAACTCATGTCTCACCTAGATGACATTGAGAGGGTAGCAAGAATGGGAAATGGGTCTACTTTCCATATAGTCAAGAATGAAAATTAAATTACCTATCTATTGGGACTTCAAGAACCAAGAGGAAAGCGAAGTCATTGCAAATGTGCCTAATGAGTCAGTCAAGAAAGTGTTTATGGACTTCTTGATGCAAAAAGATTACCATGAAAGGCGAGAGTGGTTGGTTAAAAATGTACCAGAAATCAACTTGAACATACCAAAAGAACTTTTTTAAAAAAATTTAATTAAACTTATTTATGTCATTAAAAACATTATTGGAATACCAGTTAGCATCGGGAGGTTGGGTAGATATACCATTTGAAACTATCCGAGAATATATCCTTGATGAAGTAAAAGCCAATGAATCGCATACGGCTATTTGCAGAGTGCTTGAAACAATTACGGGATACAGAGTCGATTCAACTGACGACCCAAACATCAAGAGAATTAGCTCAACATGAAACAGATTGTAGCGATACGGGAATCAATCCTCAATGCAGAGGACAAGAAAATGCTCAGTAGAATGACTCAGATTGCCGACATAATGGCAGAGCAACTTGACGAGATTCCAGAACGAACCAAGCGTAGATGGAAACTGGCTCAGAAACGCGCCGAGGCGCGGCTACAAAAAGAGAATGAGTCACGACAGGCCAAGGCTGAGAAAACGCCTCAGAAGGCAAACAAGAAGCAAAGGAGCAAGAAGAAATGAGTTGGTTAGCATCAGCGGAAAGCTACGACAAAAAGAAGGAGCAACAACCTCTTTGGCATCAAATTGATAAATGCGAGTGCGAGAAGATGGACGGCGAAAGACTATGCGATTGGTGCTACTCTTTGGACGAGAATGACCGTCAGGAAATGATGCACTCTAGCCCTTGCGACCTATTTTAAGATGACAGACTATTCCGAGGAAGAACAATACTGGAAACGAGAAAATGGAGAAGTAATCGCAGTCGGAGACATGAACGAGCATCACGCTAAAAACGTGTTACGAAAGATGTTAAAGAAAAGCAGACAAAGAGGGTTAGATGCTCTGGAGATGCGAGACAAAATGAGGCTAATTAGTGGTATGTTAGAGGATATTAGAAGCGAGTTACTATGAAGGAGAAGAAGCAATTCGCGGCAATGAGTCGCCCAAAGAATAGCAATAGGGAGTGGAATTATATGTACTTTTGGGCGGCAAGCCAGAAGGAAGCAGAGGTTACATTTAAGGATTTAAAACCCTCCACAAGCCCATATATGGACTATAAATTAGAAAGGATACAAAAAAAGAAATGACTTGACTTTTGCTGCACTTTTTGATATACTAATATACTGATACGCAACGATTTACTACTTATTGATATATGAACCCTTTACTTTCTCACATATTACATACGGAACACAATTTGATTATATTTTTACTCTGTTTTATTATAGTAGGCTTTTATGTCTGCACCCATTACGAACATTGAACAAAGGATAGAATGGATATTAAGAACAATACATATAAAGATTTATATTTAAATTTATTTAAGTTTATTTAAATTAGATTGGTTGTATCGCAAAGATATAATTGGAAATATAGCCGCCGATTTAAAAAAATTTAAAAATTTAATTTAATACTTTTTACTCTTTATCTATTATGCTATTCAATACTACTCAACATATAAACAAACATATTAACTTATTTTTATTTATATTATTATTTTATTATTTTGGCGCGGGGTAGCCAAGTGGTAAGGCGGGAGTCTGCAAAACTCTTACTCGTCGGTTCGATTCCGACCCTCGCGTCCATATTTGTGAATGAATCGCGGCGAAATACTTAGTCATATTTGTGAATGAATTGGCCCGAAATATTATCATGTAAATATAGCAGCTAACTAACAAAACAACATACAATTTTTAATTAAATTTATTTAAATTTTTTAATTTATTTTTATAGGCCGGTAGCTCAATGGTAGAGCAGTAGCCTTTTAAGCTATTGGTTGAGGGTTCGATCCCCTCCCGACCTACCATATTTGTGAATGGTTTTTTCCGTAATATTATAAGTGAACGAGCTAATGCCAAATATTATAGCCGCCGCCTATAACGTGACACTTTTAAAAGAAATCTAATAGCATCATTCTTTTATTAAAAAATTTTAAAATAAATTAAAATAAATCAAGTAATCTCAAACATAGTCAAATCAATCATTCTTTTAATTAAATTTATTAATTCATTTTAATTCTTTTTTATGTTGACAAGTAGTCCAGCTTGTGCTATTATATATATATGTCAACGATGACCAGAAAGAAAGGATCGGGCCGAACTAAAGGCGCGACAAGCCTCATCGAAGTCAACCTACGAGAGCTTAACCGTGTCTTGCGCGAGGACGCTATCGTTATGGTTGGAAGGAAGTACGCCGAGCAACTCGGACTTCAGACAGGCAATCGTATCATATCTAATTATGCGAATGTGTCTGCCGCCGCGCCAGTTGAGGTCAAAGAGACTGCCCTTGAGGAAGAATCTCAGGTCGCAGTAAAAAGCATTGACTTTTAATCAAGTAACTGTTAAGATAGACTAATGGATACGACTACATTCCCCGACATAATCGGGCAAGAAAGCGCGAAGCGTGTACTGGATTTCCATATTGGAGGATTCAAAGCTACTTCAGTAATGCCTCACCTCATGTTTGTCGCGCCCAAGGGTTGCGGCAAAACGACGATGGCAAAGGCAGTTGCTCGTACACTCAAGGGTATTGACGATGCCAAACGGTACTTTGAGATTAACTGTTCTACGATTAAGAATGTAAAGCAGTTCTTTAATCAGTTGGTTATTCCATTGATGCAGGACAGGGACGCTACCATCCTCTTTGATGAGGCAAGTGAGATTCCCAAGGATGTTTCGATGGCCATGCTGACCATCCTTAATCCAAACTCCGAGAATCGTACTTCGTTCTCCTTTGAGGACTATACGGTAGATTTTGATTTCAGTCGGCTATCGTTCATGTTCGCCACAACTGAAACTCAATCCGTATTTCATGCCTTGATGGACAGATTAGAGCGTGTTGATCTTGAGGAATACTCTATTGAGGAGATGGGACAGATAGTTGCCTTGAATCTCGACATAGACATTGATCCAAAAACATTACAGGATATCGCCTCTGTCTTGCGCGGCAATGCGAGAGCAGCACAAAAAATGGCTCATAAAATTGAGTCTTATTGCAGTCAGAAAAAAGTTAAAAGATTTGATTCAACTCATTGGAAAGAATTGAGCAGAATCTTAAACATATTTGCACTTGGCTTAAATGTTACTGAAATCCAGTTGCTAAACATATTAAAAGATCACAAAGATTGTAGTCTTACTAATTTGTCTGCAAAAACTGGTATCAGCAAAGCAGCAATTCAAAGAGATTTTGAAATCTACTTGCAGAAGCATTCTTTAATGGAGATAACAACTGCTGGAAGAAACATAACAGCAAAAGGTTTGGATTATTTAAAACTAATTGCTTGACTTTGAGTTCAGGTACTGGTATAATTAAGAAGTAGTCAGGGAAAGGCCCAGACAAAAAAACAGACGAATAAATTATGGGTATGCGCAATCATACATATAGGTTGGAGGTTCAACGCCAGACTGGCGGAGGCCTGAAAGTCGTGACCGCTGAACAGTTGGTCAAAATCAATCAACACTCTCATGCATATGAGACAGTTGATAAGGCGGCGTTTGCCGCTACCATGAACGGCCCCAAGGCCGCTCGACGCACGGTTCCGCGAAAACGGAGCTAGGCGTTAGGAGACTTCGGCATGGTGCTGCGCGAGATGCGCGGACGGGGTTTGTAGGTTACCCTAGTGAAACACCGGAGTTCTCCCCCATTTCCCCCCCCTGAGTAGTAGTTGATAGTTCATTCGTACCCCCGCTTCGGCGGGGGTATTTTTTTGTCCACTTTCCCCATTTTTTCCAAATAAGGCAAATAAAGGGCTATCTTATTATACTATAATCTTTTAGGATCCTTAAGTCACTGACAGTCAACGAGTTACGGCGCGCCCCTCCCCCCCGCGCGTAACCTCTTGAGTACCAAAGACTTACGCCTCCCGTAAAACGAGAGGCGTGTCAAGCTTTTATTTAAAGGGAGGCAGGGGAGTAGTAACCGTGATAGTGCCCATCAAAGTCTCCCCCACCTCCCACGTGCCGCTAAGAGGTCACTAAGACATCTTCAGATTTGGTGACGGGCTTGCGAGTGAGCTTCGCAAAGAACGCCTTGTCCTTCGCTGCCTTCGTCAGCTTCTTGAGGATGGTCTCATTGACCTTGCTTGCGTATTCGTACCGGTCGTTTTGCACGGCAGTACGATTCTTACCACTTGTCAGGTGCTGGGTTGCAGCATTATACAAGTTGTAGAGGTTCCGAGCCTCGTCCTCTTTGTAAGTGGGATTTATCCATATCTTGGAAATCTCCTCACGCAGAGAGTTGCTCAGTACCTTAGAATCACGTAGATTCTTGAGGATGAAATCCCCGATGGTGTTGTCGATCTTGGTCTCAGCTAAGAGACCGTAGTCTTCACCGATTGTATCGAATGCTGTTAGAGCAGAGTCGATAGCCCTAGACACTCCGCTCAGGTCGAGCTTGCTGGAGTGTTTCTGGTTGAAGGTGTACGTCGAGCGTAAAGCCTTCATGCCGTTGGTGCATACCTCGCGCAACGCTGCCAAGTCCAAGCCTGCGAAACAGGATCGGTCGTAGGAGTTGCGCCCTGTAATACGCATACCGACGGTATCGCCTACACCGGGAACAGCGATGTTCTTTCCGGGCAGGTCGTACGTTGCGTACATGGTAGCACCATCACGCGCCACCCTGACTTCCTTGGTATAGTCTAAACCTTTGTCGGTTAAGACTGACTCGATAGAGTCAACCAAGGTTGAGTTTAGCAATAAGCCATACTTGTCACTCGTTACACCTAGCACTTGGCCGGTGTCTGTCCTGCGCGTTCCCCAAAAGCCAGCATCGCTGCCGTCTTGGGTTTGCAGTTGCTCCATAACTACAGGGAAGTCGTAGTTGCCGCTTGTTGGTCTTGTTGTTCTTGCCATAACGTCTTTTTATATATTAACAGTTACTGTATTGAAAGTCAAGATAATAATTCTTTTATTCGGTTAGCATTTAAAATTCCATCAAGCTCATGCTCAATTTCTTTAGCCAGCTTAACTTCTGATGGTTCATACAATTCGTGCCACTTGATAATGGCCATGCATTTACCTTTTAGGCCAGCCACCTTGCAGCGTAAGGATAGGATTTTGTCTTGCGCTTCGTGTAGTTTCTTTAGGTTTTCTAACTCGCTCATGTCTTAATTATAACAGTAACTTTATTGAAAGTCAAGCTTTTAAATTTAAATAGTTGGTGTCGATTAACGTCTGCAGCGGCTAACCGAAGGTGAGCTATTCCCGCACCAACTTTAATAAGTATAGCACATTCTGACGCTCAAGTCAAGCCTTAATAGTGATGTCTTAAGTCGTTGAGTATCAAGGACTTACGCGCGGGGGGGAGGCCGCGGCCGTAACTCTCTGATTACCAAGGACTTACAAGACAAAAAAAGGGCGAGGGGGGCGAAACAAAACCCCCCTCGCATTCCGGGCACGTGTGGCTGTTTCATGAGGCACCTGAACCGTCCACCTGTATCAGGATCTCCCTGATCACCATGGCCACTGAGCCCGGATGGGTTCAGAAAAGCGTCACGCCTTTACGGCGTCCCAGTCGCTTAAGTCTTCAGCCGAAATCGAAAGCTCCTCGTGAATGTTGAGTTCCGGCGTACGCATTTTGTGCGTGTACAGTTCTTGCGTGTACGGAATGGAGTCGATGAATTCCTTTGCCCAATCGACCGCCAAGAAGTCTGCTCCGCCCTTCTTGCCCTTAAAGACTTCGCCGCCGAGGTCTTGGATGCAGCGCGTGCGGTAGATGTCGAGAACAGCTTTGCTGAAGCGTTTCTCGTCTGTCCAGAATACAGCCAGCTTGTCCGTGCGCCAGTCAAGCTCGCCGTTCGTAGCCATCCAGTTGTAGAAGGCGTAGTAACGTCTCGTCATCTCCTCTTGGTCGCTGCCCTCCATGCCGATGATCAGGCTGTCCTCGTCGATAACCTGCCGATAGTAGTTTATTTTTTCGCTAAACATTTGTTTTTTAGTTTTTCAATTGCTGCTTTTCCCCAGCAGCGATAAGAGTATTATTGCATATTTTAGAGCTAAAGTCAAGTCTTTTTTTATCTTTTTATATAGTCGTTTAGCCAGAACACAACAAAAATTGATAGAACGAAAAGTATGATACCCATTTCTTTATAATATAGGAAACTTGACGGGCTGTCAATGTTTTTTGTAGTCAATGTTTTCGACTGTTTCATCCCAACAGGCTCGGCAGTCTTTGCAGCTATTGTCTTGTTTTGGTGCTGGGCAGGTAAAACTTTCGTCAGTTTTCGCTCCGCTCGTGGTCAAGCCTAAACGACTTGCCAAGGCGGTTGGCGGTGCGCCGTCCATCATAATTGCAGACAATCGAATGATAAGATTGTCAGGCTTACGGCCTAGTTTCATCCATTCGCTGACAAAGGAGTATTCCCTAGTCGGCAGCCAAAATTTAATGTGAGGCAACCGCCTTGCAACCTCTGCAATCTTTTCGAGATGCCAAACGCCCTGAACGTCACCAGCATCATGCCAACGAAAAAAGCCAGTCTTTTCCCTTTTCCCGATCATAAAAACCATCATGTCCACCCAATCAATTTGGTCTAATGATTTAAGCCGTTTCTTTTGCGCGGCCTTTACGTTAGGAAAAACATAACGTCCTTTGCGAGCGTAGCAAAAAGAACAAATCGAATTGATAACCTCGACCAACTTCGAACCCCTGATACAGTCCTCTGCTGGTGTGCTGTAACTAAAGCCGGGCATCTTCGACGGCACGGAAAGTGAACCAACGCGCCCCTCTGCAAGTTTGATAGTAAGTCTCATAACGCGAAAGAGTATAGCAGATTAAGCCTCACTTGTCAAGCCCATAATTTAGCCCAACCCTCAGGGCTGTATCCGCTGGCTACGAACTCCCTATCATCCGCACTTAAAGACTTAAGCGCAACCTGTAGCAGCTCGCCCTGATTCAAGTCCCAAAGCTCATGCCCTAATATTGTCACACTATAGGGCTTGCCGGTTCCCCGACACGGGCCGGTGAATGTATAGGTTCCCTCTGTGTGGTTCTGCTCGTAAGTGCAGTTTGTATGTATATAACGTCCCATAACGCGAAACAGTATACCAGATTAAAGGCTACTTGTCAAGCCCTTTTTTTCTATCATATGACCCTTTTCCCCTTTTAGGTTTGTGTACGCGCTCGCCTGTGTTCCACTTGACGCGCTTTCGAATAATAGGTTTCCTTTTCTCACTCACTTTATTAATAGTAACACAAATTTTGCGACATGTCAAGTATTTTTTTTATGTTATAAGTCGTTGAGCATCAAGGACTTACGCGCGGGGGGGAGGCCGCGGCCGTAACTCTCTGATTACCAAGGACTTAGGACAAGAGAAAACCCCCCACCAAGGAAAACCAAAAACCTCGGCAGGGGGGTCACGTTATGAGTGAAAAGTATTCAGGAAACCTGTTACATTTTTTGAAGTGCTACTTCTAACTAGGTGCTAACGTAGGTAGTATTTAGGTTTCCTAAGTTTCGAGTTGCTGCCGCACCACCAACAGTAAAACGGGCGTGTGAAATCTGGCTGGATTCTAGCACACAGGGGTATTTAACTCCGTCAACTCTAAATCGTTCTGACTGTCACGCTGCGTTTAAAGCGTAGCGTCAGATTGGGTAGCTAGATCGCTACCGTGCTGTTAATTCTATCCCAGCGGAATCGCTTCCACAATCCAGAATCGGCATCTTTTGCAGCCATGCCAGCGGAATTGTCGTTCTCGCTTCGGTTTGCGAACTGTTCATCCATTTCTACGCGGTAGAAAAAGGATTTGCTGCTGTCGTTTTCCTGTCCTTCATGGACAGCCGGTGTATAGTTTATTAGGAACTTCTTCATAACTTTGTTTTTTATTTGTTTTTTATTCTTCTTATTTCTCACTTCCAATAAATTAAGTATACCACAAACTGCACTACAAGTCAAGCCTTTTTAACAAATATTTCTTTGTTTTTGATAAAAGCCTTCTCATAAATACCACGCATCTCATTACCTTTAAGATCAACAAAAAAGTCATTCTTATAAGGGTTGTACTTGACAAGCTCAAACTCCTCGACAGTACCATTGCCAAAGCTTTGCTTGCTGGCCAAGTCACCAGCGACGTAAGCGTGAACGTTTTTACGTTTGGTCTTCCGTACCTTGGCTAGTCCTGCTGGCTGAACATGGAACTTCACGTTTTCCAGCGCGACAATATCAGCGTGTTTAATGACTTTGCCTCTATTACGAACCGAGAGGCGTTTCTTATGTAGATTGTAGTAAACCTGTACTCTCATAACTTTTATTAGTATAACACGAACTTAAGCACTTGTCAAGCACTCATGCCAATATTCATTGATCTCTTTTCGGAGTTCGTACTCGTCGAGTCGATTGCTCCAGCACTCACGCATGAAGTCATCAAAGCCGGGGTCTTTCGTCAACGAGGCAACGATACCTGAGTATCTTTCGTGTTCAGACTCTATGTTATAGAGTTTAATCATGAGGTCATCACAAAACTCTTCCCAGCTAGTATTTAATATCGATATAATAGATCTTCTTTCCCTAACAACCATAAGCATATCATAGCATAAAATACGAAATATGTCAAGCCTAAATACGACAAATATAGATTTTTTTTTCGTTTATAGATTTTTTTTCGTTTGCGTAAGTTACTGACTGTCAAGGAGTTACGGGTGGGGGTGGGGCCGCGAGCCTAAGTCATTGGTAATCAACGACTTAGGAGGTCACTAATTGACCCGAACCCACGATTGAAAGCCACGCGCTCGGTGCGCGCCTTCCTGACCCGCTGACGCTCCACCTTGGCGGCGGTAGCGTTAGCCCGTTCCCGTTTCCAATTCTCAACATTTTTGAGAATGGTCTCATTAGTATTTTGAGGCATAAATTTAAAAGAGCGTCACGCTGCGTTTAAAGCGTAGCACTCAAAACGATGGCTCAAAAGCCATCGTTGTAATCGTCGTAGCAACCGTAGTCCTCGTCGGTTCCCCAACCCGCGCTGGCCAACGCATCTGCGTCAGCTTCGGCGTCGGAGTTGAAGCCGTCCCAAGGCTCGTCTGCCTCGGAGTCGCCAGACTCCTCAAATGACCAGACCGTTTCTGTCTCGCCATCACGTTCGCGCATTACGTCGGCGTTGATGCCGTTGGCGAACTCAATCGCGTCCTCAAGCCCGTCATGGCTCACGTCGAACATACGGAACAAACCGTCCTCATCCTTAACGTAGTAGTGGTTATTCATGTTATTATTTCTCTCACTCACTGGTAAAATGGTATCACACTTTAGGGACAAAGTCAAGCCCTTTTTCAACTTTTTTTTCACTTTTTTTTCGTGGCACAAATGCCTCGCTGATTGATTCCTCGCGTGGGATAAATGGGTGCTTTTTCTTTGCGACTTCTGCGAGAGCGTGTGGCGACCACCGCGCTCCGTAAACCTTGGACATTGTTTTTTCGTTGTTCATTCTCTCACTCACTGGGAATATGATAGCACACTTTGCCGAGGATGTCAACACCTTTTTTCACTTTTTTTCATGTCGTAAGTCGTTGACTATCAGTGACTTGCGCGGCGCAAGGGGGTGGCTGCCCTAAGTTCCTGATACTCAGAGGCTTAGCAATAGTAAAATCTTATTTCTTACCGAAACAAGTGGGGCAAGACTCAAAAAATTTACACCAACAAACCTCTTCGGCGTCCTGCGCGAAAACAGCCTCGTCCTGCCATTCATCACACACCGCATCAAACTCTGCCCGCGCTTGCGGATCAGCCTCGAAAACCTCCTCACAACTAATCATATCTCTCATAACAGAAAACAGTATAACACAAACGACGAGAATGTCAACACTTTTTTTACTTTTTTTTTCATAGCGTAAGTTGTTTACCATCAAGGAGTTACACGCGGCATAGGGGCCGCGGCCCTAACTTGTTCTGGATCAGTTACTTACAACTCATCAGAAAAGATCGAAGTTGAACGGGACGAGAAGAGCTTTATCGAACCAAGTTTGTGGGACGACTTTACACTCTACATCTTCAAGCCATGCGTTCGTGTGGCGCGATGTCGTTTGGCTGAATTTGTCTTCGCAACGGTAGTATGTCGTGCCAATCTTGGCAGCAACAGGCGTTCCGTAAGAGAAGAAAAAAACAGCGTGTTTTGCTCTGTCCGATAGTCTATCATTGAAGTGGACTTCGGTTTGGTTTGTTGCTATTAGTTTTAGTCTCATGTCAGTTTTACAGTAAGTTTAAGAAAGACACTCTCCAGTATCTCCACACCTCATCGAATCCAATGGCGAATCCGCAAATGATAGCCAGTACCAGCGCGAAGCCGGTCACGGGCGCGTAGAAGTATCGGAGCATTTTCTCTTTGTAGTTTTTTATTTTACTCATTAGATAAAGTATAACAGTTTATTGTTTAAAAGTCAAGCGTTTTTTAGGTTTCGTGACAGTCGCACTCTTCGCAAATGACGCCCCAGTCGTATGGGTTGCCCCATTCTCGGACTTCGTTTTCTTTGCTGTCTTCTGCTTCGCATAGATCGCAAGTCAGCACCTTACCCGTGAAGCGGTCAAGTGTTTGCCCTGCTTCGTTTGTTTTGTATATCTTCTTTTCCATTTTAGTAATTATCTTTGTGAAATCTACCCTTGGGCGATCTATCCTCAAAGCACTTGGTTATCTCAACGACTTGGAGAATGTCTCCGTATTTTGTCGTGTTGTTAACTTTTTGTTCAAGGAACTGGTCAGTCATCTCCTGCTTGGTTGTACCAAGCGGGAAAGTGTTACCCATAATTGAATTACAGGTGGCAAGGTAATGATTGCCCGTGTAGTTAGGGTTTCGCTTCACCTTAAAGGTGGCATTCAGGAAGTTTATGTATTCTTTATTATCTCTCATAACGCAATTAGTATAGCAGATTTTCGGTAAAAGTCAAGCTTTATTTCACTTTTTTATTCGCATTCGTGGCATTGGAACCAATCGGTGTCAGTCCATTCATTGGCCTCTTCGCGGCTAATGCGAAGCTCTTCGCCGCATCCGCAGCAGGACACCAGCACCTTGTCGGTGGTCACTTGGCCATTGTCGATTGGGTGAACTATTTCGTTAGTATTCATATTCATTGTCTTTCTCTCACTCACTGGATATAGCTTACCAGAAAAATCGGTAAAAGTCAAGTACTATTTTCACTTTTTTTTACTTTTTTTTATTACTGTAAGTTACTGATAATCAAGGACTTACGAGCGCCGGAAGGGCCGCGGCCGTAACTTATTGATTACCAAGCAATTACAACTCTAAAGAAACACTTTTCTGGCGGCAACTCTTTCCAAGTCCAGTAAGGCGAAGTCATCGACATTTTGTAAGTTCCAAGATGGACTAAATCTTTCCATTTTCTTAAATCTTCAGAATATTGCAATTTATACATTATAAATGGTTCAAGATTCGTTAATTCAAAATAGATACCGCTTTCTAAACCATAAGCATTACCATTTGGCAAAACCTTTTGTTGAACAGGAACAATCTTTAAAGTCGGGTTAGCATTTAAGCTAACAGAGAATAAGAATAGAAAAAGGATAATTTTTTTCATTTAGAGTTTATAGAATGCGTGTTGACCAATCACCTTAACGGGCTTCTGTCCCTTGGCCCAGTAAGGCTTCTTTTTCATCCATGTGGCATGGTAGTGGTTAGCATAGCCAACATAGTCACGGCTCAACAGCTTAACACTCTTGGCCAAGCGTAGTGCGTACTTGGCTTGCGGTGTCTTGAGTAGATGCTCAAGGCTCTTGATGCTCTTGCCATTCCAGCAACTGAATTGCCATTTGGCACGGCATACCTGCTCTGGTGTCTGGTGTCGCTCCATTGCTCGCTGTGCTATAACAGCAGCCACGGCATACATGCCCTTGTTGCCTTCGCCTCTAGCTTCTGCCAGTATGGTGATGGCTACTACCTTATGCTCTTGCGTATGCTCTTGCCCTGCTACCTTGCATATGGTAGCCATGCCCCATAGTACAGCAAGCACGATGAGTAGCTTCTCTACTGTATAGTTTTGATGTCCGTATTTCATTAGGTTTGGTTTCTTGTATTTCATTTGACTTAACTCCAATTCCATTCTGGTGCGTTTCCTTTGTATGGCTTACTCAAGCGGATTGCTTCGAGTGCCTCATTAACCAGACGCTTATGGTTGCGTGCTTGTGTTTGTGCTGCCTCAAGACGCTTGAGCGCGTCAGGCTTGGGCTTACTTATCATCTTTCTGGCCATTTGGTATGCTGTCATTCTCTCACTCACTTGTTATATGGTATCAGATTTTAGGCTAAAAGTCAAGCTTTATTTTCATCTTTTTTACCCTTGGTAACGGTAGCTTCCTAGAAGGTCGCCACCCCAACCGTAGGCGACTTCCTCGCCATCTCTTTCGAGTAACCAAGGCCACATGTTACCATCCACGACCTGTGCGTGTTCCATTGCGTCATCCATTGCCGAGTGGTCGACACCATCTTGACCTGTGAAATCCTTATGGCTTACGCGGTTGGTATCTTCGTTCTTCCAGTAGACTGTGTATATCATCTTATCTCTCATAACTGGATATAGTATAGCACAATCCCCGCAAAAGTCAAGCGTTATTTTCATTTTTTTTAAAAAAGTTTTAGTGTCGTAAGTCATTGAGTATCAGGGACTTACAGCGGCGGGCAGGGTGCGCCTCGCTAACTCTTTGAGGCTTAGTGGTTTACGTTAGTCTTCGCAAAGACCTTCGTAGCCGAACCACCCGCAGTCCTCCTCCACCGGCGAGGCGAAGTCATGCTGCTGAAGGTCGCGGGGCGTCTCCTCAACGGGCGTGACGACCTGTTTGTCATCCTGCGCGTTGAGCCAATCGATGTGTTGGTTCTTCATTCTATCCCTCATAACTGGTAAAATGATAGCACAGGTTGAGACATATGTCAACAATAAAGTGGGGGTATTTATGAAAAAAAACACGACACAATAGTCTTGACACGACGGGGGTGGCCCTTTTTTCAGTCTCCCCGAGCCTTCTAAGGGTTTCTAATTTACAACTTCGAAAAAATCCGCGGCTATATATAGAAAAAAAGCGCTTCTGATATATAAAATGTGTAAAAGTTGATATGATGCCTTTTGTAGACCCGGAGATAGTCAAAGATGCCGAAGAAAAAGATCTAGAACGGGTTATAATAAAAGGGGAGAGAGTGCTTGAAGTTTGCACCAATCCAAAATGCTTCGAAGACACATGTAAAGGTGAATGTGAATACAGTGAAGACGAGTAATACAAGTGCAGAAAGGATAAATAATGCCAATACCAAACCCCAAAGGAGAAGAGAAGAGTGAATTCTTGAATAAATGTATGGGAGACGACGTAATGACTACAGAGTTCGCTGACTCTAAACAAAGATACGCGGTCTGCCAATCCAAATGGAAAAAATCAAAAAGCGCCGAGTATACCCCAGAAGATAAAGATTCCCAAGTAGTTATCTACTAATGGACATCAAGACAATAGATAATAAGGGACTTAAGGAATTAGTGTCCCTACGCTTCCCCAATAATCAGAAAGATCCAACTACAGACAGAGACTACGCGTATCTAGACTTAGATTGGGTGGAAAACGAAGCCTACCAAGGCTACAAACACTGGTTGTCTTTGTTCGACTTTGGTAGAGGCATACATAACTCTGACTGGAAGCCCAACTTTGACTGCGAGGACTTAGCCAACTCATTTAAAATATATTTAAAGCTGCTGCACGCGGAAGCCAACCCTTATACTTTCTCTGAGCGCAGAAAAGGTAAGGAGAACCTCGTAAATACAGAATCAGCTTTAGTGGGGACAATCTTCTATAGAAACTCAACAATGAGCGCTCACTCAATAAACGTTTTCTTTGACGACGAAGAAGACTCGCCCAAATTCTTTGAGCCGATGTACGGCAAGTTTATAAACCTTAACCAAAACGAACAGGACAGCATATGGTACGTAGAATTTTGACAAAATTATTTGGAATCAAAGCCCTTGAGGACTATAAACAAAAGGTTGTATTAAAACCCAAGTACCTTAAAGTAAAGGACTCTCAAAAGTGACCGAGGCACAACGAAATAATGAGGTCGTCTGTAGGACGAACAGCCTCATAACTATGCTAACCTGCTTCAATAACCAAATCATAAGAAAACCCGAAGAAGTACAAGAAACTTTGGAAAAAATTCAAGCTGAGACTCAAAACTATAAAGACAGGATCGCTAAATGTTCCGATCTTATAAATTAAGAAATTATGACAGTAGAAGAAGCAAAAGAGTTAGAGATAAAAATAGCAAATGACATTTTAAATAATGCTCAACTCTCAGCAATAATCCAGCTAGTATCGGAAGAAGCTAAAACTAGGGCAAAAAAGGTCGTTTCCGACGCAACTCCAGAACAGCTCATCGAGATGAAGAATAAATTCGAAGAGTTAGAGAAAGAAATGGCAGAAGCAGAAGCTGGAACCATCAAAGAATTCTAAAAATGTGTCCTCTTTGTGAGTTAAAAACAATTCTTAACGTTTACGACGACTCTGATCCTAGATGGATCATCATGGACTGCATGACCTGTATTCTTCCTATGGCGGTTTGGAGAGCAGACCATGCATATTACCGAAAACATACCATGGACATCTCTGAAAAAGACACAGAAGATATGGAGAACGCCCTTAGGAAAGTCGGAGAGGAAAAATTTGGGAAAGAAAAATTCTTTATAGATAAGGTTCAAAGAGAAATTCCTGATCACCTACATTGGCACGCGCGGCCTCTATGAATATAGTTTGTTTTAAAGTGGGGGATCTGTATAGCGCAGAACACGTTAATAAGCTATACAATATGGTAAAAAGAAATACCACTTACGATTTTAACTTCATCTGCTTCACCGAACAACCTAAAGATATAGAAAAACACATTGACGTAAGGCCTTTACCATGCGAAGGGCTATATCATTGGTGGAATCGAATGGCGCTTTTTAAAAAGGGAGTTCTAAGCGGGCCTTGTATAAATATTGATTTAGATGTGGTGATACACAACAACATAGACGAGGTTTTTGAGCTAGACGATAGTTTTTACATGGTTCCAAGAAACTGGATCGGAGGAGGGGTTCATATTGGCTGTTCGGGTTATAATGATTGTGTCGTGAAATTCAACGCAGACAAACATAACTTTATGTGGGACATGTACCAAGAAGCCGGAGACACTGCATTATTTGGTACTCAAGTTGACAATGCTATGACTTTAATATTAAAACTTGGGAAGTACGAGCATAAACTTTTTCCTCAAGAATGGTTTTGGAGATTTTGGAATAAAGAACATAAAAACGAAAAATCTAAGTTTTGTCATTTTTCAGCAAACAATGACCATAAACAACATACGATAGATGATGAGTTCGTAAAGGAGCACTGGGTATGACTAAAAAAGTTGCTTTATGTTTCTCTGGTTTGCCTAACTCAATAAACAAGAACAAAGGCTACTGGCTGGAATTTATTGATAAGTACGACGTAGATGTATACGCAAGCCTCTGGAGTGACGAAGAGGGCTTATCCCAAGAAGGAGATACTATAAGTAATTTTATAAACGTATATAATCCTATAAAAATAGAGGTAGAAAAACACGAAGACTTTCAAAATAATACATATAGATTTTTAGCGGAAGAGTTCGTCTCATCTGACTGCTTTTCGCAGATAAGCACTTTCAAGGGTAGCGCTATTAACTTAGATCAACCTCGTATTTCACATGAAACTGGCAGAATTTACGCTATGTTGTATAAGATATGGAAGACAAATATTTTAAAAGACTCTATTGGTAGAAAATATGACATTGTGATTAAAGCTGAGACCTGTTCGTCTTACCCTGATTTAAATCTCTTTACAGAAGACTTTGGGTATAAGTCGGAAAACTGTATAAGTCTGCCATACTACCTCTCCCGATACAAATATAACGACTTGGGTAAAACTGCCTTAAACCATTGGGTCGCTTTCGGGCCGCCTTCTTTAATGAATTATTATTGCTCTGCATTTACTTACTTAAGGAAATACTATGATGATGGTATTGCTATATGCCCAGCAGAGAATATTATGACGCATCACCTAGAAAGGAGACCCTCTATTCAATTAAGACTGTTTTTCAACCAAATATTTAGAAAAGGTTTTATGGTTTGGAATGGGGATACAAATAGTTTTCATTGTTGGGGCAAAGTAGGAAAGCCTGCCTATATAGACCCGAGAAGCTTCTACGTTCGGTCTGGGTATTTAAGTCGGATAACTGCCGACACACCAAAACAGATAAAATGCAATATGAAAGAGTCTCTTCCGTTTTCTAATTCGCCAATTAAGATACAGAAAGAATCCTCATACCTAAAAGTCACTCAAAGTGGAGTACCGACTCCCGGAAACACATACCCAAAAATTAAAAATTATAATAAAATACTAAAAAAAGACAAATACGATAACATTTTACCTGTATACGAAAAAATAAAAACAAAAACAGATTTTAATATTGCTTACGAAATATAAATAACTTGAAAATGAGAGTATTGGTCACAGGCGGCACTGGTTTTATAGGGTCTCGTTTAGTAAAAAAGCTAGATAAGGCGGGGCATGATGTAATAAGTATTGATAGAGCTCTTAATTCTGTTAATTTTCAGGAATATAATTATGTTTTGGCGGATCTTTGTAATCAATCTGACTTAACTAGGCTAAGATATAAATTAGATGGAATAGATGTTGTTTATCATTTAGCGGGAAAGAAAAACTTACAAGAGTCTTTTGATAGAGTTCTTTATTATCATAACTCTAATGTAGTTGGCTCGCTTAATTTACTGTCGCTTTGCGAAGATGCAGGCGTTAAAAGGTTTGTTTTTGCTTCGTCTGCTGCTGTTTATAGTGAGCCCGACGTGAATTTGCCTATTGTCACAGAAGACCTCTCCCCAACAGACCCAGCCAGCCCATACGGACTACAAAAACTAACGGTAGAGAAATATTGCAAGATTTATAGCCGAAATACTAAT
>Ga0209128_1000560_pt1 | contig 27765 bp, 44 predicted proteins | sample ETNvirnome_6_100_FD_184072 | JGI IMG/M metagenome (GOLD analysis project Ga0209128, IMG submission 184072) | Marine viral communities from the Pacific Ocean - ETNP_6_100 (SPAdes) (version 2) | ecosystem: Environmental > Aquatic > Marine > Oceanic | place: Pacific Ocean | collected 2013-06-19 | reverse complement strand
GTTGGCAACACTGATAGCGCCACCCGAACTGTTGATCTGCATGGCACCGGAGCCGTCTATATCAATGGTCGTACCAGTGGCTGTAATGGCCCCACTCGCATTCAGGTCGTAAGCAGCCGTATCAATGTTGAACTCAGTAGCGCTATTCAGATCGACCGTAGGGGCCGTTATATCCAGAGTCGTTCCGGCGTTTATCTCAAGGTGTCCGTCTGAACTGGCGATGATGTTCTCGCCTCCAGCGGCATCATGGAAACTCAGCTTTGAGTCTCCAGCCAACACCAGTTCATCCGCAGACTGATCCCATAGCATGTACTGGCCGGAAGTGTCTCCAAAGAACTTTACGTCATATCCGGTGCCATCGACGCCAACTGTCAGGCCCGTTGTAGGGGCCAGTGTTGCTATCTCAGTTAGTGATCCGGCCTTGACCAGCCTGAAACTAAACTCGGCCTCCTCAGATCCAGCCGCATCGGAGACGCACATGACAGTAAGATTGGCAACCTCATCTTGATTATCACCATCATCAGGCAACTTGAAGGAAAGAGCAACCCCCGAACTGTTGTCAGTTAGGTTGCCCCCGTCTCCGGGGTCCCACTCAAATACGGCAACAGTTTGAACACTGCCAGCGGCATTAACCGTAGTCTGCCACGTCTTGATACCAGTAATCGTTTGAGCGGTAGATTTACCGACCAGCCCATCGGTTCCTGCTAAGTCAGCGTTCGTTTCATCAAGGTTGCCGCCGCCATCCAGAAAGCTGTGGAGTCCAGATAGTCTATTGGAAAGAGGTTCTGCATCAATATCGCCACCAGCAGCCGGTAGCGTTGACGGTGAAGAATACGTGGGTCCGGCCATGATATCCCCTGAAGCTGGTTTTAAGCCCCATCAGAAGACGGTCTATTCAAGTAGTATGAATTCCACTGAATAGCCGTGCAGATTAACATCGTCAGTCCCGGTTAAATGCAACGAAACGTTCTCCGCAGTCCGATTCACGAAGAATCGGCCCTTACGGTTACTGCCCCCCGGCCAACTAAGGCCCGCGTTATAAGCCAGCCCAGAGTTATAACTCATGCCTGAGCCAAACGTTAGGTTCTTTGAACGACTGGATCTGGTGCCCTGATCTCGAACCAGCTGAGCCGTTACAGTCTGCGATCCCCCCACTGCCTTATACCAAACAATGACAGATACAATCTGTTTGGCACGATTGGGGTATCCCAAGTCGTTTGCGGCTGTAATTAGCTCCCATCCGAATGATGTCCCGTCATCATCCGTTCCCTTATTGCCTCTATAAACATAGCCAGAAGTCTGTCCACCGAGAAAGTCGTATTCTACTTCACTCTCGAGCAATCTGCTGTGATGGGACATGGTGTCGGTGGGACGTTCAAAGAAAATATCTTCCGTCTCCCAATCCCAAACCATTATCAGATCATGACCAGCATCGTTATTAGCCGTCGACAGCAGTGTGCGGACCTGATGATCCTTATGCCGCAAGGTGGAAACGGCGTATTGAATGCGACTTGAGTTCAGATCAGACCATTCATTCTGCACATCACCTGTCACTTTCTGCACTGACAGATCAGGCCGAACGATATAGGCCCCATCATTGGCCACACACCAGACAAACTGCGGGTGAGCGAGGATAGAGTGTTTTGCAATAGGCCGGAAACCCAGCTTCGGCTGATCCTGCTCAAACGAGATATAGCCCACATCGAACTCAAAAAAGCCCGGATACAGGCCATCTTCCTTGAAGACCAGTAGACGTCCAAAGTTATTCACGCCACCGACAATGCTCTCTGAGCCCTCGTCCAGTTCGTAGCTGTTATCTGACGGCCAAACTTCGATGTCAGGTCGGAAGAGTTTTGTATCAATGTCAGACCAGCGAATACGCGTATTTTTAAGCGTCCCACCCTCAGTCGGGGCAAGGGCCACAAGCAGGTTTTCGTAGGCCACAAGATCCTTGCAGGCACTGAACGTGCCGCCCAGCGTCATGGCTGCCGCAGTAGTAGGCCCAGCGTAATCTCCCGCCCATACAAACGGTGCATCTTTCCCGTTCGTCATACACATCTGGTCAAGAATGTGAGCCGAGCGCACGCGATCATCATTCCCCCCAGACAGCGACACAGATCCGGTGATGTCTTTTCGAGTTGTGCCGTCATCTGCCCATATTTTCGATCTGGTGCAAATGACCTGATGAGTAGCAGCAGGGGTGACAAACGTCTGCTGAAATAGCCCTGTAACTGGCTCATTCGGCGATAACTGACTCGTTGACCATTTTTCATAGCCACCACGGCGATCAGCCGTCCCGAACTCAGACAGGTTCAAATCCCGCGCAAAAGTCTGATTCTCCGGGGTCAGCCTCTCGTGAGGATAGCGATACCTACTACGCTGCCCTCGAATCCGAAAGATCGGCGACGTCTGGACATCAGGAGATACCTGAGGCTCTGCCATTAAAGTAGATCCACACTGGTCGCGGTGTTACGAGGGAAGCGAGCCCCATTAGGACCACTGTTGACGAATACGTTGGTGACGTTTTCAAAGGTTCTGATCATGCCACGACGCTTCTGCTGGCCTGTCATATACCGCTTCAGCCTGCGATTAAACCGATTCTGATAGCGATCCCCCATTGCCGTCTTGCCTACAGCAGGCATCAAAGCAGCAGCAGGGCCCCAGACCAGCAGATCATGGTATTCCTCTGGGATATCCGGCCAGTCATCATCGTTCACCAAAGGAGCTTTGGCCATCTCACAACGAACCGTCAGGTCGCGCTTATCACTTGGTATTGGGTTGAACTCGATCCACTGATAAGACGGAGATGAGCCATAATAAGGAGGGATTTCTGCGATGTTCCATCCGTCAATGGTAAAGGTATCAGTGTTGGATGGGGCTGTAACCGCAGTCTCGACCGTGACCTTACGATCCGATCCATCATAATCGGTGATGACAGTCGAAGTCCCACTATTAGCCCCCGAAGTAAAGGTGAGGGTCTTGCCATTGTAGATGTCATCAGTAGACGACAGCGAAGATGATCCCGCCCAAATCGTGGTTGTGGGAGTGACGCTCGCTGTCGAAACGGCGTCGGTTATAGTAGCATCTTTCACCGTCACTGTGCCCAAAAACGTCTTGTTGTTCAACGTCTTTAGGGTAATCCGCTCCATAGCGCCCGCGTCAAAAGTAGTTGAACTGGTGACAATGGTGGTGCCATCCATCGTGATCTCTTCACGCGTCAGCACATCAGAGACAAACCCTCGAGCATATAGCAGGTAATTCGCCCCATCGTCATTCGTTGAGCTTGAGACGACCTTTAGCGCAGAATTGACGATGGGATGACGCTGAACCCCCTTGATAGCCAGATCGTAATACGACAGAGGAGCCCCTGTAGAAGTGGCGTCAGGGAACGACCTGTCGTATTGGGACGCACTGATATGATCCAGCTTATTATTGTCCGTCGGATCATTGATATTCAAGATCCGACGGACATAGAGAGGGCAACCATACTGCGACACATTAGCAATGGTCGTCAGTGTAAACTCACGAGTTTCCGTATCAGCCTGTGTTTCCTCCAGAATTTCCCGGTATACCATGTTGACAGTGAATTTTAGCATGTCTTCATAGTCGTCCCCCGACTCTTCAGAGCCGAGGTCCAGACCGTGATCAAGAATCTCGCGGTAGATCATTACTTGTCAGCCTCTCCTTCGCCTACTCCTGCCCCGTCTTCCTCGAATTCGACTGTCGATCCAGCCTCGATTGCAGCGTCGATCTCCTCGTCCTCTTTTTCGATTTCCCGCATTTCAATCTGAGCACGAAGCTGGTCAGGCGACATCTGTGACATAATTGTATCAAGCGCATCTTGAGGATTGATATTCTCAATCATTGAACTCCCATTTTCTGGAGCGTTCCCCATCTGAGTCATGAGCTTTTGGAAAAACGCTTCCATATTGGAGAACATCTTCGACTCAGAATCGTTGCGCTGTTGCTCGTCTGTAGCCAGTAGCTTTGCCCGACGCTCAGGTCCATCGGTAATCTGCACTGACTTCAAACGAAACGCATATCGAGTGTAGCGGGGATACGTAAGCTCAAGAGTCTCCTCTTCAAGCTCAGCATCGTCCTCGCTCATCATACGATTGGTTCTGAGATCAATAGCAACTTCACCATCCGGCGTGCCCTCAAAACTCAAGATCAATCCATCTTCCTCTGTGACACCAGTTTCTCCATCCCCACCATGCACAGCCAAATTTGCACTGGCCGTGACCTGCTCCGTCCACAACTCGCCGTGATCAGAATCTGAGATCATCGGATTGTGGGACTCTAGCTTTGTGTAGATGACTTTGTTCTTATCTGATTCGGACAGAGGCATCTCTACGCCATTGGCCAGAGACAACTCCCCCCGATTAACCTGTTCCTGAAGGGCCTCAGGAACATTCTTATCCAAAGTCAGTTTAACTTTTGCCATTACTTATCCTCCCGGTATGTTACTGTAAAGTTGGCACTGCTCCCGCCAATGTCAGCGTAAACACTGTTGGCACAATAGACCCCTTGATCACCGAAAAACAAATGATTCGCAGTGCCTGCAAGGGCATCAAGAATGACCAACACAGTGCCAGAAGCAGCATTGTTATCATAAACCGTCAGTGTTGCAGCAGCACCTGTATCAGCGTTCACTGTGATTGAAACGACAGACTTCGCCTTATCGGCAGTGCCGATCTCGGAATCAGCCGTTCCAGATTCAAACTCGGTTGGGCCTTGAAATTCAATTGCCATTTTACTTCTCCTTAAAAGTCAGGGCGTTAGGGGTAACCGGGAAGAAACCCCCTGTGCCCCTTTCGGCCTCCAGCGTCCTTTTGGCCTAATCTCTCATCCAAATCATCTGAGTGCCAGAAATAGTGTTAAGACAAATGTGTGGATATTTGCCATATCCGCCAAAGAATTCCTCTACCTCAGGCCAGTTTGGATCTCGTGAGTTATCAAGTAATACTAAGCATTCACTGGCCCTGTGGTCTTCTACAAACTGAAGATCTTCTTCTACCCCCTTAGCTTTGTGCTCTCCATCTAAAAAGACAAAATCGATGTTCTTCATATCGGCAAGAGGAAATTCTTTATAAATCTCAGGAGTCTTGCCAATCACCTGATTTACAAACGTTTTCTGATCTTCCAGAAGGGCTCCCGATTCATGTATCTGATGATCCATCATATCCACGGTGGTGAGGCTACCATAACCGTTAGCGACAAGCCCTTCACTAATGGCTCTGGCCGATCTCCCGTAATTCGTCCCGACCTCAAGACAGACCCTCGGTTTGATCGCCCGCACCAATCCTGTGAGCACCTGTGCAAACCCCTCATCGATGGACCATAATCTAAGTGGGAGGTCGACGCCAAGTGCGGGGAATGTGGGACAGATCTCCCATTCTCGACCTGTTCCATCTTTTCTTCCGACGACTGCTTTCGATCGAATCTGGACATTGCTTCCCTCCGCAACAGGCTCTTCAATCTCCACCTCGGACCACACTTTAAGGTTCTGATTTTTGCTTGTTTCTGCTGAATCTCGATTCGCTCCAGATGCATATTCATCAACCAATGCACGTTCTTCTTCTGTATATACGCCGTTATCAGGCATCCCGGTTTGTCCTCTCTAATGCGGTAATAAACGGCTCCATCGCTACTGCAAATCGATCAAAATTGTCAGGTGGATCTTGCTGAAACCATGCCCCCGACATTCTGTAGACCTTAATTCTTTGTCGCACCGTCATACGACCGATCTGATTTGTCCATTTCTTGCCATGACAAGATGGACATATAACTCCGTTAGAATGACTGGTATCAAACCCTTTTCTGCATGTAGCACAGCGCAGTAGGCTGATTTCTTCCTGTCCTTTGAGTGGTCCCAGCCCTTCCATTAAATAAGATTCGACGTCTTGTCACGAACGATACCATGATGATCGCGTGAGTCAGAGTCGCCCGGAATAATAGTCAGTCGTTGTGTGCTCTGAAGATTGTTATCAGCCATAGCTTGCTTTGCATGTTCACACCAGCCTCTGGTAACGGTGGGAGTAAACCCAAGGTGGTCGGCGAAGACATCCGTGTCACACCAAACCTCAATGCCTTTACGCTTGGCTCGATAACACCAATACATATCCTCAGTTCCCGATTTTGGCATGACGAAATAGGACATATTGCCTCCTGTATCCTCGTCAGCAAAAGATCGCAGTCCTTCCATAGGCTCACCTATAAACTGCTTTGCCAATAGACGCTGCTCGTCCGTGAGATTCTCAAACGCCGCAGTAAGCTCTGCGGGCACTGACATTTCATCAGTGCCTTCACCTGCACGCAACAAAGTCTCTGTGGACATCAGCATACAATGCGTCCCACCGCCATCCACCTGAATCAGACCCTGATCAAGCTCATCAAGCTCCATATTCTTATAGGACGCATGATCATGGAAATTACCTGTCTTGGAATACAAGACGCCAATTTCGTGAGGCATCTTTCGCATGGGATACGGGGCGATCACGACATCTTTTCGATGGGATAGAAAGCGAGGAAGAAAGTTGGGCTGAATAATGGCGTCATCATCAACCCAGAAGATGTGAGTAAAGTCTCCATCAACAGCAGCCTGACACATCTGCGTTCTGGCAAAATGAACAAACGTTCGGCCAACAACAGTCCAATTAAAATCAATCCCCCATTTGGTCCATTGGGTAGCACACTCAATATGATTCACATGAGTGGATGAATCGAACAAGTTTGTGTAATTCGGCGTTGCAACCAACACCTTTACATTGTCTGGGATATCCCAGCTATCTTCGCTCATTATTGTCTCCCGGTTATAAAAAAGCGGGATGGGAGTGCGCTGCCCCCATCCCGCCAATTGGTGTTTACAGAATGTCCAACTGAATACAAGCCTGCGTGGCAGAGGTGTCTTCAAGACACACACCAACGCCTGCGCGAGCATACATTGCAGTTGTTGTAGTCGTCTGAACGTCAGAAGTAACCACGGCTGTCGGTGCAACACCGGCAGAAGTGGCCACTGCAAGGCGTCCAACGGCAATTGTCGTTGAGCATCGAACCTCAGCAGGCCCGTAGACCTGAAGACGTCCGGTGTCACCTGTTGCAATCGTTGAATCCACCACCCCCGCGACACCAGCCGCGAGTCCTGTGGTTGCATTAACGATAATATCCACCTTCTCAACAAGGCGGCCCTGATCTGCCACCGTAGCAGTCGCTGTCCATTCGGTAACGACGCCCGGAAGTAGTTCAGCCCCTTCATTGTTCTCGACTACGATGTAGACCTTTTCGGCCACACCGCGTGTCAGCTTGGGAATCTGCATTATATCTCCTTAAATAATCCCGATAATTCCGGCTTCAAACCGCCAAGTGTGAGCGGCTGTGGCTTCGATACTGACTGTCCCATTGGTCGCCGTGTTCGCCACATTCATATTCAACTGCGCGGCGGGCAGAGCAGCATCTTCAGCATCATCAGACGCCGAATTGTCTGCCACCATCGTATTGAAATACAAAAGCGTCGACGACGTCGGACCAATGGCAAAGTTTCGGTCTGTTACATCCACCTCTACGGTGCCTACTACAACAGAGTAGTCTCCCGCAGAATGGACGGTATCAATTGTGACATCTCCCGCAGCCATTTATGGCCCCTCTCTCAAGTCACGCCCGTCAGTTTGCCAAGCTTCCGACGGTTGTTTGTGGCAAGATTACCCATGAAAAGAATCTGCGCGGACAGCGCGTCCTGATCGATAGGCTTCTGGAAGCCCTCATCGGTCTGGGCGAAGTTCGCAGCAGCATGGACGAACAACATCACATGATTGCCATTCAAGATGTAAACGTTGCCTGAGGTGCAGAAATCATCCCAGATCCAACGCGCACCCTTGAACATCAACTCCTCAACGCCGAGATCCGCACCGCCCGAAGGGTTGGGTGCGAAACGAACGCGAGGCGTGATGAGAGCTTCAGCCGATTCGTGAATCGTTCGGGTGGATACAATGAAGTCTGGCTTGGAAGCTGCGCCATCCTTGCCCTGAGAACACTGGTTGAAAATTGAGCGCACATTCGGGACGAGGTTGGTTGCCGCAGCACCAACGGAGGACGCTGACTTGTTCCGCCAACTGGTGTTCGTCGTCGGAACCTGAGCATAAGCAGTCGTTCCGGGGGTGTCTTCAAGCATCAACTCAAGACCACTAATCTGCTTATTCGCAGATCCACTGCCATCTGAGAAGATGCCTGTGGCCAATCCGTCGACAAGCGAAAGCTGGGCCTGATTAACCTTCTCTTTCAGGAGATCCGCTACCGCTGCCTGCCCCTTGTTCTGTCGAATCTCCATACCGGAGATCGAAATACCAACTGCCGCCTGCTTCCACGCAAACCACGCCGTAGTCTGACCGACCTGCGGCGTGACGTTGAGCATTTCGTAATCTGAATACCACTTAAACGTGCTGTTTTTGCCAGTCATGACGGGGATGCGAATACGCTCACCACCATCGACCACCTTAATACGATCTCCGCTGCGGAAGTAATCCAATGTTGGATTAGCGTCAAAGACGTTATCCTGAATTACTCCAGACCCCAGAATCTTATCCAGAGTCGTCGTCAGTAGAGGACCATATGTCCGGGTTAGGCTAGATTCGCCTACCATTTTTAATGCTCCTGACGGTTTTAACCGCTTCTAAGAGACTCCAATACCGCTCTGTTTACAACGGTATCGAGTGTGTCTCCTTTAGCACGGTCGTAGATAACTGATTGGGACCGAACGCCCGGAGAAGACTGCTCCGTCGTAGAGGCTCTGAGGCGCTTCGCAATACGCTCACGCGAATTGTTCTGCTCCTGACCAACCGCACGACCTGAAGCATCAGCAATCAACTGAGGCCCCCTCACAAGCCAATACAGATCCATCGGGGTGATTCCCGTCTCCTCAGATGTCAGCCTTTGAAAGACTTCACTGACAGACTCCTTTAGATCAGGATTCCACTCAAATCGCCCGTTCACCATCTCGCCAAAGTCATCGCCAAACTTCTCGATTCCCTCAGTGATAGTGTTCGCAGTAAAGGCTTCTGCATCAGCATCTGCCTTCTCCTGTTCGATTTGATCTTGGCTCACTAAGCCCAATTCGTCGACAAGCGCTTCAAAAATCTCGCGCTGTCCCGGACGAAGCTTATTGAGCATTGCCTCGCGTTTGGTTGCTTCTTCAGAAACGGGCTCTTCCTCACCTCCAGTTCCGCCTTGACCTTCAAGGCGGCCTTCAAGGCGAGCAAGTCGCTCGCTTGTTTCGGCTCGTTCAGTTCCCATGCGTGTAATCTGGCGCTGAAGATCTCGAAAGGTTTCAGCACCCCCCGGAAGATCATTTGCATGATCCTCCAGATAACGAAGCACATTATCTCGACCGGCTTTCTGCCCTGAATTCGAGTCAGATGATCCGTTGCCGGGATCTTCGTCTCTTCCAAGGTCGGTGTTGCGGGTAAGCTCCCTACCCGTTTCGCTGTTGACGGAATTGATCTCATCCAGATTTGCGCGGGCGTCCATCTGACGTAGCTCATCATAAGCAGCGTTTTTGGACAGATCCGCCGTCTGGGGACCAGCATCTTCAGCACGGTTCATGATTCTTCTCCTTCAAGTTTCCCGGTTCGGACTGCTGTTGATGGACTCGGCAGTCCAGCAACTTCTTGGGGCACACTCAGATTCCCATCCTGATCCTCTGACTGCACCTGCCAAGCTCTTCGGGCGTCTTCGGCATCTTGCTCCTTTTCCCGCTGAACGGTCGACAGTCTCCTGCCGGTAGGAGCCGAGATGTCGATAACAGCCGCATTCTCGGATACTTCTTCATTTCGTGCGCCACGCTTCTTATCACCGGCTTGTTGAACGCCGTAGAAGCTCATGGCTTCCTTCAATTCGCCCCGGCCATTGATATCCATATCAAGAGCCGGATCAAAATATGCCTCAAAAGGCTGGTAACCCATAGCGGCCTCAACAGGGAAAGTCCTCTTCATGCCGTGTAGTTCGCATGTTGAACAGGTTTCCACATGAGTATCACGCTCTAACATTGCTACGATCACATCCTTGTGGACCGTCTGGCAATGCGGGCATTTGTAGTCATACATCATGACTTTTCCATCCTCTCAAACTCACGCTCCATATGACGTCTATGAAGTTCGCGGCATAGCATATTCCTCTTCTCAACCAAACCTATCAGGTCATCATGAAAAGGATCCATCTGCATTAAATGATGGACTTTTGTTTCCGCGACTTCAAGTTCTGCTTCGAGGCGTGCCTCTTCCATATCATCGACCATCGTCTTAGACGCTTTCGCTGAACCAGTAACGACGATATCACCAAGGGCGTCCACGCCACTCATATCAGTTCCTTTCTCCGATCATCTGGTCGATCAGATCAACCAATTGATCTCGAAGCTGAGCCTCCATGAGATACAGAGTCTCTTCCTGATCTCCAAAGGTTATTCGCATACCCGTCATCGCAGTTCGGATGGCGACCAGCCCTATAAGAAGTTCTTCATCTTTCTTCTTTACAGGTGCCTTAGGCTTTACAGGTTCCTTTGTCTTAGGCGTTGCAGGTGCCTTACTCTTGGCCATTAGATCCCTCCGTAGTTATTCGGGTCGCTTGACCCAAGACGCGAGACTGAGCAGGTTCCCCGCCTCGGAACTGTTCCGATTTAATGGGGCCTCTGTCGCCTCCTTTTTGAATGGCCGCACTCACCGCTGCGGATGGACCACCTCCGCCTCCGGGTTGGCCAGTTAGCTGCTGAATAATTTCTTCTTCGATGTTCTCGGGACCGGCAGCTAGTGCCTGCTCCAAGAAGGGAAGAATTGTTGCCGGGTCCTGAATCTGATACCCCCGAACCAGTAAAAGTTCGGCAATCCGAGCTATATTCGGTGGCTGGCCGTGAATTAGCTGGAAAACCTCAGTCATACCGGCGAACAGATTCAACAGGTCGAGCCACTGTTTGCGCTCAAGGGCCACTGCCTGTGCTGAAGACGAGATGTCGATCTCGAAGGCATACTCCCCCTTCACGACATCATCATCAATTTGCACGAACTTTTGCGCTCGGGGGTCAATGAGGAACAGTCGTTCGGGCTTAAATTCAGTGGTAAGTTTCCAGAATTTGTTAGCCTTACGGATCTGGAACTTCTCGAACAGATCTGATCTCTCATCTTCCCGAGCAGTGGCTTTGCGGTCAATGATATTCGCTTCTGTGGCTGACTCTGGGTCGGGGACGCGCCCCGGCTGCGGGGTTCCTGCCGCTCTATCGAGAAGTCTCTCTGCGATAGATAGCAATTCCCCCTTCTCAGACATGACATTCCCAAACTCAATCGGTATAACAGCACGTCCGTTGGATTGAGCCAGCCCCTCAACAGAGAAGGCGGTCATGTCAGGTGAGGCTAACACGTCGTCGATCTCACCTTCTTCCAGATACTCAGGATCATACAGGAAGAGATTCTTCTGCTTACGCACGACGTGCAGGTAGGAGTCCATGATTTCGTGGATCAGCGTCTGCACTGAATCGGCCCCGGCCATCAACAGAGGCGGCTTATTGAACCACGTATGGATGCCTGCATTGAAGTTCAGGATCTCGGCAGGGTAATCCTCCAAACGCTCATACGGCCAGTCTTCGTCGTCCCTGAAGAACTTACTGTGATGTTTGGAGAAGTTGATGAACAGATTTCGCCGCTGATTGATATCAACAGGGAAGTTTCGGGCCCAGATCTCATAGCCGGTGACCATACCGAAGTCATCTAATACGAACCGTGGGTCCATTTCAGGAGCCCCGGCAATGCGCTCATGGGGATCAGGCTCAAGATGGGTCGTATTGCTCAACGAACCATCTGACACGACCTCATCTACAGGACGTCGCCACTTGAAGGCAATCCACCGTGCGTCCGAGAGTCCATTCTGAGCGAGGGGATCAATTAGGAATGATCCGAATTCCCACCTTTGGCCGAAGGGGGATTCCCATTTGACCGTGGTATTCCTGTCTGGATCACCCCGATTCAACATCCGGTCATGTTCTTTAATATGTGCCTCGACTAACTGGCGCGCAGCAGGGGTTATGTTTGGCTGTTGCGTCATTGCCACATGAATCTCGATGTGCTGTTCATGTAGCTGATCAGGCATGATTCGAGTGGGCTGGCCTCCAAGCAAGAATTCTGTCTCCTGCATTGGATCGTCGATCACTGAATCAGGATCGAAATTGACCAGCCTCTCAACGATGCCTTCGATGTCGGCAGTCCAGCCGATCTTCGATACGCCGAAAGGCGAAAGGAAGGCATCCAACAGAACCCTCTTGTCCTGTGCAAGTTGGCCCGTCTCTCGATACCAGTAATCAGAAATTCTGGCTACCGACGTCTCGGCTCCCACGCCCTGCTGATTGAACGGCTGGACTCGAAAGCGGGGATCATGGGCAGCGAGGTTACTGATGTGCTGATCAACCCATCCATACACCAGATTCGCTTTGACGCGAACCGCAGGATCAACCTTTCTGGAAGATGACTGATCAGTCAGCTTTTCACGTAGAGAAGCAGGCTCCATGTTGTATTGAGATATCAGTGTTTCAGATGCCTCAAAGATCGGAGCGTAATACTTCTCGGCGAAATCAATCTGGCGCGTCCAATACTTCAGACGGCCTTCGGTGTCGCCTCTATTTGGATAAGATAGGGCCATTTATTTTTTCTTTTTAATACGGGCATCGGGTCGATTTTTACGAGCCTTGGATCGAAAATCTACCCAAATGTCAGAGGGACCAGAGCGGGTTTGTAAAACTTCCCGTATTGTTCTTCCATCGTTATGGACCCATGTAAATCCACGCTCTTTAGCATCTTCGAACGGTTTGAAACCCGGAATATTAGTCGATTTATCATTGAGAATCAACTCCTTCAGGTTATCCGGGAATCCCCCTTCGGGCTCACTCCACTGACCTCTCCCTAGGGGCGAGGCCTTTGCTATCTTACGAGCTTTCTCTGGCCAGCCTCCGCCGGAAGAATCCGAGGTCGTCTTTGATGCTTTTGCTTTTGGCATATTATATCAGCTTGCAAAGTGGCCGCATTATTGAGACGACCTTTCTTGTACACCGTCACTTACTGCACGCAGCCCACGTCGGCGTTTTATTTCGTTGTCCACTTGCTTTTTACTAAAGCCCAGATTGGCCGCTTCATCATACCGGTCTGTCCAACCAAATAATTCCTTATCAGAGATCTTTTTTATGTTACGAGAGGTGCGAGGATCTTCCTCCGGGTCTACAGGCTTCCCGCCAATTGCGTAGTGCTTTGCTTGATAATAGTCATAATTCACACCAGCAGCCTTGGACGTTGATTTTGATGCTTTTGCTTTTGCCATTACAGTACCCTTTAGCTTAATGTGGCTAGAGTAGCGCGATTCGGGTTTCCGGCCCTAGTATTACTCTTCGTAATATCAGGAAGTTTTACGTTTGCAAGGGCAGGATAAATATGACCGAAAGGATCGTTAGGGTCTTTCTTTTCCTCTTTCTTTTTCTTTCTCCTGTCTCGCATTCTAGCAGCCTCGTCGGCAACAGAAGCTGCTCCCCCAACAAAAGACTGAACACCCGTTGCTATTTTACTAGCCATAATATTCTCCCTAAAGCTTTCTCTGTATCAGTCATAATAATAGCCCTCAAAGAAAGTTACAGAATCAACTGAGAGTCTCGCAACATCTTGATGTACTCAGCATCCGGTGTGAAGGTTGGATGGCTTCCTACAATAGGGGCCTCTGAAGACGAAGCCCTTCCCCTCATCCTATTTTCGTGACGCTTTAACAGATCGTTAAAAGACCTTCCAGAAGGCTTCACATCCTCGGGCATCTTGTGCTTACGGCGTCCGGGACGAAGATCTCCTAACCCTCTGCCCAAGAGGGAACATACATCGACCTGATCGTCATTCGCTCCAGCAGGGAAACGTGTTAGCTCGTGTAAGAGATCTCCAACCCAAGGCGCACGCTTCGGCAACCAGATCATTTCCATCTGCGCTCTACCGGCGATGGAAACGGCACGATCCGCTTTCTTGGTGGACATGTGGAAGGCTTCACGGTAACAGAATACGCTCCGTTCCTTCATCCTCTTGCGGATAAGAGGATCAGCCATGTTAAGGATCTGGCCTTTTTCCTCAAACCACTTTGAGGGCTTCCACTCCATCATCAGATCAATTAAGGCTTCGATCCAATCCAGCGCCTTAGCTTTTCGTCGATACCAGTCAACCACGTAAATATTCGCGTCAGGGTCAATGGCGAAGACGCCGTGGACAGTGTAATCTTTTGAACTATCGTCTGTTGCGTAATCTGATGCTCCGTAGAATCGGAGAGTGTCGTGAGGAGGTAGTGTTTCATACCTCTGAAACCAGTCAAGCTGGAAAGTATCGCCTTCATCTCGAATGGGTTTCTGCTGGTGGAGACTCGCCCATTCTCGTTCTCCCATGACTGCTTTTTGCTCTTGGACTTCTTCGGCTGAATACCAGTCTGGCCAAAGAACTTCTCCGGGCTTTCTTCCGAGTGGATCATTTTCTTCAGCCTCTGTTGGGAGAGAAATTATTTCCCACGGCTGGATACGATCATCCAATTGAGCTTGTTCGATGAGTCGCCCTGCAAGATCATCGTCATGCCAGCGAGTCATGATCAAGATTATTGCGCCTTTGGGTTGTAGACGGGTAAACGCAACAGCTTTGTACCAGTTCCAGACGAGTTCTCGCATGTGGGCTGAGTCTGCATCTCTTCGGTCTTTGAAGGGGTCGTCGATAAGGAAGAGATGCGCTCCTCGGCCTGTGATTGAAGTTCCGACGCCGGAGGCAATATATCGACCTCTTCTTCCTTCCAGACGCCAATGATCCATTGCCGAGACAGCGGGGTCCAGACGAACGTCCGGGAACACACGGTGATATTCGGGGGACGAAACGATTTGCCTAACATCGCGTCCAAAGTCATCTGCGAGGTCTTGGTTGTATGAAGCACAGATCACGAATTTATCTGGATTCCTGCCCAAAAAGAAAGCCGGAAAACGCCTCGAGTTGATTTCCGACTTGGAGTAACGAGGCGGCATAAAGATCATGACGCGTCGTTTCTCGCCTCTTTCCACCGACTCCAGTAGCTCACACATCAGTCGATGGTGGGGTCCGACGACAAATTCAGGGAACGTGTATTTGGTAAATTCCAGCAAAGACTCAGCGGCCTCTTTGCGGGCCAGCAGTTCCTGTGCAGCTTTCAGTTCCCGAGCATCAAGGGTTTTCATTGTCATAATTGTCCCCTTCCTTCTTTGTCCACTTATTCGGTTGCAGCACAGAAGGTAGAGGCGACCGTTCAGAGGCACCGAAGACGCGATCATGCTCTTTCTCGTAGGCCGCATCGTCTTCAGCTAATTGTTCAGAAAAGGAGGCTTCCTCGATCTCGGCCTTCTCAGGCTCAACGGCAGTACGAGAGTTTCGTTCGACGATCTCCCGCAACTGATCCGTGCTCATTTCAGAAAGCTCAAGTGTTTGCGATGTGTGCTGATCCACCCGCACTTCCTTAGGAGCGTGTAGACCGAGAATTTTACATCTCTGATCGACACACCATTGTATGCCCTGAAGGAACGCAACCGAGCCATCCCTCTTCACCCTTTGAAGTTGTTTTTTAGTTAGCTGAAGCCCTTCGAACTCATCGTCTTTCTCTTCAGTTTCGGTAATCGTCTCTGTTGTTTCTTGAGAGCGAGTCCATCCCTTCCAATACTCGGCTTCGAGGGCATCAATGCGAGCAAGCTCAGTAGCCTGTCTGGTGCCGAAGTTAGCAGCAGCCTGCGTCAGCCATTCTTCGCGGATCTCTTTCAGGTCATGGGCGATCATCTGATATGAACAACCCATAAGTTCGGAGATCTCTTTTTGCGTTTTCTGCTTTAGATATAGCTGAGCGATCTGGGTCTGATCGGCTCGCTTTTGCACAAGAGTTCGTCTCTTGTGTCTTTGGCGCTTACGCAATGTCGTCATCGGAGAAATCCCAATCTGATGTATCGTAAACGGCGCGTTCGATGATGTATACAGACCCTTGTGGGCAATCAGATCGTTGCATAACAGCGATGCCTCGGATGGTAACAGGACAAACGCCCGAAGATTGAACAGCTTCCTCAGCAACATGCGAAGGAATGACCATGACCAATTCATCGGGCGTATGTAAGTTGCGGTCTAAAAACTCACCCGCTATTCGTGACATCAGGTGTATTGGAGTCTTAGGCGTCTCCGGCATTACAATTCCAGCCTTGAGTCTGGGCGCAGAGGGCGTGGTAAACTCGGCCTTTAATCCGACGATAGATCTGACCATCCTCCACGGAGCATCCGCAATAAGAGCAGTGCAGAGCAAAGTCATATCTTGCAATTTGCGGCTTCCTGCCTACGAACGATAATCGCTTTCGTCCAATTCGTTGCATTGGACACCTCCCTCAAGTGATACGGATCTTTCTAAATCATAGGGAAAATGTTTCCCCCTTATTAGCAAGATACTACTACGTATCACTACGAGCAAGCCGATACTGATTAGCGCGAATTTCAAGACCGGACGCTGTAGCTTGGCAACAAGCGCAGGCATATGCATCTGCATCAATTATACGCTTTACGTTAAGGTGGCCGCAAAGAGAATCAGGATATTTGATTTTCAGCATCTCACGAGCCATATCCGTGCCCTTGGGAGTTACTTTGTCCATAACTGAATCCGGCTCTCCAGCAACGACATCAACTAACGCCCCCAGAGTTGTCGGGGAGAATAATGCTTCCACTTCTTGCTTGGTCCGGGCTTTCAACGAGACTTCTGGTGAGTCTGTCTGCTGGCAGACGTGACCCCGAACCTTCAGTGAGTGACGGTATTCTACGACCATGTCCACGCAACGCTTGATCATCGCATAAAGGGCATTCCATCTGTGCCCCGATCAGATATAAGGGATATGACTCAAGATCAGGAATCTTTTTGGTATCTGAACATACCAAACATAATGAATCATCTCTAGGGATCTCCATCCATTCGCTGGTCGGAACGTGAGGCGAATAAAAAAAGGTCGCTGAAGAGAACTTCTTCACCCTCATAATCTGTCTGCCCAGATCATACGGCCACCGCCAAAACGCCTCCTTGCTGACCGCCTCCCTGATCTGCCTGAGAGTCTTCCTCCAAGATTCTCGATTCTCGTAGAAATCATCCGGCGATCCCGCCCCCTTAAGCTTCTTAGTCGTCTTGGTCATGATGGACGCACCGTATCGCGTTCGGCGGCAGCATCTCGTCTTTGACCATCCGATACCCATCCCATGATGTCTGGATCAGTTCCATGTCGTTTTTGGGCTCTTCCTCCAAATGCAAATGCGTGATCATGGTTTTCCACGCATTCCACCCCAGACGATACTCCTTCAGCTTGTAAAACTCCCTGAAGGATTTCATGTCAGAAGCGGTCCTCCCCGGATCTCCTGCCAGCAAGAAGTGTGGCCTAAGCTGATACATCATCCCTCCAGCATGGTTGCGATGTATTGAGCGAAATCCCGCGACTCACGCCTGAACCGCAACAGCGCAGGAGTGAATTCCCGCAGAGACTTGCGAAACGCCGTGATCTTCTCCAACTCCCCTTCTGATATCTCATACGTCGAGTGACGATGGCCCTCAGTGCATTCCCGCCTACGATACACCTTGCCCCCAGAATCCCTCGTTTCCAACACCTTCGTCTGCGCCCCGCAATGACACTTCACAGCCATCTAACACCGCCTTCAGTAAATGTTCCCTTACCTAACCCGTGTCACCATCCTGATCCGTCTCCGCCACCAATTCCCTCAACCCCAAATCAATATCCTCCCGCACCACTGCACCCCTGAACAAATACTCCGTATCACGGAAGTCCCCATCGTTGGGTGCCGTCAACATCATCTTGTAAATCCCCATCAAATCCACACTGAGCCGCCACGATGTCACAGGAATCTCAAACGCCATCTGACGCATTGATGGTATCAAATCCACATACGGCTCCTCTATCAATGCCTCAACACTCTTCGCTAAAGCCACCCTATTCTATCCCCCATTTCTTCAAGTCCTCAGGTAAACATGATCCAGTCCACGCATCACGCTTATCCCTCTGAATTACTTGGATTGCCTCCCTCGCCCTATCCAATTCCTCCTGCTTTACACTGAGCCTCTCCTCAAGAGCGCCGTATCTGTTCTGTAGCTCCGTGTACTTACTCTCTTCAACCCAGCACATTCAAAACCCCCTCTTTTATGCCCATTCCTATATATAGTGGCTTTTTCAGTCCTGTCAATTACTAACCCCGAGATTATGGGTAATTATAGTGAGTAACTCTCTTGCCCAGTAAGAAAAGGACGGATTCTACCCCCTTTGGCTCACTTATCGGCAAGAGAACTGTTTTTAAACATTGAGGCCAAAATTTGGTGCGCTCAGTACGGGCATCATTAAATAGTTTTTTAAAGGCCAACCCCCAATGGCACCTACCCCCACACCCCCATACAAGGGTCCACGTGAGAGGAAATTCCTCTTAAACGCGCGTATAGAAGTAAATTCCTCTCTTACAGACACTTACGCACACATTTAGTGAGTGATACTCACCATAATGAGGATTATCGATAGTATCACACGCCCGTATAGCAGCAATCCTCTCTTATATACGCCCGTATAGAAGAAATCCCTCTCGGCAAGGGTCATCTAACACCCACAAGCCTTATCAAGGCCGCGTATAGGGAGTCCAGCTACAATGACACATGTGTATGACTGGATAGCCCCCTAGTCTGGAGTCATGTGTATGTGTGTGACTCTGCTTAAAAGGTTGGCTTTGTTCAGTCTTACGTGGATTCAGTATAAGCCACGAGTGTAAGAGGTAGCCTTTGGACCGTCCTACCAATGACACCCGTATGACTGAAGCCTTGCCGATTGGATTAGTCATACGCACATGTAAGACTGGCTGGTCCTCTCTTACATGACGTGTAAGACTGAAGCTGGCTCTCTTACGTGTGTGTCATTGGACCGGCCAATCTCTTGCCAGTCTTAGGCACCCGTATGACTGGAATCCATGCCGATTTCTCTCTTACACGCGCGTATGACTGAGCCGATTTGGATTCCTCTCTTACGGGCACACGCAGATCTTTTGCCCTTCCACCCCGGAAGTTGGGGCTTTTTTCTTTTTGGGGCTGTCGCTTTTGAACCCAAAAAGAAAAAAGCTAAAACATGCCCCCACAAGGAGATTTGCCGATGCCGAACCGAACCATGACCAGCCAGCTTGCCCCGATTGTGATGCCGAAATCCGACGTCCGATTGTGGACCGAGCAATTGAAGTTCGCCGAGAAGGACCGGGAGCGTCTGCATGGGCTCCTGTGTGAGGCAAGCCGAGATCGAGGAAGCCGTTCAAGTGACTACGTCAGCAAAATCAAAGAGTTCATGGAGACCGTCGAGGATGATATCCTCAATATCAAGAGGGCTCTGAAAGGGGAGCCGACAAAGTGGGATGCTGAAGATCACGTCGCTGTAGTAAACGACGGTATGCCACGTGAGGGACTGAAGACCGGTAAGCCAGTCGCCGCTAAAAAGACTGTCAAAACACCCAAACGGCCTTCGGCCAAGGGGAATAGCAAGATGACGACCAAGACGCAGACCAAGGCAGCCGCGAAGTCTTCTGATAAGGCCACCGCAAAGAAGCCTTCGGCTATGACAAAAAAGCAGAGTTGGGCCATTTTCACGATCACTCAGATCGATTGCCGCTTTCTCAAGAGTCCTCTGACTGTAGAGGAAGCCTCTGGCTTGTTGCAGGACATTTTCGCTCAGAAGGAGAAGCTCGGCAAGATTCAGTTTAAGACGTGGATCAACACGAAGGTTCGACCCGTGTTGATTGAGGCTGGTGGTGAGGACAAACGACCTGAGCCGAAGGCTTCCGATGCTCAGACTGAAGAGGCCCCGTTGGTTCGCCGCTTCGACCTTGGTGCCACCGAAGAAGCAGACGCCCCGGCAGACGAGGTAGTCGAGGTAAAGCCTGTCGACAAGATGACCAAGGCTGAGTTGATCGAGTATATCACCAACGGCGGAATTGAAATCGCCGCGTAAGTAGTGCTCTTGAGTCGGCCCCGTATGGGGTCGGCTCATTTTCAGCCATCTAAACTCTCATAGGAGTGTGCACATGTTTGATTTTCATGGAGCAGGTCCGTTTCTGATCGGTGTCGTGTTCCTTCAGTTTTTCCTCGTCTGGGCTACTGGTCGTAAGACCAAAGAATTGCAGCAAGTCATAGACGAGCACGCTTCAAGACTCGACGATCACCGAGACGCAATTTTCGCTGAGTCTTGTAAAGGGTCTACGAGATCGACCGAACCTCAAGAGCCGACCAGCTTACAGATTCTATCTGATCAATTCGGCGACAAAGACGTATCAGAGATGACCAAGAGTGAATTGGTCACTCTGTGTGACGCTCTTACTAAGTAAACGCGTTTACAAGGGAGGCATATTAAGATGGCGAACACCATAAATCAGACCGTTTTACTGGATGCTTTGCTCCAGTCCAGCGACGTCACTTTTGACGGTATGAAGTACCTCCAGAAGGTGGACTCCCCTATTGATGGGAGTACTCAATGGATGCTTCTCGGCTTCAAAGGTGAGGAAGTGAACATCGAGCGGTCTATGAAACGCCGCCTTATGACAATCAACTAAACGCATCTATAGAGTCGGCCTTTCGGGGTCGGCTCTTATGGCCCCTAAGACGCCACCTTCACGTGGTGGGGCTGAGCGACTACCGAGAGCGTCTGAAATCTGAGCGAGGGATGGGATCGGCTTTGAGTGTAGAGTCGTTCGGTCTACATCTGAATGACACCTCCTTCGGTTACTTCATATCGGATCTCTTGCTGGCAGGAGATCAAGGAGACGGGTCTACGTGATGGAAAAGCTGAGGATCACCGTTAATCAAGTCTTTAAAGGGGGCTACTTCGCCGACGCCACAATCCCTCAAGAGCTTGCCAATCTGCTTCCTAGATCGGGCAACAAGCTGAGTTACGAAGGACGATCCATCGGCGAGGCTTTAGACCGCATGTATTTAGACATCTTAGATATGCTCGAGACAGAGCTTTCTTGGGCCGATGGTAGACTGGAAAATATGGCTTGGAATGATCCCTACTTCCTGAGAATTTACTGTGAAAATCATATTCGGGAACTAAAGGATGCGATCAAATTCATGAGTCAGCGTCATGGGTAAGCTAACACGCGGTGATAACGCAGGATTCAGAGCAAGGCCCGATCTCAAGCTGGCATTGAAGCTGAGGGATGGATTCAGATGCTTGTACTGTAACACGAATTTGGAAGGGGAGTCGCCACAGAATATCACGATAGACCATCTGAAGCCATTCAGTAAAGGTGGCTCAAATGAGCCAAAGAATTGCATCACAGCTTGTCGATCCTGCAATTGTACTCGACAAGCCATCTCGTGGAGAGCATTTGCACGACAAGTCGGCGGCATTGAAGCAGTCACTCGTATCATCCGCCATACCTCTCGTAAGATCACAAAGTATCGCATAAGAGCCAAAATTTCTACACGGCCTATTAAGGAGTGAACATGATCACCCGAGAATCCGCAAGCATGTGGTTAGCCACACAGACATACGGTCGGTGTCCGGCTCTTAACCGCGATTTTAACCTGCCTGTGTCAAGGCAGTGCCCCCTTGCCGCTGAATTGGCAAGGCTGATCGGGGAGTACAGCACGATCCCGTTTGACTGCGACCATTACAGGTGCGATTGCCTTATTGAGGAGGAGAAGATCGACCAGTTTCTCCAGATCGCAGGAACCGAGATGTCGGGAGACGCTATTTAAACCGCTTACAAAAAGTGGAGGCACAAGATGACTGAAGAAAAGATCGTCGCCAAAATGGTTGAGTTGTACCCGATTGCTCATTCTTTCATTGGGCCAAAAGGTATGCAGTGGCCTCAATATATTTTTGAACGACACTATGAAACGCAGGCATATAAGAAAGCCGAGGCGGCACAGGATAAAATGTCGGAGCTTACCGATCTGTGGATTGCGTCAGGGTATGGTGCGATGCCAGATATTGAGGGCATGTATCGGCTAGCTAACCCAAATGCTAGTTGTTTTGCCTAAAGGAGCAGTCATGAGGGTCAGGACCTATTCGAAGACCATTAATCGATACGGTGTATCGATCACTGAACTCAAAGTGATCATTTTGTTCGATTTAATGTGGGAAGACTTTGTGGTCAGACTATTCGTGAACAAAAAGCATCAACGTGATGCAGATCAACACACACTCTATCTGATCGATGCCCAACGGAAAGCGATAGATCTACTGGAGAAAACCGCATCTGATGTTAAGAGTGATAGGAGGTATAAAGTTGTCGTTCCAGAGGGCTGTGATGGCTGGCTCTATTGCAGAGAGTGTGGAGGCATGGGCGCTGGTTCAATTCATCACGAAGACTGCCGTTATTTAGCGTTTCTCAATGGAGAGGAGAGTGAATGACGATCACAACACCGACTCAGGAAATGCAAGAGCATCTTGCTGTGACGCTTAACATCGCAGTACCGGCTGAGCGGATCAACGATATGCTCTGTAGTGCATTAGAAGGCGGCTCGGTCTATTGGGCCGTCAGATGTAGCGTATTGAATGACGACTACAAAGGACAGGAGTACGCCCACCAAGTACCGATGGCCGGTGGTACTGTGTTCGTTTTCTATGACCCAGATGGTTACGGCCACTTGACACATCTCGAGATGGCCACACTAAACCGTGCCAGTATCGACAAAGGCATGGCTGTCTTCCAGACTGTAGCCAATGGACGGCATCTGGTTGACTTGTTAAACGAGAATGATGACGCCGAAACCGGAGACGTCTTCCTTCAATGCTGCTTATTTGGTGAGGTCGTCTACTCATGATCCGTCGAAATGAAGAGTGGGACTCAAGGCACGTATGCCAACCTGAGTCGTCATGGAAAGAGTACGACGCTCGTGGTATCTATCTCTGCACTGTCTGTGATGAATGTGAGGAAAGGAAGCTGTCGAAGTATCGATTGGACGTTCGGATCAACCCGAACTATGAAGCCGACGAGCCTATCGAGCCAGAGGATTATTAAGAAATGAATCGAGCCGGTGGTCTATTAAGTGGAGGGTCCCCTTAATCTTAGGCCACCGGTTCACTATATATGGAGAGGGCGAATGCCATACAGTGCTCAACAGAAGATGATGAAAGCTACGAATCATCCTGAGGATCAAGCCATAGTGGCCCAGATTCAGGAGAAATCCTATCAGATTGAGGCCGCCAAAAGGCTACGTGATCTCGAAGGCCCAAACTCCATCCTCTACAAAGCCATTTCAGAGGATATCACTGCGCTTGAAGAGAAAAAGGACTACTTGAGCGACAATTTAAGGGTCGTAAGAAAAAGGTTGCACGATAAAGCAGTGCAAACGATGAGGGCCGAGCCCATTGAGAGACAGACCTCTTAAGGGGGGCTTATTAACCAGAGGCATTAACCTCCTCCTCCCCACCGGGAAGGGTGGCGGTGGGGAGGGAGGAGGAGGATAAGCCCTCTAAAGCGGAGCGGGCCGCCGTTATATCGATAGGGAAAGCCTATGAGTTACCGAGAATCAGGACTGTGGTTGATGAGGATAGCCCTCATTCACCTTGTGATGTATTTGGTCATCTAAGGGAAGGGACCAACATGCAGACGATGCAACGTCGTTCACCAATTGCTCGACCTATGACAGCGCAAATCGGAGGGATTATCTCTGAGGCTCAGCAACGTCGGTGTTATGCCGCTAAGTATGTCATACATCGACAAACCACCGCTGTAATTGATGGCCCTGAAAATACAGCCGCTGTATTGAAGGCTGTAGCAGAGGCTTCGCCAGAGGTGGTGGCTACGCTGGATACAATGGTTACTGAGGAGTTGGCTGAAGATGATGGGGAGTCAGAGTCTTCACGGCCAAAGGCAATCCTGTTGGCTACAGAAACTCAATCCATCGTCTACGTCGGCGATGCTGAGTTCCATGATCGGTGGCATCATAATCACGTTTACGAAGTTATGCCCATTGACAATGATGAGTATGTCATTGGGGAGCATCTGTAATGACAGAAATAAGACGATTCAACGTATTGGGCAACGAACCGGGAGCACACACAGAACCTGATGTTTCAAACCCTACACGTCGTTTCGCTTTGACAGATCTTGATGGCAATAAAGTCACGACAGTTCCGCCGACCTTCATGACAGGCCAAAAGGTCATAGGTCGATTGCATGGACGGCTCGTGAAAGCCGCAAAGGTCTGGGTTGAGGATAGTCGTCGGATCGAATGGTTGATGTGGTCTGATGCACAGTACCTCGACTGTCATCCTTCGTTACACCGTTGTAAGCAGTATCTCTTTTACACTCTTTACGAGGAGTAGTATTGTGGCTAAGCAGACCGAAAGCACGAACGGCGCAAAGACGTCGGATGTGGTCGCTTCTCAAGAGGACGAGGCCGTGGCTAAAGAAGGTCGCGTTTCCAATTCACCAGCCTCGTCGAAGCAGACGTGGGCTATCTTTACCCAAACTCAGGTTGATGTTCGGAGCCTTGATCCGGCACTTACGGTGTCGGAGGCTTCCGATCTGCTCGAGCAGGTGTTCACGGCTCGAGACAACCTGAAGAAGAAAGCCCCAGTGAAGTTCAAGGCCGTCATCAATGGCCTTCGTGACCAGTTGATCGCCTCTGGTGGCGTTGACAAGCGTCCCCAGCCGACCTCGAAAGATGCCTCTAACACTGAACTGGTTGGAGTCCGTCGCTTTGATCTCGGCACTGCCGATGAGCAGGCCACCGATGAGGACCTGTCGAGTCTGTCGAAGGCTGACTTGCTGGCCAAGGTTCAGGCCACTGCTGAGGCCGAGTCTACCGAGACGGTCGTTTCCGAATCCGCCGAGGCTACTTCATAGGCACCCCTCGCCAACGTTGTAGCTAAAGAACCCCAGAGCCCGATGGTCGTTCCCTTCCCTGAGATCTGAAGGCTCTGGGGTTTTTGTTGTTGTGTTTGTTCAATTCTTTTCTCACTCATTTAGGAAGGGTTTTATTATGAAGCTGATCGTTCAGCAACGTAAGAGGCTGGAGGAGATCGCTTTACATCATTTCCGCGAAGAAACATACCGACTTAAAAGGGAAGTGGAAGACATCGAGGAGGAGAAACGTAAAGCCCTTGAAGCATTTGCCATAAAAAATTGGTCTGGAGGCAAGGCTTTGGCCGTCTACAACAGAGCGGTCGAAAAGCTAAACAAGGCAGGAGAGGAACTGGCTGAGTTCACCAATGCGTCGACTGCATGGAGGCTTCGGGAAAGGCTAAGCGTTAATGAGATAGACTTGCCGCCAGCAACCAGACAAAGCATCAACACTAAAGCCAAAGAATTTGCTGCCAAAACATCCGCATCGAATAGTCTCCAAGTACTTCCCAACGATAAAGAGTTCGTCACCAATCAGATCTGGACTCTCGAAACCACCGCCGAAATCAACGCTTTATTCGAGGGCTATGGTATCGCTCAGGAAACCTAAAGGGGGTGTTTGTCCGCCCAATAAAGTGACGGCTGACTGGCCTCCTCATCCTCCTGTCGGAACAAGAGTTCACGTTATGCCCTGCACCGATAAAGGGGCTGAAGGTGACGGGACCGTTACCTCACACCGCAAAATTACCATCGCTCAAGATTGTCAAACTGCTGATCCTGACCGCTTCAGGTCTGCCCTGAAAAAGGGGTCTATAGTAATCGACCGATGTCCATGCATTCGAATGGATAAGGGGAATAAGACGATCTGGGGTTATGAATGTTGGTGGAGGATCATTCCTCAAGAGAAGGAGGTAAAAATAGATTATGGATGATGAAAATCTAAACGAGTTTCTGGATAGAATGGTTGAAGAGGGCCGGGAATATCAAAGCCTGATCGAAGAAGTCCTCCACAAACCCTCCGCTGAAGACAGCGAAGAGATCAACCTGCTGTCTGGACTGATCGGTTGCTTTATGGCCGCAGAAGTACAGCTTGGATTCATGTGGCATAAGACTGAGGATGCAGACAATGAAGGCTCCAAGAGATTGAAGGACATCCTCAATGTCGTCGCCAAGATGCACGTAGATAATCTGGAAAGGATGAAAGGCGCAACCGAAAGTTTTGGCCCGTGGCGCGGAAAGTTTCCTTCCGTTGTCAGAAAGGAATGGAAATTATGAGGCCCATCGAAAAGATGTTGTATGAAATGAGGGATAGTGTTGTTCAGGAAACTCCTGAGTTGAAGGAAGCTGCAACGGAGGGTTTTAATGGAGCCGTTGAGATCCTGAACTCACTTGTCGATCATTACGCACCATTCCTCAGTGATGACAAGAAGGATTTCATGGCTTGCCTATTGGGAGCCATGGCTTTCCATCGAGAGCTTGTCGAAAACTCTCTTACGGTTTTACGCAAGAGTTCATTGTCAGGCTCCCCTGTGGAAAAGGAGGCCGTTATTCATGCGATCCATATGATTGGTTCATGGCTGGAGGATCTGCATGAGGAATGCTTAGGCTTTGCGAAGGAGATTGGGGCTCTGAAGAAGTCTCCTGAGGGAGATGTTCTTGAGAGGATGATATGGACTGAGCCGAAGGACTGACCGTGACTCTGACGATTCCCCAATCAGCAACGTATTCTACGGTCTTTTCCTTTTCAGGACGCTGGATCTCACAAGCGGCAATGAATTTCATGATTCCTTCACGCATAGGAGTCGTGAAGCCCTCTGGAATCTCAATTCCGGGGGGCGTATCTTCATCCCCATGCGTAGCTTTGCCACCTTCTCTAGCGGATCGGAGTTTCGCCCTGCTCCAATGGTTTTCGGAAGCCTTGTCGAGCCACATATCCTGCTCTTCTCGAGGCAATCCGGCGACTTCCAAATGATGGGACCAAGTGAGATCACCCCTACGGCGGTCAATTGGGAATACTCTGGCTACCCAAGCGACATTATAAAGATGCTGCTCAGACTTTCCTGTAAGCAGCACGGCGTCTTTATACCGTTCAGGCCATCTCTCTTCACCATATACCAATAGATCTCCGAGAGCCCAATTGATCCACCGTTGCATATGCATCGTCAACCCAACCTCATGGCTGAATTGTTCGATCTTCATATCGGCAGGAGGTTCATAACCCATATCCGAAAGCCTCCCAGAAAAGCCTTGGGAGTGAGGGATGGGCGACTGATTGATATCCAACGGCTGAAGTTCGTTCATGATGTCTCCTTTTGCTCCAATGATAACTCCCCTACATCTTGCCCGCAAGGGGCCAGCACTCTATATTTAGGGGGATCGAATGCCTCGATTAGATAAAAAATCACCAGATCGCATCGCTCGTTACATCCTCATCATGCTGGGTATAATGGCCCTGCTGATGATCACTCGCAACCTGTAGCGGAGGCTTAATGGCCCGTATTCCACTGCCTCAGGGAGATTACACTCCCCATCCGGCAGGCCAAAGCGTAGGACATTTTTACGAAACAGAAGATCTGGGTATGGTTGAGACGCGATTTGGCGTCAAGCCTATGATCGCTCTCAAGATTCAATCCGATCAACACTTCCTCCCTGATGATCACCCTACGGCTGGAGGCGAACCCTTCACGGTGTGGATGAGGGTTTCTTTATCCAATGACCCTCGAAGCAATCTCAGGAAGCATCGTGAGATAATTCTGGGTCGCCCTTTGACGCCAGAGGAGATTCAATCCCCCGACTTCGACCCTGATTTCGAGTTCGTCGGCAAGAAGATTCAGTATACAGTCGTCCATAATCCGGGTGAGGGAGA
>Ga0209128_1000556_pt1 | contig 27861 bp, 6 predicted proteins | sample ETNvirnome_6_100_FD_184072 | JGI IMG/M metagenome (GOLD analysis project Ga0209128, IMG submission 184072) | Marine viral communities from the Pacific Ocean - ETNP_6_100 (SPAdes) (version 2) | ecosystem: Environmental > Aquatic > Marine > Oceanic | place: Pacific Ocean | collected 2013-06-19 | reverse complement strand
TTGATGCGATACGATCAATATATTCTGCTGAAGACGCCCCCAGTATGGTAGTGCTGCCATGCGTTGGGTTATTCGCAATTGTCACTAGCAGCTGCCCATCAAAATCCGACCACGCTTTCGGATGCTCTTCCAGTCTATAAATTTCAAAGTAGCCCTCTAGCCCAACCGGGTCATCGCTTTTAAATCTAATCGGCTCGTCTGCGTCAACCTTCTGCGCCTTTCTAATTTTTGTGTGCGCTGTGACGTCTTCTTCATTTAAAGCAATCGGGTCAAGAAGATATTCGCCCACAGCACTCTTCAAATTAAATAAGAGTTTATTACCGTTGGCAAAATAAGGTACGATATCAATTTCAGGTGGTACAGGTGGGTCATCCACAATTAGATGGTTATCGGTAAAGATATCCTGCTCTATTAATAGCACCTCTGGGTTCTGAGTTACAACAAATGCCGCCTTATTGTCGTCATATGTCATTCTACTATAGGAATAGTTTGTGCCAACACAAAGTTGATAGGCATATATCCGATATGCATATGACTTTCCATATTTAATTTGTGTGTCAACTAAATTCAATATATCAATTTGGTTTGTATTAGGAAACCAAAAATTCTGAATTGCGTTACCAGTGGGATTCCCAGCTTCGTCAGCTAATGTTTTTTCCACCCTGTAAAGCACCGTTTCTGTGTGACACGGCAAACCTTCCATAATTTCATCGTAAGTGCGAGTGCGATCCTTAAGAAAAGTTTTTAACTTGCCGAGGAAGATGACACCCATCAAACTTCTGAAAAACTTATTTTTAGGTTCTACTGTCATATTGTCTTCAATAGTTCCATCATCAAGAAGGGTGGTACTCTTAAGCGCAGACTCTTCGCTCTCAGCAGTAAAATCTGGAGTCTTAATCGCACCAGTGCTAAAGTCAACCAATGAATTGTTTTTCAACCACGAAAGAATATTCCAAACTCTTCTCTTAGAGGACTTCGTGCTAGTATTTTTAGTAACGGTCGTCGTGCCATCTTCCTGTATTTCCATGTTAGAAGTCTCTAAAGCCTCCACAAAGCCAGCTTCATTAAAGCCCGTTGAAGAGACCACATCTCTCACCATGGCCCAAATAAAATCGTTAGTAAGCATAGTGTCAGAAAGCATTTGGGCAAATTCAGTCGTCTTGTCTGTTGAAAACTCCATATCAACGAACATCGGAAAAAGCTCTTTTTTGCCTGATACCTCTTTTAAAAGACTGACGTTCTCAACGGGCACAACAATATTACGAAATTTCTGTCCCAGCTCTGCGACTGATGGGATGGCCCCCTCCAACGCGGCGGAAAATCTTTCGCCATATATATTAAAGTATTGCCCTGAGTGTTTCTTAATATCAAATTTATTCTTCTTAGCCGCGCCGATTGTAGCTTCGCCACCTTTTATTGTAGAACCTAAAGAAATATGATCAGCGAACACTGGGTTACTTACTTCACTTATTTTTTCCAGCATAAGCGCATATAAATTCGGAAATACAGTTTCGGGTTGATTCAAACCTTCTCCGAATCTAAGCATTTCCTCATAATTCTTGATATAAAAATTATACTCTGGTCTGATTTTTGCATATTGTGGCCCAACAACATTTAAATCATCTAGCTCTCTATAATTAAAAGGCATTGCCATATCAAAAGACAAATACCTATAGTCAACTAACTCAGAAATAATTCCAGTAGTCCCTTGCGCAGAGCGAGACTCACGACCAGAAATCAAAAGCCTCCAATTGCCTGACCTGTATATGTTCTTATACTTGCCAGTGCTAGGGGTGAAAGCACGCTTATCTGGAGTTAACCTAACTACCTGTTTGACCTCAAAAAACGGATTCTTTTCACCAGCGAAATTTTCAGGACTAGGGTTATAAAATGGTTCTGAAACCCACATCCTAAAAGGAACACCGGCATGCTTATTGGGCTGGTGGCCTTTCTTAATGAAAATTACAGATTGCGTGCCGCCAGAGATCTTATCATATCCCCAATATTTCCCGGCTGCATCACGCAACTTGTCACGTCGCGGGCCAGTCTGGGTTCCAATCTGATAGCCGGGTGATTGGCGCTCTTCTAAGGAAGCACCCCAATTGCTCTCTTCAATCACAAACTTCCTTTTACTAGAGCTGCTATAAGAAAAAGTTTGATTAGTCCTCTTCTTCCGAGATTCCTGTTCCTTCTCCAGCATCTCCTCATTAATGTCCCCCTCCAAGAGAGAAGAAAGAGCTTGTTCAATTATAATTTGAGCGTCTTCAGCCATCTAACTAAATCACCTTCTTATCCGATTTAACTTTCTCTGAAAGGTCAAGTTTCTTTACAACGTCCATTTTGGTCGCCTGTTTTGGAATAATCCTTTTTGAACTAACCAGTGCTGTAGATAAATATTCTCCAGATAAAAATCTATGCTGCTGCATAATTTTCTTTAATCGTTTTGAAAGTTTATCGCGGTACAGCGTTCGTCCCCGCCGTAATAAACTCGTAGTTTTGTCTATTGCAGGATTACTCATAACAAAATATTTATTATATGTTGGCAATCTCATCCCCGTCGCTTCTACCACACCAAAAGCCTTATTTTCATACTTAACAGTCCGGCAAAGAAGGTTTTTGTTCCCTGCGGCTCGCATTGCTTTATGTGTCAACGGCACCCATATTGGGCGTTTCAATATCGGAAATCCATTGTCATCTATCTGATAACCAATCATGGCCTCAGTCTTCCTCAAGTTCTTATAATTAAGAATAAACGCAGCCTTACCTGACGGCAATTGCAACAACGTTGCAGCCGCGCCTGTCCACTTCCGCTTAACAGCATCCGTTGTTGTGCCAGCCAAAAGCAAGGATTTAATTTGATTTGGCAAATTGTGTAGCGTCTGACTCAGTTTCGCAGCAGCAGCATTAGTAACACCAACCGATTGCGCTGCAAGGGCCGCAGGATTCTCCGACAGCTGTGTAACTGTGGATGATTTCAAGGAACCAATAACACCATTTAAATTAGTTAAATCATAGAAGTCCATATTGAAATGAACCGCAGCCTTCTTCTTATTCTCTCTCCCAGCCATAGGAGAGCCCAAATTAAAATTAGAAAATATGCCAGACATACCTGCGCCATTCATAAACACCGGAAACGCCAAACTAGCAAATATAGGAATGGGGTTTTTGTTTGTTTCATGTTCATCAGCGTGAGCCTCGTCTGATTCGTTCGGTGGAACAGAATCAATACTCATCCATTCTTCTCCTAAAATATCGGCCACCTCTGTATAAGGGTCATAATCCATTTGTACAAGCTGTGCCATATTGTGAAACGGTGAAGAGATTGGCGTCACCAAGGTGCAACCAAAATTTGACATTATACTCGTTAGCTCACTTTTCGTTTCTATGGCTTCGGCGCTTAACCTTACTGGCGTTTGCGGGTTTTTTTCTGGTGGCGTCAATGACGGGGCGAATGGCGACTTTCTAGTTAAATTCATATTAGCAATCGTAGTCTGTATTTTAAGGCTGGCTTGTGCATCAAAAGGATTATCTAATAAAGATATATTCCCTTTGCGACCCAAGCTCACATTTGATGGGGTCAGATAACTGAGACGAGTATTATCTATACTGTCGCCGTTTGTGTACACCTCTGTACCAACAGACATATTGATGTCAGCGGTGACGGAATTAAAATATTTAAGAGTTTCAAGTCTTGTACGCTCTTCATATTCAGCACCCGTAATCACCCTTAATCCATCATTGTTTGATTCCCTTTCCAGTGGGCCGTGTGATAAAAAATCGTAACCCAAGCCTTTCGGTATATTACTATCAAATATATGTGGAAAATAATATTCAACCTTAAACGTCTTTAACTGCGGTTTCCCCGGTTTTACGATAGAAGACGGTCTAACAAAGTTCCCATCCGAATCCGCTCTAATCCCCCTTGAGCGGTGAGATTCTAAATTGGTGCCTACTGCTGAAGCCAAGCGTTGCATTAAATTTTCAATTAATTTTTGGACCATTGCAATGCCGCGAGGGTTGCCACTTTTTGGGTCTAAGTATTTCCACATAGCAACGGCGAAATTTAAATCAACCGGCACCTTCCGAAAAAACGATAAGGTGCTTAAATAAGTAATCAACGGTTTAATCCACGGACTCGTAATGGGCGATTTTTGCTTTGGGCCGGGACCATATATAGAGTGCATTTTGTCAATAAATTCTTGAGTAAAACGATTACTAACCGGGTCAAAATGATTTGGCAATGTTGCCATATTATAATAATAATCAAGCCAATACTTTGCTTTAGTCAGTTCTTGGACTTTTCTTAGAATAAATCTGTTACTGTTGTCTTCAACCTCAATCTCAACACCATATTGATAATAACCATCAGTCACACGCGGCATCGTCTTATCAATCCCTGTAAAGTGACGAAGCCCTTTAAATTCTGTACCTAATTCAATCTCTAGTTCCCTAATCTTACCCTTCTTAGTTTTACTGCGCAGCATTCTACCCGGTCTAGATTCTCCCGTAAAAGAAATTTCCTTTATAATCTCGTCTTGGTCAAAAGGGTCACGAAGAAGAGTCGGACTGCCAAGCTTATTTAAAGTTACATATTCCCTTTTCATCCTGCGACGTTTAATGCGAAAATGCCTAATTCTCACATTGTCAAGAAGTTCATCATGATTAGACTTGCTATATAATGCTCCATACTGTGTATGGTCTTGAACCATTTTTCCATAGTCCATAGCAAAAGCAAACCTGCATGCCCCAGCACTATCCCTAGACAGGGCCACCTCTGAAAAATAACTTTCTATTCGTGGAACGTCCATATTGTCGTTGGTGAGGCGATTGAATGGTAACTTGAAATTAAATAATTTATTCTGAACTATAGAAAAATCTAATTGTAATTTTTCCAACTCATCAAAATTTCGGAAGTCTTGAACCTTACTATTCTCAACTTCGTGTTTCGTCAATGGCTCCTTGACGTCGCTATCGGCAGTGCCCGTTAGCCAACTGCCCCCTGCTTGGTGCGCGGGACCAGTCCAGACGTTGCCGTTTACATCCCTAAAGACAAAAGATTTTGCAACAATATTCCCATGATTAATCACTGTGTCGGCAGCAACCTTCCCGTTCATAAGCTCAAAAAGGTATGTATCCGTCGTATCAAGACCAAAATCATCAACCAGTTGGTCAATGTCAAGAGAGGAAACAGCAAAATAACTCAAATGTCGCGGAGTCTTTGTCGGCACCTCAAACTTAAGTCTAAAGGTAATATCAAATACTTGATCTCCCATAGAGTTCGTTGTACTATATTGCTGGTTTAACAATGTTTTATTGTTTAACAGATGCTCCTTAACTGAAACATATTTAACTTCTGTATTATCAAGAATAAGTTTCAGCAGCTCTGGTATATCTTCTTCCGAATATGCCGGTGCCATTCCACCAATAGAAGAAAACTCTGGTAACTCTTTAAGCTCTCCCAGAAGCTCAGCGATAAAAACGGCAGCATCAACAGCAGAATTTATATTCGCAATCTGGGTGGCATTGTTTGCAGAAGATAATATCTTAGTCACCAACGAATCAGTAGACTGAATAACCACAAATCTTAAATATTTCTGAAAGTCCTGATTGCTAAACCAAGTATCAATCAAGCCGTTGTCTAACTGTTCTTTTAAGAGCAAGTCTAAATTGATTATAAGGAAATTATCCGTAGAAGACCTTTTGAGCTTGGCAGATTCTCTGGGGTGTTCAATGTGCGGATTGGTTTCGCGTATTGGCGTACCAGTGGTCTCCAGAGTTATCGTTTTAATATAAACGTCTGGGATTAAAGAGCCTATAAGTTGTTCTTGATTTACTGCTGCCATTAATCACAATCCTCAAAGTCATCCAAATCTTGTTTTTCTGTATCGTATAGGCCCTGAGATGCATCTAATAGCGACTCTCCCACTTCTATGTCTGGGCATTTAAACTCCTTCCTCAGTCTCACACTTCGCGATTTGTCATCGGGCAGCGCTGCGCAAATAACTGATTGGTCTATTTCTCTATCAACATTTATCTCAAAAAAGTATTCAACATAATTAGGGTCTACATCAGGAAACATTGTGTCCATACTTTGAGCCGAGCCTTGTGGTGCGTTCGTCAAATACACCGCCCCAAGGTCGGACTTCTGACGAGCGAAATAAAGAGGAATTAATTCTTCTTTTTCGCCCTTGTATTTCCCAACTGCCTGATGAGTTTCATCACTCGGGTCAGTAGAACCAGATAACTGCGGAATCGTCTTGATCTCATAAACCTCAATATCAAAGTTTTCATCAAGATAGTCCGTATTTTGTTCATCAATCTCTAAAAGAATATAATCCTTAAAAACTTTCAATTGTGAGCCGTCTTCAAATTCGTATTCACCACCCCAATGTCCAAGCCAATCATCGTCGCCTGCGAATTCGCTGCTAAGAAGAGAAACATCGGGTGATGGGACGTCCTCGCCTTCGGCAAACGCTCTAACCTTATATGATATCGCGCAATCAAGTTGTGGTATCTTGATATTTGGTGAAGAGCCGGTGGTATAATCAACAGAATTAGACAAACGCCCTTTTAAGAAGCTAGCTTGCCATGCAGGAAGCTTATCCGTATGTAAGCTGGAATTACCTAGTGGCAATGATAATGTATGATGTTTTGATGCCATTGGCTGTAGCATTTCATCACCGAGTTTCGCCTTTTTTTGACGTACCAATTCATTTATTTTTTTAATCTCTGTCTCTACCCCGTGGTGACAGTTTTGCACGCGAGGTCTGGGAGTCTCATCTTGAATTCTATCCTCAATATCGCTTTGACGTTCTGACAACGAGCCAGTAACCCATTTTATATCATAAATGATGTCATCATCAAAGAAGGCATAATACTTTGGAATAAACTTCCCCTTTGACAAAAGATGTTTCCCATACTGAGTCATCTTTAAATCAATCACGTCCTCTTTTTGGTCAAAAAATTTCATCGTTAGTTATTATACCTTATATACCCATATGGTCAAACGCTTGTCCTTCTGGTGTTGCTAACCATTGCAGGTATAGGGGGTGATTGCGCAGCTTACTGACTTCCTTAAGAGCTTGAGTGTAGTGTATCCCACCCCCCGACTTGAATCCGGCAGCTATCGCAATCGCATATGCGTACTCTTGCCCGAATTCCTTAACGCTCGCAGATACCGTTTTGGCCATCGAAACATTACCACCGGATTTTTCGTTTTTTTGTGAAGCCTGATACATCGTAGCTTTTACCTCGGTTGCTTGCAAGCCCAAGCCACCTATATCTATGCCTTCCATAGATGTACCCTCACCAGTCCCCATTGAATGGTCCGCTACCTCAGTTGCTACAAGATCTATAGTCGCGCCATCCAGAACGGTGCCGCCGCCGCCTCCGCCTTCAGCTGCCGCTTTCGCGGGTGGGGTTCCGCTTAAACCCTTGACAGCGGCAACGTGTGCAGCGCCCTTTCCACTGGCAAGTGTATAAGCACTCTGGCGACCAATTATAGCATCTGAAAAATTCCAAGGCGGCACCACTGGAAAAGCATCGTCGCCAACGCCGACCTTAGTTTCTATTTTTGCCAGTTCCACAAGGCTAAAATAATCATAAGGCCAATTATAACTATAATCTGGAATAGCTTTGTGGCCACCTTGAGCAAAATCAAATTTGAACTGGTGGTCATCAGTTGTGTCTGCTGTAACTTTAAAATAATCTTTCTCTGCCTTCATTTTTACTTTAAAAACCATCCATCGTGTATGCTTGGGAATCGGCTGGCCACTGAAGAATTCGTTTTTTCCCAATTCGTGTGTTAACACAGTTGTCGTCTTTTTGGCTGTCACACCAATATCTGGCAAGACATTCTGCCAGATGTTTATCAAATCTTTTTGTGAGAGCTTATGATGAAATTCAAAAATATACATTGCAAAAGGCTCTATATCGCCGTTTGTGGAGAAATCCATATGTGGTGGAAAAACATACCTCTTCATTCGTCGGGCCATGGTGCGTATTGACCGACCCGCATTTCCCTCTCCCGACGCAGCCATAGCATATAATGCTTGTGATTGCATTTTCGTATTACCCAACGCAAAGAATTTCCTTCGTCCTTCCACATCAACAAACGGAATTGCTACCACCGCCTCTGATATCACCTTAGCTGTCGCCATCTCGCCTATCTTCCTTTGTTCGCCTTTAAACCCGCAAGTCTGTAATAGCGAACCTGTCAACCCAAATTCCGATTCACCCGCACCATATACCTGCGCGGGAAAACTTTCTCTCAAGCCCATAAAGATACCAGTTTCTCCGGTTGGAAGTTGCCCGTAGCCATTCCACATTCCAACTGGACGCCACAAGGCAGCAGGAAAATTCTTCGCTTTAACCGTTTCCGTCCACCAACTAGCCGACAGCGCTGGTATGCCAGAACCGCCATTTGCTGGGTCCTCTTCCGGTGCATAGCCGCCTCCTGTGGTGGTTGCAAAATTCAGCGCTGGGCACTCAAACTTAGAATGTATCACCCACGTCGGGCTGCTGTTCCCTTCATCGGCAGATATTGGCTCACCAGCAGCACCATACTGAACCGCTGGTGTGTGAGTTTTGCCAAAAAGGTTCACAGACGAACTTACGTGCATCTGGTTCTGCGCGGCTGGAGAGGTAGGATATTCTTTGAGCACTTGAACCGATTCCGACATAAAAGGCATTATTCCGGTGCCAAGCTCGCTAGTATACTCAGTTCTAGAATTAAGCCTCGCATTCGTCATAATATCTTCCAACGTAAACGTCAGAGATGTACCTTCAGGCATATCAGCGTGTTCATGGGGCGTGAATGCCAATCTAGCAACCGCCCTACCGTAAAAGTATGGAGGAACGTGCGGTGCAAATGATGGGTCGCCGCTGTTAAGCCAACTTTTAGGCTGGTCGGGCTGGTTAACATCACTAAAAACTAAATCAATAGCACCAGTAGAAGCCAAGTATGACGGTCCATAGCCCCACCCGGTGCGAATACCATAGGTGCTATATGCCCAGCCACCGTGATGATTCATTATCATATCGGGTGACTTCTGCAATACCACATCCATATAATAAGTTGAACCCGAAGCCATGGCTTTGAATTCTTTTTCTGGTGCAGATCTAAATGTCGTAAATGTCTTATTTTTCAAAAAGAAATTTGGCACTTCCGCAGCAAAGTTGTTTGCAGCCAGCTTATAGTGTGGTTTACTGACACCGCCCCAAGTGGCATAAAAAGAAGAAGTCCCAAACGATGTTGCTGTGAGATACATTCTCCCCGCTGTGCCTTGGTCTGAAATAGTGTCAACGACGTCATCAAGCACTGGCAAGTATCGGTCGGGATTAATCAATGCCTCAAACGGCATTCTCATATCTGGTGCGGATGATATACATTGCACACTCCCAACCTTATCTATGTTCATATCTGACACATATCTATCCTTTGTCGGGGTGGCAGTGGTTTGTGTACCTACGGGATAAGCAGTGGGGCGGCCACCAAGGCATCTTAACTCCGCTGATGACGTATGAATCGGATAATCAACCGCTATCCCAGATTTAATTGTATTATACATAATGCCTGGTGCATAAAAGGGTTGTAAGACAGACTGAAGCCTCTCAGCAAAATATTTATCTCGTCCGTTCTCATTAATAATTGAAGTTTCTTGAAGACCATAAGACGCAGCGCTAGAGCCGCTAATATATGGTCCATACGAAGAAGAAAACAGGCTTGCCAACTGAAGTGTGCGCTGAACTGGGTAAAAACCATTATATGGCAATAGTTTTTTAACTGCCGAACATTTTAAACTAATTACACTCGGCGCGGCTACACCTTCGTGGTCCCTCTGTATTACATTAAAGACCTCCATAAATTCGCTGTGGCAATATTCTTGCCAGAAAGGCTCGTTATAATCACTCGTATATGCGTCTGCACTAGAAGTGTAAGATGCACCTTCTAGCGACAAGAATTTAAAGTTCCTTTCTTCAAAGCTATTATCAATGTAAAAATCCATATGGTCTGAGATTTTAAATTCGGGGATAATTGTATAATCCTGCCCCATATTGCGGATGTCGCTAGAGTAAGCCTCGTATGAATCATACCCAGGATTTCTGCCTGACCAGAGGTGCGTAGACCAATTTGCTATTTGTTTACCGCCACCAACGTTATCATAATTGTCATCGGAAGAAATAATGTCGGTGTAAGTCACCGCTTGATTGCCGTATTGGACATAATAAACCGCGCCTGGGTCATACGCACTTAAGCCCCAGTGGTTAAAGCAAACGGAAGCCGTGCCGGGACACTTGAAATTATCATCGTTCATAAAGTGGGTTCCACCGGCAAAATTGTTATAAGTAACCTCATCAGCGTCTAAGCCACCGCCCAAAGCTATTACTGTGTGGCCTGTCGGTCCAGAACCAGTCTGGGTAAGGTAGATATTTCGGCCTGCTTGCAAGGCCCACATCATTTCAGTCCCATTAACGGTTCCAAAACCATTGGCGTGTTCTATAGCTAAAAGGAATTGGGCAGCAATATCGTCTCTAGCGGACAGACCATTAATTTGAACATAGACGTTGGTGCTCGGTGAGTCGCCAGTGTCTTTGTCGCCGTCGCCGCTTTCATTAAACTCAAATATGCGTGTTATAGCTTCTGTAAACTCACCAGTTATTATTGTTATAGTTTTCCCGTCATAATGAGCGGGGGTGTTGCTCACAAAGGTAATACTTCCAGTGGCGTGCAACGCTGCGTCTATGCCTCCACCCAGAGCCCCAAGGTCGGCAGTGTTCATGCTAGCCCATATGCTAGCCTCTGGTCTGGAATGAAGTTCTCCCCAGGTGCCACCATATACATCGTTTAGGGGAAGGTCTTCATCGATTTCAATGTCCAACCCCGGCAAACCGGAATACGTTGCAACTGGTCTGCGGCTAGCATTTGCACCCGTGTCTAAAGGCCAGATACTTAATGAGCCTGTACCCAAATAATATAGTCCTTGGTCAACCTCATCGTCACTAAACCCACCAGCATAATCATATGCCTGATTAGTGTCCTTAAAAATATGATACCCCATTGAATTCACTGCACCATCGTCGCGACGCCGGTCAGCCAAGGCATCTCTCCAGAAGGTTCTATAAGTCCCATTAGCCGAAGAAGACATGACGGCAGCTGTCTCTGCATAGCTCAGACGGCTGCGAGCTTTGCTTAAGAAAGCGCGAGACTCTTTAGGGTATATTGTCTCCTTATAGGACAATGATTTGAAGACCTTGACCGGGTTTGCTGCTGGATGGTCACTAGGGGCTAGATAATTATCTTTAAAATCGTCATAAAGCTGGCGAGGCAATCGCTCAAAGGAAACCGCGTTATTCAATTCAGGATTTGCAAAATTTACAATATTGTTTCCGTGTGTGTATCGCAATGTTAAACTTTGAGGTACGCCATCTGCCAATGACTCAATGCGGTGAGTGATGGGATTATGCCTCGTTGAAACAGCAGGCTCATAATAATTCGTATGTGTCGAGGCTTTTGATTCTACAATCTCCTGTGTAGTGTTCTTATGTAAAAGCGTGCGCGTTGTCGGCTTATCTGATACGGATATGATATTGTTTCTCTTATGATATCTCGCGACTGGATGCTCGCCAGTTCTGATTTGTTTCCAAGTTGGGTGTTGATATGGTCCGTTGCGGTGATGTAAAAGGCCGTTTAAAATTAAACCAGACCCAGATGGGTTTGCGCCTCGGATATGAGTCGTCATTCCGCCTTGGTAGTTCCAGTTCGTGGTACTAGCAATATTAAAACTTGGATATCCTAAAATATTTGAACTAGCGGAAATTGGTTCATAAAGATTAGTGTTTAAACCAACAAAATCATTTGGTATGAAAGCATAAGGCGCAGACCAAGATGCCTGATGGGCATAATAGCGGATAGGGGCAGTAACTTGGTAACTTCCAATATCACTCGCTGTCACAAACGAAGCTGTCGTCAGAAGGTCACAGCCCGTATCCTTATTTGCCGAAGCTGTAATCCAAGCATAACCAAATTCATTTGCTGGGATTGGATGTTGGATGAACCAGTTGTCGTGCGTGCTTAAACAGTCGGTTGCATGGTAATTGGCTGGGAGGAAGTTACCTGCCGTTGTATTTACAGCGGGTGTGCCATTATGGCCATCTAGGTGCAGGTTGTTGCCTATAGGTGCAACGTCGTTAATATCTGTCGCATGATTAAACTGCCACCACGCATGTAATTTATTTGAGTCCTCATCAGCAGACACATATTTTAAGCGATTCAAATCGCCGGGTCCAAAAGATTCATAACCGGGTAGGCGATAAAGGTCTTTTACTTGATCGTCAGTTAAAATATCGTTCCACAGAGAGATGTCCTGAATGTATCCTTCAACGGGCGCTACAGTGTTGGCCTTGTACCACGTACCCACGCAGATGTTGGACAAGTAGTATCCTTGCTTGAAGCCAGTCCATGAAGTGGACTGACTGGGGGTAACCTCAACGAGTTTGCCGTCGATCCACAACTTCGGAAAGAAACGATTTGACGGGAGCATGGTGGCGTAATCAAGAGAATTCGTGCGCCATTGCTGAGTTTCGCCTTGGTCAAGGGCAAACGCCATATGGTGCCATTGGTCATCCTTAATTGAATTAGCTGGTGTGCTGAACCACAACCAACCGGTGTTTCCAAAGATTGTAACAATAATCTTGTTGTTGATCACCCGAATATAGAAACTCGAACTCCAGCTAAAAATAGTTCCCGCGTTGGTATTGGGTTGTTTAAACCAAACACTGAGTGTCATCTTTGTAAGACCATCAATGTTTGTATCATCCCGATAAAATTGGTCAGACGTAGAGCCACCAAAATAAACCGAGTTTGAACGATAAGCCGTCAATGTCGGTGTCTGACGAATATCATAATCAGTATTGCGAGGGGTCTTGTGAAAAGAAGCAGTCAACGCTGTCGTTGCTTCTGTCGCAGACAATGTGCTATTTGGCAATGCCCCATAAGCAGCACAGTGGGTTGTCTGCATTGCATTGAGTGGTGTTCGCACAGCAAGGTTGCGCCATGGCAAGGCATTATAAACTGAATACCTATTAGCCTCCCTATCAATTCCAAAGCCACCGAAGGCATCCCCTGCCGTGTCGGGACCACCAGGGGCGGAAAATCGTTCTATGATTGTGTGTCGTGAAATATATGGATCAACTTGTGTTGAATCATACGGCGCTGTTAATAAAGTTGAAGAATCTAAAACTGTTTTTCCGACCGCTCTCAACTTCGCATAGTCGTGCGTATCTGAAACAACCGGACTTGATGTGCCACTCAATAAGCTGTGCAATCCATCGGAAGCGTGAGCCGCTTGTAACTTCGCATAGAACGTTGATTCGTCTGCGTTTGTGGTTACAATTTGAGAAAGTCGGTCGTAATTGCCAAGAGCGTTAGAAGCCGTTGTTGATTGAATATTTTTAATATTCAGCGGACGCTTGGCTACTTCATCTCGGTAATATAACCCAGCAGCGTTTTGCGGAGCAGCCGCGCCTGCGTCTGTTGCCTTGGGGCTATAAACTGTTTCACCAGCTGCGGCAATTCTAAAACCCTCTGCGCGGTTTTGGTCATTGTGGTTCGTTCCAAGAAAAGAAGAACTTGCTGCGAGATGTCTATACTGTCGCCCCCCGACATGTGCCTGTGTAAACGGCCCCTGCATTGGTGTCTCATTGGATTCACCATATGAATCATCGTGAAGGTTGTTGTAAGCAGTGTCAGTATCAAGGGTCGCTCGCGCAGTAGTTATATCAGAAGATTGCGAGAAGTATTGAAAAGGCGACACAAGCATACTCTTGATTGCATCGGCTTGGTCAGCTGTCGCGTAAGGTTGTGTTTCCGATGAGCGCTTAATTTTTCTTAACTCTATCGGCTTAACATTATCAGAGCAACCATCAGCCTTCAAATTATAATCTGCATCGCCGCCAACCAAGGCACCTTCTAAATTGAACACAGTAGAAAGATTGGTAGCAGCATTCGCAATACCCCTATGTGTTGCCCAAAGATAATCAATACCCTTGTTGTTCATTGGGACGTTCATTCCACCGTGTATGTGACGAGACTTTTCCAAGTCCAGCTTATAGGGTTTTGAAAGCGCACGAAGAGCATATGTTGAACCTTTGTATTGAGTGCGGGCATTATACTCGTTGCCGTCTTGAGATAAATTAAACTGCGCTGCATTCGGGAAACCGCTATTTGGATAATCGGTTGGGTCTGTGTATTCGCCTGTTGCAAGTATCTTATTTGTTGTGACATCGGAAGTTAAAATTCTGCGGAGCGTGTTACGATCCGTATCGGTCTGATTACCAGCGGTAAACGACGCGCTGGCCTCTCCCCGCTCTTTCCACCAAAGGCAATTGTCTTTTTCGTTGTCAGAGCCCCCTGAAAAATCCGTATTGTCCCCGTATCCTATGCTGATGTCGTCGTCGATGAGTGTGTTCCCTGCCACGCCGGGTACAGTTTGTTTAAGTTGGACTTTGTTATCTGCGAGCCATGCTCCAATTTTGCCGCCGTGACCATTCGAGTGATTGATTGCATCTCTAAGTTGCTCCTCAAAATCAACTCTATCGCTCATGCCCTCTATCTGAACCCAGATTTCTTTCGGTGGACCAGCGGCCTTTACCTCGCCGGTTGCCCCAAATAATGTGGCGTTGTTCGCAAAGACATATTTACACACTGTTCCGTCAGTAGACGTTATCTGAAAATATTTACCATGTAAAACCGACGCAGTGTTGACATAGAGGTCGCACGCTCCCGTGGCGTGAGTCGTCGGCGGGGCAGGCGCGTGCCCGTATCTCCAATTATATGTCAATTCCCTAATGCCCTTGACAAACCCTGTCGGTGGTTCAGCCTTCATCTCAAGAGTGGGAAACTTGGTCCAATATTTATTTCTCTCAAGAATATGACTTTCAATCATAGTTTTTACGCCATCAGAGAAGTTTGCCGTTGCAGGAACCAATTGCATCAACATAACGGTTAGGGAGTCATCAACCCACCTATAAAAGTCAACAAACCTATTAAAATCGGGCGTGTTCGTTACCTTCCTAAAGAAAGCCTCTCGGAGCTTTCCAAGAGATTTATATTCTTGTCGGTATCTATTAACAGGCTCGCCAATAATATTATTAAATTCTGTTGCTGTCGCAAACATATTAAGCATTTCCCCTGAAATTGCTTGATACATACTTTTCTCAATTGCGAAGTAATGATTAATGGGCTTGCTGTCTCGGGTGAAATAATTGTCATCAGTATCCAATATACTGATAGTGTCTTGGCCGCTCATAATCTCTGGAAGATTTGTTGTCGCAGCATATAGAAAGTTTGAATCAACAACGTTAGTTTGGCTTGGCAGAAAGTAATCGCCGCGACCTGGATAATACCCCTTAATCTCGCTAGCCACCTCCCACTTGTCGTCAGAGCCGGAAGCCACACTGACCACATTAAAGGAACTATTGTAGTCAGAGCCGCCATAATGATCGGGATATCCACCTGACCCTGGGCCACTATCAACAGCGCCAGCGCTAGAGCCAGTAATTTGAGCAAAGTCCCAATTTAAAAGCAGCGTTTCAAACTGAGGAATAAAAGTTGAATCCAGGTTCGGGTCATCGGAGTGATTGAATAAGCGTGTGCTCCTATAAGCGTGTTCTCGACCAAAGTTCGTTGGGTCTATTGCGTGTGTTTTAATTTCAGAATCATTAAGATAATCATTCCAAACGCGAACTGCACCAACTTTTATGTCAGTGTATCCAAGCAAACTCCCAGAGAAATCTTGGTGATGTGCGCCAGCATAAATCCTCTTATCGCTATTCATGAACGCAGCACCATCTGCGGCAGTTAATGTCCCAGACAAAGAAAAGCTATTTTGGAACTGGTCAAGAGACGGGTTGTAACCCTGAAATTCAATAACGTGGGTCGCTCCAATAAGATTCGCGCCAGAGCCGCTTACGTGTAGACCCTCTAGCGGGTATGCCGTGGGGCGAGCTTTTACTGCAAACAACCACCGTTCGTTATCATAAACATCTTTGAAGGTGTCCGATATCAAGGTGGGTATTCCGTCATAGCTAGACGTAAGCATAAATCTTACATCTTTAGAATCTTCTTCGTCCCTCAACGCATAAACTTGGAAGGATGCTTTGTCACCATCATTGGACGCCCCAGGAGCCCAAGAAAAATCAAAACTTCCCCCCCCCATGGGATGACCGGATGTAATGCGGTTGGTAGTGTGACAACCAAATAAAGAACTGGTCAAGTAAGGATAATAATACCATAAATTTGATGGATGGGTCCTTTCAAACTTGAGCGGAAATATAACATCTAATTCAAACGTCATTGTTGAACCGCTAGCGGCAGCTGTACTAGAGTATAAAAAATTATCTCCCGCTATATAATTCTGCTCTGTTCCCAAACTTGACGATTGATAAAGCGTGCCCTGATTTCTATCCGTGTGGTTAAAGTCAATATAGTTGCTTTTAATAGAGGTTGAGCGATAACTTGAATCATCTAAACGATAAGTCGTACCATCAGCATAAAGATTGATCTTAATCAGTTCGTCATCAACCCCAAAACAACGAATCAGATTTCTAAAAGCTTTCTCTGTGCCTTTTGATTTATAAATGTATACAAGATTGTTGTAGATATTCTGATAAATTGTATTTTTAATATCGTATAGTTTTTGGTCAAACTCTTTATACTCATCGCGATTGGCAAGCTGTGCTAGCTCGTTCGCTGCCACAAAAATCTCTGGCGCGTGCATACCCATACCTTCAAGCTGATGTCTTGCGAAAGGCACTGGGCTATTAGAATATGGACGAGAAGCGGTTTTAGATTCAATCTCTTCGTCTGGGTCGTGGACTATCAGCTCTTCATAAGGATATTGAATATTCCCTAGAGTTGGTACTGCTTGTATTTGAAGATACATGGTATCCAAATAACTCGCAATAATCTGAGTTAATTTTTTAAGCACCTTGCCCTGGTTATCTTGGTCCTCAGAAGTAATCCACTCTGGCATCGTATGGTAGAGCGCCATATTATTGCTAAGGTCCCACTCTAATCCTTCTCCCGCCAACGAAGAAGAAAGGGCACCAACTTCAGGATGGGTAGAATAAATGATTGGGTCTTTGAACTCGGTCGCGGCAGCAGACGACTCAATCATTGCCGAAGACGTTGGGCCAGCAACGCGAGATGAGCCAGAAATAAATCCTGTCCATGCTCCATTAGAAATGCGGCCAGAATAATCCAAAACAGCTACATCAACTGTATCGTCTCCGGTATTGCCCTCATTAAACTTATAATATACTCCCAAATCTACAGGCTGGGCTGAACCAGAAAACTTTGAACTGTCTGTGTTCGTCCCACCACCTATTTGCGTAAACCAGAACCGACTAATTTCTTTTGCCGTTCTCGCTGTCTTCCAATATCTGAACTCATCTATTGAACCTGAGAGTTTACCATAGCCATCATTAGTCCCAGCAGTAATAAGAGTTTGCACATTGGATGCTGCTGCTTGTGCCTGTGTGCGAGCCGGGAGTCTAGCCGCGCCAACGTTTGCGATCAAGGAACCAGTAATGTCTCCAAACGCTGTTGCAGTGGCGTCTTCAGTTGTTTTAACAAAATTTCCATTTAAAAACTCGTTCCACTCAATATAATAATCGTTGTCGGAGTCTTGTACTTGTTTAGCTGTCAAAGCAATGTGATTCCAGCCGCCCGTGTTTACCGCTGTGTTTATGGTATCACTAAATGTTAAATCTTCAAACAACGACCCAGAGGCAACCGAAGCGTAGAGTTTTTGAGTAGTGGTGCTGCCAGAAATTGTAAAGCGTCCATAACTGTCCCCCTCGGTGGCCCCCGTATGGCCATTCCAAAGGTCAAAGACCATTTCAGCTCCGGTGTCATCCGAATCAATGTAACTCGGCTTTTTAAGCCAGAACTCAACCGCGATGCCATTATCTAAATCTAGGGCAAGGTTTGAAGTACGCCCAACACCAGTTGTATTATCCCAAACATTTGCTTTGCCGTCCCACGGCTCGGGAAACAGTTGTGGTAGCCTAAGCGAACCACTATTCGGGTCTGAATGGGGGCCTCCCTTGACTTGAATATATTCTGGCGAATTTGAAAGCCCAAAAGTATTTACTTGTGAACCAACCAGCGTACCCCAGCCATCGGGAGAGAACACCGCATAGCCACAAGTCCGTGGATAGCGATGATTAAAGAGGTATGTGTCATAGAAGTTAGATCTGTTAAACCAATCAATCTTCTCAGCTAGAGAACCATCGTAAGGATATGTCTGATATATTCTTGCAATTGCATCTTCAGCGTATTGCTCTGCGGAGCCAAATTTGGCAAAATTACTTGCAGTTGCAAAGTTAACCGGAGGAAGGAACTTCTCTTTCCTCTTGAGATAGCTGTCAATATAATCGGACGACTCTACCGGAGTAGCACTTCCTGTAATGTCGGAAATGCCCTTTTGCGATAATGCCTTATAATTCTTTCCGAAAAGTTCCTTAATGTTACCCATTTTATTTTTCTACTCTAAACTTGAAGACCTCGGGCTGTTCTACATATTTCCCATTCAAGTAATAAACAAAATTTAAGCCATAAGCAAAATCTGCTTCAAGAAGGCCCATGTCCAAATCAAAATAGCTCCCGCTCTGGTCGTATGAAAATTTGGTATGATTTGTACTGCCTGTGCCATATGGAATCACCTCAAATTCATCGGAAACCCTGAATATCCTGTAAAACGCCGAATCAATTATTGCACTATCTAATGTTTCCGTTGCCTTAGTATAAATAGTTGGCGACCAATTTTGTTTTCTGACAAAGAGCCTGAAACGCGCTGTCTCCTTTTTAGAGTATGATGGCTTTAAGTTAACCATCGAAGTGACATAAGATGGGTTTGGGTTTTCTTCCTTAGCACTGAAAGATTTTACCGTAATAGCAGAACCAGTATAAAACTGAGTTGAGCCCGTAGACCAGACATCGTATACGCTTGAAGCTGTTGTGTCCATAGATATAGACGCTGTGTATATTCCAGTATCAGCCGTTAAACCGCCAGTGACTTCTTGAGGGACGCTATCCGTCAGGGCATCGCGATACAATTTGACAACCAAGGTATTACTCGCATGCAAGCCCGGTATATTTTTGAGTTGCCCACGAACCCAATTATATAGATACAGCGTATTGGTATTATCTGCGGAAGGGACCATTGTACTACTAGCATAAAAGTTAGCCCTATCGTCTTTCTTTGAAGAATCCCACCTAGCTTCAATATGAGGTTTCTTAAAGAAAAACTCACTGCCTCTGGTGAAAAACTTCTTTGTATAAAAAGATGCGCTTAAGGCTCCATCTTCATACGAGCCAGACATCATTATTCCAACACCATAATTAGATTTCGTCTCCGCTATCCACTGTTCTACAAGAGTTGTTATATCAACTTCTATGTCTTCATCTCCATCTGCGAACGAAGCTGTGTAATTCACAGTGCTGTTCCCGCTACCCGTGTGATATGTACCACCAGCTGTGCCCCATAAAGCCGCGCTGGTCGCACTTAACCAACTTGCCTCTCCTGAATCTTTATATGTTTCCATATCCAAGCCATAGCCCTCATCCCAACTTTCAGAAACAGGAAGAATATTAACAACATAGTCGGATGGAAGTGTATTTGGGTGAACAGCATTGGTAAGTTTTAAATAAAAATTAACCGACCCGGCAGCAGGAACATCGCCACTTGTTCGGTCAGAGGTTATTGAACTTATTGGAAATTTGACCAATGCTCTAGATTTTTCTTGGGAGGTGCCGTCTACACTAGATGATCTTTGTGCCCATATAGAGAAAACCTCCATAGAATCAGACGCGCCCATGTTCGCGCTAGTGGCAAGAGTAGACAAGTTTTCTTTGTAAGCATTTGTAATCGTAGTGTCAGCATCCGCAGTATATCTTTTAACCGCCATTATTTAACCACTCCCTTAATATCAACACCGGGATATTTAACTTCCCAAATCATATCTTCGGGAAGCTTAATCAAACGACCATCGGCAGAAATACTCCCATCAACATCAAATGCTAAATCGGAGTAGGAACCACCAGACAGCTGTTTAACTTGTACATCCAAGACATCCACCACGCCAGTGACGTCTTTTAAAAGAGTGTACACGTCGCTAATATAAAAAGGCTCAGCTATGTCTGGCACTTCAAGATAAAAACTTTTTAGCGCAGCAGTTGCTTTGCTAAGGACATCATACCTATTCATTTCAACATCACCAATCACACTGAATTCAATCCCAAAATTTAAAATTCGCGCATTAAGAATATCAATAGTGTCGTTAATCATCTTGTTCTTTGACAACCAAACCTTCAAGTTTTGTTTTATACTATCGTTTGTGGTTGCCAAAAGGCCACCCTGATTTTCAGAGATAACATACAAATTAAGATTCCTCTTAAGAGAATTGTGGTCGCGCAAAATATTACATCGCTTGATAGCACCAAATTTTGGCGGCATTGAATAGGCAACAGAAACATAATCTTGTTTCGTCACAGCCCGATTCTGCGTTGCAAAAACATCTTTCGCACGACGCTTAACTTCTGTAGAAGATGGAAGAGGGAGGTCACCAATAATCGGCTCCTCATTTGTGACTTCTACATTTTGAAAAATAAAACTTATAGTGTCTTTAGTCAGCTGCGTAATGTTATTAAAATATAATATTGGATTAATGACCTCTTTAATAGAATCTGTTGCGGCGTTAACATTTCCAGTAGAATTAATACGATATGTAATTGTCAAGACCGTATTTGACGGCACAACCCCAAACTTATCAGTCTCCATAAGTTTAGCCGGGTCAAATGATTCATCAGCTACATGAGATCTTCCCCACTGGTTCAAAACAACCGACGCAGGGTCGGCTACAGTGTTGCTAGACAATTCCGAATCAGACCCATAACCAAATTGTAAAAATGCTTTACCGTTCTCAAATTCCACAACAAAGCGTCTTGGAACAACAAAAGGTTTAAGCAAATGTTGAACCTCTCCGTCCGCGCCTGAATAATTCAAATTTTTAACTGGTTTGTACACAACGTTCTGAGAAAGATAATCTACCTCATAATAGCTGTGACCTTCACCATCTGTAACCTCAAGAATCTCTGCAATATCATCTGCTTCAATTTCAATTCTACGAAATTTCTCAAAATCGCCAACAGGAACAACCATTTGGGCTAAAGCTCCAGATATAAGTTGCCCGTGTGTCTTCACAGCAAACCATGTCGGCAAGCCAGTTGTTTCATTTGCGCGAGCGACAACTACTTCGTTGTTCGCGTGAGCAATATCAATATCCTCGCTCAAAAGAAATTGATTACCATTTGTTGCAGAAAAAACACTACCCCTCTTTAGTATTGGCATATAGTCAGTGTCAGGTGCGCCAAGGGTTGTGGCCGGTATCATAACAAAAAATGTCCCCATACCAGTTGCAGTGGGGTTCCCCCTAAACTTATAACCCAATCGTTGAGCGTGTCTAATCACATTATTATATTCAATTGAAGTATCAATGAAGGACTCATTAGCCTGATAGTCCATATAAAAAGATAACATATCTCCAACATATGCTACTGTGTCAATCATTAAAGAACCAAACGATGCCTCATTAAAATCCTTAAATGTCGTTGGATAATACCTCTTTGCGTATTCTACCAACTCGCCCTTGATAGAGGCAAAGTCTCTCGCTGTGTACCGGACAGGTACTACTTTTTTATAATTTTTCGGCATTATGATTTCCTCTACCAATAAGTAGGATGAAAACCCTAAACTTGAACGTTCAAATTCAAAGTTGTCTGTTTAGCTAACGGAGTGATTGTTAAATATATTTTTATTTGTAACATATTCGGATCCGCATTGGCAGCGATGGCGCTCGGACCAGTCCCGTGAGCAGCAGACCAAATACCGTCTGGCCCGTAGAAGACCATATCGTCAATCTTTAGAAATGGCATATAACGCGCAACCTGTATCAAGGTCTTCGCGTGTATATCCGAATATGTAGCAATTGCGTGGTGCTCAAACAAAAACTTCTTAATCCCAACACCGAAAAGAGGGTCCATCATTCTTTCGCCGGGAACGGTCAACAAAAGATTTTTCAAATTCTGAAGAACCATCTCGGGATAGGTTTTTGTTAGAGCATAACCATCAGATGCATCTCGCTGCACTGGTAATTTTGGTGACAGTCCTTTCATTTATAATTTCTCCCTAGTTATCACAGTCTTCATCGATGCCGGTATCAACCGATGGATCAGGCGACTGACCGATGACTGGTTGCGCCTTATTCTCATTTTTTCTTCTTGTAGCGTCATCTCCCGGCAGATGTGCCAAGCCATATGCCGCAAGACCCAGAGGCGTTATCGGCGGCCCCCATCCAAAAGGAAAAGTCACGGGCCAAAACGGAAGTACCTTCGTCATATCCTTTTTACCTGGCAAGCCCGCATCAACTAATTTGCTAACGAGCGAATAGTGACTATCTAATTGCTCTGCGCAGCCTCGTACTAAAATCGGCACAGCCATCAGTGCTAACTGTAATAAATCTATAGATGGTCCTTTAGCAGTCATATTATTCATGTGGAGGTTATGAAGCCCCGCATTGCCCCCTACCTCTGCCGTGAAAGCCGGTTGTCGCATCCACCATTCTTCCTCTTCGTTTGGTGACAAGATATTAAACAACTTCTCCAACTCCTTCTTTGTATTGTTAAACGACTCATCAATGGATGGCTTTGATAGCGACAACGAGTTGCCATTATAAATAGTCATAAGAGACAACATTCTTGGGAGAGGAAAAACGTATTCAAACAAAAACCTATAGTCATCTGACAGAATCAAGTCTTTTCTTAATTTCGCGAAGGCCGGTTTTGAAGTTTGTTCTTCAAGTTGGCTAGCCGCGTTCAATGAAGATTCACTAAGTTGCACTTCAGCTTCTACGGATGTTAGTGGAAAAACATAAACAGTCCTCTCGCCATAATCTTCAAACGTATGTAATGTCCCGAATTCAGGAAGGCTTACACTAGCCTCTAAGGCCCCGAGTTCGATTGGAAGTACTATCGTCTCCCTAGTATCTATAGTTGTTTTTCTTTCTAGCTGTTCAATCACCGCAAAAGTTTTTTCTCTTTGTTGGGAATAGGGATTAATGTCCATATCCTTTATTCTTTCTTCAATGAGTGTTTTCTGAAATGCTCCGAACGCACGGTTCGCGGAGTGCCAGTCCTCGGTCTCTGGACGAGCGTCTATGCCCGAAATCTCTTCAAAAAGACCGACAGCGAGGTCTCCGAATAATAGACTATCTAGGAAGTCCCCCAGCTCAAAGTCATAGTCGATCTTGAGTTCGCCCGCCCCCAACGAAAAGCTAAAGGCAAGGTCCATAGCTGATTCATCAAGCCTCTTCCATTCGTTAGATTCAAGCGACGTATCTATCCCAGGATTAAATTTAGGAACCCATACCAAACGCAAACCATATTTCCACGGTTTAAAATAATCAGTTATTTTCTCAGAGGTGATATCAAAGTGGGGCTCTGCATCAGGCTGAGATTTAAGACTATCAATGTATATCTTCCACTCCTTTATATTAACCACGCCACTCAGATGCCTTTGATCTCGTTCTAGCTGGTCAAAGTTATCTGGTCCTCCCGATCTATTCCTTAATACTTCTAAAAGTTCGGAATTGTGTGTCGGACCTGGCTTTTCTAAATCCTCAATTCGGATATATCTTTCAAGAAAGAATGTGCCACCGCTCCTTACCATATCTGGATACCGCTCTTTAATCTGTTGCTCTGCTGCTTCCGTTCGCCACTGGTCACTATCAATCCAACGCGACCTTTGAAAACGCTCGTTGCCAAGACCATAACGATATGACTGAGGTACATCAATAGTCCTTATCCACCCACCCTCGCGCAATGGTGTCCGCACAGTGCCACCTTCTGGTGTAGACTCGTCGTCATCGCGGCATTCTGGTGCCGGTATATCAGTAAAGCGACGATGGATATTAGGCGTCCTTTTATCAAACCTATCCTCTAACTTGGCAACCAAGTCAGAAAGCTGCTCTACAGCAATATATTTTAACGCCTCTGTGCCAGTAGCATATACAGGATTTTCCTCATTCAGCAGCGCGTCCATATCAATTATGTGCCAGTTAAACGAATCTGACTCAAGTGGGATATTCCCCAACACTTTCCTTCTTATCATCTCCTTTGCCTCTAGTGCGACGTCTTTATAAAACTCTGGGTTGAAACGTTTTAACCCCTCTTCAAGATTGTGTAACACGTACTCAATAATAACCCGGTCACCAAGTATACTCCCTACCTTAAATTCTGAAAAACAAAAAATCGATTTCAACAGCGCCTCTAGCATATAAACCCTGGTGACTAATTTAACCGCACCAGTTCTACACGTTCTTTCAAAAGCGCCTGATTCATCTTCGCCTCGCCCAATTAACTCACAAGAGAGTTCTTCATACTCGTCTTTCATTTCCTGCATAATGTTGAAAATATCTAACAAATGACCATCAGCATCACTTGGGGGGCAAATTGATTCACCAGCCCCCGATGGGGGGTTTAGCTGGATATCGTTTAATTTATCAATCTCAAAAAGCGGTGAATTAGAAACTTGCCTAGCGACTTGGGCGAATAAATTTTGATAAATATCCATATGTGCTTCTTTTAGCGCTTTATACAAATGCGTATCTGGAGGACTTATATCACTTACAATTGTGTGACCCCCTTCTATAAATTTATTTATAACAAAACTTGCAAAAGCTTCGGCCTGGGGCGTGTTGTTACCATCCGCCCAAACTTCAACACCAGGGGGGATAGGGATTGAAAGGGGCACATCTAGCAGCGGCGTCAGAGCAGTTAATTCCTCGTCGTTTTCCAGCATTGCTGATGGAGTGGAAAGCCTTATTCTGAACTGGTCCCTAAAGCCCCGGTTCGCATCATCAGTATTTGGTATTTCAAGCATCATGCTTGCTGGGGTCTTGATAATTGGGTCAAGTAAATCAAAGGACTTCTTGATATTCGCGTTCACCGTATCCACCGTGACGCTTTCAGCCAGTTGTGCATACAATGGCTTTCCACCGCCGCCGTCATCGCCGCCGCCAAGCTGCCTGATTTCCCCCAGCTCGGAGAAGTCAGGTTCTTCGTGCAGAGTGTACAGAATGGCCCTTATCCTAGCATTGATGGCATCATCAACTATTCCATCCTGTTCAAAAGATGCCCGTTGTTCAATTAAGTGTTTGAATTCTTTTTCTAAATAGAAGATTTTTTCTTTTATCTTCGCGGTTTCGCTTGGGGCTACGGGGGGCTCCATCCTAATAGGATATCCGGTATTCATCTTTATTTGCATCCCTTCACCGTCCCCGACGTTTCCCGTGAGCATATTAAAATTATCTTTACTCCCAATTAAACTATCTCTTATATAAGGAGCAACTTCCTCAAACCTTCGTTGTTTAACAGCGTTCTCTTGTGAAACCCGGTTTTCATTCCAGTCCCATAAATCTTTACCATCGGCCTTAGTAATATAGCCGGGGTCACCTAGCTTTAACGGCCTAATTGACTCAAAAATAAGGTTTTTTAAAAAGAAAGCCGCATCGCCGTTAAATGCTATTTTCGTTGGAGCAAATATCGAATCGACAACGGAGCTTATCATCTTATCTAAAGCTGGGACAGGGGGCAAACTATCGCAGACATCAACAGGATCAGAAAGAGAATCAGGTATCACAGAATCAACATCCGCTAGAATATCGTCAAGCTGTTCAGCCAGATCTCGCATGCGTGCGGCTTCGGCATCAATCTGTTCCTGGGCTCTATTGCCACGCAATCTATCGCTAAGAAGAGAAGAATAACTGTCCTGAAAGTCTCCGTCATTATCACACAATAAGCCAGTTAGACTCGGTTGGAAGTTGCTACTAACTGGTGTGCGTGCAGCTGCAAAAGCTGCTGGGTCAATAAAACCCCCAAGTGTTCTAAAGAAGTCATCAATCTGAGCATCACTTGACATAAAAGCGGACCCTCTCGCTAGCGCTTTAATGCGTTGTCTTGTCTCAGCACTAGCGTTACCTTCCAGAAGAGCAGCTAGCTCTGGCGCTGTACAGCCTCGTACAGTAGACGCGACCAACTGAGCAGCCTCATCCGTTGGCTCGTCTAGGCCCATCTTATCCAATGTATCGGCTACTGTGGCATCTGTTATATCTGCGGTGAATTCTCCAAATGTGCTGGCGAGGTCTTGAAGACCACCACAGCTTATTGACTCAAGGATGGTCGCAATAAGCTCGCAAAGTATGCCAGCTAAAGCATCATCAATCGACATATCAAGCGCAGGCATCACAAAGCCCATAGGGTCTGATATACTCAAATTATCAGGTAATTCTAACGTGGGGAGGCTTGGTATCTGAAAATCAAGATTCGGTAAATCAAAATTCGGCAAAGCTATGTCTGGCAACTCAGGCAACTGTATGCAATCTAGAGCAGCGATCGGGTCAGCTTTGAGAACATAATCAAGAAGAATCTTCTTCCTCTGCGTTTCGGAAAGAGAACCAGTAGTAAAATTTGCATCCACGGAAGCTTTTGCGGCTGCAACGGCAATCGGAAGGGACTTTTCCATACAAGCCAATTGTGCATCGATGCTGGGTTCTGGAAGCGGCAGACACGACCGCACAAGCGCAACTAAGCCCGTAACGCCATACTTATTCAGTATTTCATTAAAAATACTATCAATACTACAACCAGCTTTCGCCAATACATGGTCGACATCCTGAAAAAGATTATCACCAATAATATTGGCAACTTTCTTTCTTTCCGATGCCGCTTTAAGCTTTTTATCAGGGTCGGATAACCGCTTGGCTTCGTTATCTTTTTCCGTTGTGGTTTTCGGGTTCTTTGAAACAGGTGCAGCTGCGTCTTGGGCTTCTTTGTCACTCTGTGGGCTATGCTCTGGGTCGCGACCTTCGGGGAAGATCTTCGGAATAGGGTATGTAAACGCACTAACAAACCCTGTCCATGTCAGCGCGTCTGGAGTAGGTGACTCGGGATGTGCGACTGCAAGCTCGTCAGCCACCCAATCGGGCACATCGGCTGCGGACTCAGTCTGTGGGTCGGGTACAGCCTCGGCTGCGGGTGCGGCTTCTGGGTTGGGCTCAGATTTTGGTATAGTCTTCGTCTTGACGGCCTTAACCATTTTATCCAAATACCATAAATACGCTATCGTTCGTCGGCTGTTAATTGGCTCAACGCGACGGAAACCATACAAAGCTGATCCCATGCTAATGTTTAAAGGAAACGATTTAGATTCCCCTCTACGCTCACCCCTTAAACCCAATAAGACCCACTTAACAGCGAAATCTTCCGTTATGCCAATTTCCACGGACCAGTTTTTTTTGACTTCGTTGCTAAAACTTCTGCCTTCGCGGTGGATGCTTTTTGCAGCTTCCCGCTGGTCGTTCTCTTTCAATAGTTCTGCGATAACCGCAGGAAGCTCAAGAAGTCTTTTCCTTTCAGCCGCTAGGTCTAAGGTAACAATCTCCGCTTTTGATTCCTTTATCTCTTCATCAAAGACTTGCATTTGTTGCGCAACTATTTCAATATTTGGCTTGAGCGTGTCTAAATCAAAATGAATAGAGCGAAGATTGGAGTCTGGCTGATTTTCTGTCATCAAGGAAAGGTCAGCTGCACGACTCGGAATAGCATTAAAATACTTCGCCGGAAAAGCAACTAAAAATTTCATAAACGAGCCCGGTCGTCTGTCTAAGTGAAAACCAGCCGCGCCATTTGGTATATATGGACCCCTATACGCACCCAAAATAGCTTCAATACTTTTCTTGTCG
>Ga0209128_1000554_pt1 | contig 27893 bp, 23 predicted proteins | sample ETNvirnome_6_100_FD_184072 | JGI IMG/M metagenome (GOLD analysis project Ga0209128, IMG submission 184072) | Marine viral communities from the Pacific Ocean - ETNP_6_100 (SPAdes) (version 2) | ecosystem: Environmental > Aquatic > Marine > Oceanic | place: Pacific Ocean | collected 2013-06-19 | reverse complement strand
CCCCAACTTCCGTCGTCACGTGGTGGACGCGTGGATTGATTACGATGCGACCTTCTCCGAGTTCGCACCGCTGATCGTTGAGTATGATTTAGCGCTCTAAGCGTTAGCTACTTCCCGCGTCGCACCTGCAACAGGCCGGCTTACCGCTGGCCTGTTGCGTTCAGGGCTCCGTAATACCGAGTTCCCTTAACCGCGAATGCCCAGCGCTTCACGCTGCTTCTCGCGCAATTCATCACCGGCTTTCTCGGCCAAATCCAGCATCGCGTTCAGCTCTTTACGGTTAAACGCGCCCGCTTCCGCCGTGCCCTGTACTTCAATCAGCTCGGCGCTTTCGGTCATCACCACGTTCAGGTCGGTGTCGGCTTTGCTATCTTCGGGGTAATCCAGGTCCAGCACCGGCACGCCTTTGTAGATGCCCACCGAGATCGCGCTGACCAGCTGCTTGAAGGGGTCGCCTTTGATCTTCTTTTCTCGCTGTAGGTAGCGGAGCGCATCCACCAGCGCCACGCAGCCGCCGGTAATGGCTGCCGTGCGCGTGCCGCCATCGGCCTGAATCACATCGCAATCCACGGTGATGGTGAACTCGCCCAGCTTCTTCAAATTCACCGCCGCACGCAGGCTGCGGCCAATCAGGCGCTGAATCTCCAGCGTGCGGCCACCCTGTTTGCCACGGGTCGCTTCGCGGCCGCTGCGGGTATGAGTCGCGCGGGGCAGCATGCCGTATTCGGCAGTAATCCAGCCCTGATTTTTACCGCGCAGCCAGCGCGGCACGCCCGCTTCCACGCTCGCGTTACACAGCACCTTGGTATCGCCAAACTCCACCAGCACGGAGCCTTCCGCATGGCGGGTGTAATCACGGGTCAAGCGAATCTCACGGAGCTGGTCGGCCTCGCGACCGCTGGGGCGAACAACATCAGGACGCATAGCACCTCACATCATCTTAAAAGTGGAAAAGCCCTCTATTGTACACGTCTGAGCGTGCGTGGATGGACCTATCGGTTAGACTGTCCGGGATTAGTTGACCACTACAATAGGATGCTCACTTATGGCCGCTTCCCGCCACGTACATAGCATGACCGCTTTCGCCCGCACCGAGCAGGCCGCCCCGTTTGGCACCCTGCAGGTCGAGATTCGCTCAGTGAACCAGCGCTACCTAGAGCCGCACTTTCGCCTTCATGAAAGCCTGCGAGATTTAGAACCTGTGCTGCGCGAAGCGCTACGCACGCGCCTGGCCCGAGGTAAGGTTGAGTGCAGCGTACGCTTCGAGAGCGCCGACACCGCCCAAGCACCGGCCGTGAACGCCCAGCGCCTAAAAGAGATTGCCGACGCCCTGGCCGCCATTCAGCAGCAGGTGCCCAGCGCCGTGCCGCCCACTACGCTGGCGCTGCTCAACCAGCCCGGCGTGATGGAAACCCAGCACCTCGACCAAGACGCCATCAAAGCCGCCGCCAACGCGCTCTTTAACCAAGCGCTGGATGAACTGATCGACGCCCGTGCCCGGGAAGGCGAAAAACTGGCCGAGATGATCACCACTCGCCTGGACGCCGTCAGCGAGCAAGTAGCCACCGTACGCAGCCTGCTGCCGCAGATTCTGGAACGCCAACGCGCCCAGCTGCTAGAGCGCTTAGAAGTCGCCAAAACCGAACTCGATCCCCAACGCCTGGAAGCCGAGCTGGTACTGGTCGCCCAAAAAGCCGATGTGGATGAAGAACTCGACCGCCTGACCGCGCACATTGAAGAAGTGCGCCACCAGCTCGCCCAAAAAGGCCCCAAAGGCCGCCGCCTGGATTTCCTGATGCAGGAGCTTAACCGGGAAGCCAATACGCTCTCGTCAAAATCGGTGGTAGCAGAGACGACCCGCTGCGCGGTGGAGCTGAAGGTGTTGATCGAGCAGATGCGGGAGCAGATTCAAAACATAGAGTGATGTTCTTGGGTGTTTATCGTTGTTCTTTAGTTCTTTAAAAATCAAATGGTTATGTAATTTTTACAGTCACCGCGTTCATGTAAGTTCTGCCAAGTTTGGGTAGTGATGGGTAGTAGATTGGGGAGTATTTTCTCGCTATATTGTATCAGCGAGATTGTACTCCCCAATTTTTTTAAGGCAGGAAAGTGGGCAAGCTACACGACAAGACCGTCAAGAAACTGATCAAAGAGAATCCATCCGTGCGACATGCCGACGGCAATGGCCTCTACCTCATGACCCCGAAGCGCGGCGATGCCTACTGGATGCTGCGCTATACCACCCCAGCTACCAAGCTCCGGCGCGAATACACCATCGGCAAGGTGGACGACTGGTCATTGGCCGACGCCCGTGATGAGGCGGCGAAGCTGAGGTTGGCGATCAAGCGTGAGGGTGCTGACCCGGTTCAGGAGCGGCAGAAGGTCAACCAAAACCCCTTCAAAACGCTAAATGACCTGTACGCGGACTACTACGAGCTTCGCAAACGAGAAATCGCGTCCCACCATAAAGAGAAGAGCCTGTACGAGCGTGAGGTCGCCTGGCGCATCGGAAAGGTGGAACTTGAAAAGATCCGACCAGTGGATATCAGTGAAATCCTGCGGGACGTGGCCACTGGCTATGACGACAATAAGCCCCGCCCAACCCTATCAAATGATTTGATGCGCCTGCTGAGAAACCTGTTTGATCATGGCATCAAATTGGACGTCACCAGGTTCAATCCAGCCTCGCCATTCCGCCCCCGGGACGCCGGCGGGGAGGAGAAGGCCGCCAACTACCCAATGACGGAACCCGAGGTTATCGAGTTCTTCAACAAGCTCCGGGTGATTCCGGCGCAGTTCAGCCGTGAAAACTACCTGGCCTGTGCTTTGTTGATTGCGACCTGTACGAGAAAAATGGAGCTTCTGGCAGCGCCTTGGTCGGAATTCGATCTGGAGAGCCGTATCTGGTACCTGCCCGAGGAAAGGACCAAAAAGAGAAGGGCCATCGATATCCCGTTGGCGGAACCCGCCGTGGAATGGTTGAATGAACTGAAAGTACGCTCCTGTGGGAGTGATTGGGTGTTTCCAGCTCGCAGGATCAGTAAAAAGGCACGGACTCCGCATGTGTGTGAAAACACGCTGAACCATGCGCTCAAGAAGCTCTTTGAGAAAAAACTCTTCTCATTCGACAAGCGCCGCGTCCACGATCTGCGTGGCACGGCCCGGACGAAGCTAGGCAAGCTCGGTTTTGATGATAATCTGGCTCAGCGCTGCCTGAATCAGCTACCCGGCAACCGGACGGACCGGGTCTATAACAAGCATGCGTACTTTGAAGAACGAAGAGAGGCCCACGAGGCGCTCTGCGAATGGCTAGCGCCCATCGTGAGAGGGGAGGTCAGTTCTGGAGAGTAAAAGGGGCCAGATCAAGCCCCTTGCTGCTCGATCCAGGCCAACAGATCCGATAGCCGCCACGCCACCGAGTTGCAGCCCAGCTTGAGCCGTGCCGGAGCCGCTCGCTTTCGTTCCAAGGTCCACCACTGAGTCCGGCTGACACCTGTAATCGCTCGACGGTCTGACTCCCGGACCAGCCGCTCACACTGTCCAGAACGAGCCAGCAGCTTAGTGCGCAGCTCCTCCGAAGGCGGACTGAAAGTTTTGTCACTCATTCTCCGTTACCTCCGAATTTTCACTGGGAAGAGTGGGAAACTGGGATAGCCCATCAAGATCTGATAAGGAATTCAGATAGCTCCTGATGCGATCCGGCCATAAGGCGAAAAACCTTTCAAATCTGCCATTTACTTTGACTCTCAGGGTGCCCCGGCTCCTTTCATTAGTTTCCAACAGGTCTTTCTGGATCAGGAATTCGATTTCACGCATATACCGAGTAGGAAGCCCGAAAAACTGCAAGAAGTTGGCTTTCCTAACAAGTAGCTGCTTTTCACCATCCACCATTCTCTTGAATCCCTCGTAGGGTGGCTCCGCTCTGCCCTTCTCGATTGGGGCGAAGCTATGTCTCCGCGACCTCATATATTCATTGAGCTTCAACAGGATCCGGTACTCTTCCTTGTTGAATATGTGTCCTCTCGACTTTATCCAGGCGTCGGCCACTTGATGCACTGCTTGTTCAGATTCTTCCTCGGTCCAGGGCAGCAAATAGTTTCTACAGGCCAATCCAAGGGCCGTAGAGATTAACGCGAACCGCCGCATCACTCGGACAACTTGCGATGCCATCAAGGGTGTGGTCCATTGATCGGTTAGCCTCTTTACCTCCCCCTTTGCGTATATCGAGAGCTCATCCCCCCGCTCTGTTAAACATTCTATCCATGCGCGAAACAGTGTGCCGTAATAGTGCCGTGTCGCACTTTTCAGGGCGTCAACCAGCTCCTGAGCGCTGCAGAATTCGTGGAGCTCGTCAAATGCTCCGTAACGACCGAAAACCGGTATTTCGACGAGACGTGTCTCTTGCCCTGCTTTCACCTCCTTTCCCAGCCTTTGAAAAACCTCAGACAGCCAAATTTCGCCTGTACTGAGCACGAGAGTGCGCCAACAGGCTTGTCCAGCGAGCTCGCCCGTGATGGTCGCCCTCAATTTACTTGTGCCATTTACAATCTGATAGATCGCTGTATCCACGTCCTCAGGCCGTGCCAGGCCGATTTCGTCAAGGGCGAGTAGTATGTCGTTGTGTTCCGCTGAAGCAGCAGATAGGCCATTTGAAGTGGAGGCCCAACTCCGCACAAAGCTTGGAGAGCTATAGATGCTGGCTGCTATTTGAAGAAGCGTCGACTTGCCACCGCTGGAGTTACCAACGATGTGCTTGGCACCATTCTCGATTTCTGCGTGTTTGAGTAGGGGGGCAGCCAAGGCAACTCCAACACTGAAAATCGCAAGAGGGTTACCCCGGCATAGCCTTCCGACGTTGGCTTGCCACTCTTCAAGTGTCCCACTTTCCTGAAGAACGGGCGAGGCCGCTAGCTGCCCAACGAAGTGATGTTTTTCATCTGCCTCCCCGATTGTCCAGCCGCTGGTCGCAAATATCGACCCATGCCACCCAGCTCTATCAACTGTTGTTGCAGGCTGTGCCTTCGCCATTTCCTCCAGGAGGTATCGTTGCAACCTAGACCAACTTGTATTCGTTGGTTCCAGAGGGTATCCGGTATCCACCAACAACTCTCTCACCTGACGTGAGTTTTCCCCATTAAGAATTCGGGCATAGACAACTTCTTGAAGCATGACGCCATCCATATTCTTCCACTGGAGTAGCGCACCATGACCGCGCCTCTTGTCTACAAGTCGGGTTCTGGCAATAACCTCAATCCACCCGCCAACTCTCTGCCATTCTTCAGAGCTATAGCAGTAAAGCCCGGAGTCTCTCAGTTGAAATTTCATTCGTCCCTCCGTCACAACCGGTCCAGCCAGTCACGAACATCCTGAATCCGGAACCTGACGGCTCTTCCTTGCGGGCTTGGCTTTATGGGGGCAGGGAAACGACCTGCTTTCACGTACCTTCGAAGCGTGGATTGCGAAAGCTGGGTGACGGCACAAACCTCTTCATAGGTGAGCAAACGTTCATTCGTTTCGTTGAAATACTGTCGTTGCATAATCCACTCCTGGTTCGTTGTTTAACGGACAGGAGTGATTATGAATAGTCCTGAATTCACACTAGAACCGCGGAATTGGCCATTTTGGGCGCAAAGAGAAAAATTTATAACCAGCTGAATTTAAATATTATTTTTTGTTATTTGGGCGATTTCCATGTGAATCCCATCGGTTTACGGGCAAAATCTGGCGAAAATGTAAGCAATCGCTGTTGCCCGCCACCATCACGGCATCATTTTGTGACTCGGTAATGCTCATTGACTTTCACATGTGAAAGTCAATGCTTGACGTGATCAAAACAGCCTCTTAAAGAGCCTTTTCGAGGCCCTGTTATTTTACGGGGCATGCCCGTATCACACAGGGGCTCCAAAAGGTCTCTTCCAAGCCCTTTGTGAGTGCCCCGAGGAGGTACCGGGAATTGTTGTAGCGACGACAGTCAGTCCGGTTACATCAAGCCGTTGCATACCTGAGTCTTCCCAGCAAATGGGGCGGTAGGTCCCAAATAAATAACGGCGATCCACGCTTTTAGCCCATGCCACTTATGCCTTTGGGGATGGGAGCACAGCGCAGAAGTCCCAAATCAGATAGTTATGTGGAAAGGAACTGGAAAGTCCCTTGGCATTTTGTGACTTTTTCATCCCAAGTTCGCCGTTGCGCCCAAAAAGGGCAAAAGCACGGGCCACCGTAATGATCAAATCCGGTTAGCATCATTCGTGCATTCAGAGCGAGAGGAGTAAGTGAATGACGCGAATGAACAAGCAGCAGGTAGTCGACCACTGGTGTCATGCAAGTCGACTAGAAGGGGTTGATCACACACGGGGCACCCAGGCAGCGACTGAGCAATCTAAAGCATTTTTGCAAACGCTTATGGACTTGATTGACATTGAACAGGCCAGATATCGATACTTAGCCCAACGTATCTGTGATGTATATTGGGAGCACAATATTGCTCACCGAACCGATCAGACGGAGGGTTACCCTGGCCATCATGGATGCCGTGTCAGGCTGAGGGGAAGAAAACTGGAACTGTCCTGGTATTACAATTCATTCGTGCCAAAAGAAGGCGGAACCGGACACGCCGTTTACAGCGAACATATTTCTAAAGAGGGTCAGTACCGGTATTTCAAGTCTGCATTCGCGCGTGCGCAAGACTGGGAAAATCCAGTTATTGCAGATATAGAAGATGGTTTCGAACTGATCCGCAGGCTTAATGCTAATCTGACGCAACTCAGGAGAACGCTGAAATCGAGTGTCTGCTTACTGGCCGAGCTGGAAGCCTATCTGGAGGAAATACTGGCCCCTCTCGCCAGGGCAGCCAAAACTGAGGGCACCGGGAAAAAGTAGGGACAGAAAGATACGAAGGCCGCAACCAAGCTTGAGTTACGGCCTTTACGTGTACGAGAAGCCCAATCAGTCCTCTTCGAACTCTGAAGAACTGAACCTCAGCACATTGCAGTTTTCCTTAATGGTTCGCTGCAATGACTCGTCGAAACCGTCCTTCTTTTTGGCCTCGATTTCGACCGAGATTGTCACCTCAACACCCAGTTGCGCTGTGAACTGCTGAACCACTTCATCCATGATGGTGGCAAAGTCCATTTTAGCCTTTACTGGATCCAGTGATGCGGTTCCATAAAAGTGTGTTTTTACCACTCCGGAACCACTGTTTCCGGCACCACCGGTATCGTCGATAACCCCGGGTGGAGTATTGACCGGAGAGCCGCCACCGCCTTGTGTGCCGCCGATTCCTCCAGTAACGCCCGTAGGGCTGCCCATGTCTACTCCGGGCTGAGGTTGGGGTTGCTGTGCCTGACGCTGCTTCTCAGCATAGGCGGCTGCCGCCTCACGTTCTATCAGCAGCGATGAATCGTCCAGTGGAGCAATGGATCCTCGCCCGAAGCTGAAGCCCAGGTAGCGGTCTCCTTCCTTTCCGGAGGCGTACGCAAAATAATCCTCAGTTTCTACACCCTGGCTGATGGCGTTGCGAAACACTTGGTCGTTGACCAACCGGGGCAGGTAGAGATAGTGACAACTGTCTTGCCAGACTTTCAGCGCACTGACTTCTGTCACACCACCCTTCAGGTACCAGTCATTGAGCACTTTGCGCAGGTGAATCGGCGACCATTCGTAGACCAGCCATTCTTCTTCACGCAGTTTATCCTCAATGTTCTGAATGAGATTCGGAGCTGTCGGCGGAATAGACACCACTTCCCAGTTCAACTCGGGGCGCCCCTTCACAAAATCCTCAACGGGTGCCAGAAGCCATTTCCAGGTTTCCCGGATGAGCTGGGTAAGCGATTGTTCTGCTCCGTCACGATTACGCTTGGCCTGGTTCAGATGCGACAGATCCTGATTGAGCGTGCCGCTTTCGATATCTGCCACGATTGAACGCCAGGCCAGGAAAATTCTGCCTTGCTCCTTCAAGCGGCTGACGACATCAAAATCCGGTGCCAGGAAGATCAGACGATTTTGTTTCTGGCGCGGTTGCTCGCCACGGTTGCGCAGAATCTTTTCTGCCTCGCCAAAGGCCTGGTTAGTCTCAGTGCGACTGTAACCAGCCTGAGTGGGCAGTACCACCAGACGAGGACCAGAACCGTAATCATCGGGCACATCCACGGACGGCGTGAACACATGAATGCCACCGAAGTGGTGATTTTTACCAAACGACCGATTCACGCGCTCTTTCAGCATGGGAGTCAGGTCATCGCGCTCACTGATATTCTGTTTGCGGCTTTCCATTTCCCGTCGCAGGTTGGGCTTGGTATCCAGCCAATAGCGATCCTGTTCGGCGTACAGATAGTGCAAACGATCCCGAAGCCGTTTGAGTACATCTTCAAACACACCGATAGTTTGTCCCGGTTGCACAGTGCCCAATAAAATTCGCTCGGCCTGAATGCCGCGTATCATCTGTTCCTGGCTGGAAGGGGCGCTGCCTAGAAAGATACTACGTGCAGTACGCCGGGCAGCCTGGACTCCGCCGAACAAAGTGTGGTGGCCATCAATGTCGGCGGGGATAGAGCGAGGGCCATCCACTTCTTTTTCAATAACCGGCTCCCACCCTTGGGGCAGATAGTGAATGCTCTTGTTGCGCACATTGGTGTCTTCCAGCGGCAACGAACCGGGCATGATAAGCGCGTCCCGATTGTCGGAGTTCCAAAGGCGATGAATCACAATGGCCATGTACTGAAGTACACCACGGGTTCGCTGGAATTTGTCCAGAGTGGACCAGTCTTCGTAAAGTCTATCGAATACCTCAGGGTGAATCGGGTAGGAAGAGCACAGTCGCTCAAAGTATTCGTTGGATTGGGTTTCCACCGGGAACTTATCCGCGTGCTTCCGGTAGAAGTCCGAAAATTGTCGGCTGATGCCTTCCACCTCAGCACGTTCTCCGGAGCTTTCGAACAGGCGGCGGCGCACAATTTCGAAAGCTTCACGGGAGCCCACGGGCTTCCACACAGACTCTACACGGGCAAAATATGTCTCCAGCGATTCCAGAGCGCGCTGGCCCATGGTGCCGCCCACCTCCAGCTCAGATTCTGGCAATGAGGCAAGAAGAATCGCATTAGGTACGGCCTTTAGCGCTTCCGTTAGCCCCTGAATAAAACTGATGTTACTGTCAAAAGTACCCGCTTTATATTGCTTGCCCAACTCCAGTTGCCGGGTAAACGCCACCAGCTCATCAATCAGGATTACGCAGGGCGCGGCGCGGCTTAACAGTTCTTTCAGCACTTCCTTGCCCGGCGATGTACCGTCCGCATCACTGTCGGCGACCAGGGAAAAGCCTTCTTCGCCAAGCAACTGCCAGGCCAGCTCGCCCCATAGGGTATTGACGGTTATAGAGCCGTAGGTCCGAGCCTGACTGGGCGACAGGCGAATACCATCAATCACCGCCATACGCGCTCGGGGTAACTCGCTGATACCCGCTTCATCCAGCACTGGGGGAATGCCCATCAGTTTGTCGGTGCTGACTTCACGGCTGGCCAGGTGGAATACGGCCAGCATGGTATGTGTTTTACCGCCACCGAATGCCGTTTGAAGCTGAATGACTGGATCACCACCATGACCTGCCAGACGCTGGGCCACGGAGATCAGCAAAAGGCGCATCCCCTCAGTTATATAGGTTCGTGAGAAAAACTTCTCGGCGTTCTGATACTCATCAGGCGCGGTTCCGCCGGCCACCTGAGATATGTCAGCGGCAAATTCGGATTGCTTGAAAGAGCCTTCCAGAACGTCTTTATGTGGGCGGGCGATCTCTCGCCATGGTTTCAAACTCATAGTATTATCCTGTGACCTGCCAGTGCATATCAGGCTTCAAACATGTCTGGTCGACGATGACCGGATGCGGGTCGACCGCCTTCAAAACCTGCTTTAGTTTCATAATCAGCTTTGAAGGGTCAACTGCTTGAGGGAATAGTTTGCTGGGCTTCCTCGGTTGCTCAAGATGCAATACGACCCTCAACCGGTTTTTCTTGAGAGCCTTTCGGGCACAAGCCCGCTCGCTTTGGTTATTTGCATTGGACTTTGCTGCGGCAAGTCCTGCAAGTGTGTCCCTGACTTTTAGCGCGACTTCATCGGCCAGATCGATGGCTTTGGTTCGCCGGTTGGCTCTGTAGTCTTTCACCTCAATTAACCAGGTCTTATCGTTGTCAATACAAATAAAGTCGATTGCCTTGGTGCCGCCGAAAGCACTGTTGAACTGGTTTCGATAGAATGCCCAACTGTCGTATTGGGCTGCCTCAAGTGGGTCTGGAAAGGTAAATGTTAAACGGCCCTCGTGGAACTGTCTCATGTCAGGGGTTTACCTCCATAAAGCGGTCAGACTGGGACAGCTCTTCATCTAGGAGAACAAGTGTATTCAGATCATCTACTCGATCACCTTGCTCCACTTCAACGCCGTTCGGTTCGGGCCTCAGAGCGAAGAAGCGATGCTTGATCTTTTTGAATTCACTGCTCTGAGAAAGTACCTCCAGCTCCCTGAGTAGGAACAGAGAGTGAGTTGCGATAAAGACCTGAATACCTTGCTGGCAGAGGTGATAGATCACACGTGCAACGAGCTTAATCAACTTGGGGTTCAGGTTCGTTTCGGGTTCATCCCAGAACAAATAGCCCTTATCTAATAGTGAACCCGTACTGATCAGGCGGGCGATCATTGCAAGCTTACGCAGACCCTCTGCCACCAGAGGCATCTCCATATTCCCTTTACCCGGCAGCTGAAGATAAAAACGGCCATTCTTATCGAGCACCACCTTGCCGCCCATCGCTTCTTCCAGTGGTTTCAGCAATTCGGCGGCCTGTTTTTCTCTGGGTCCTCGCAAGGCGAGCGCCCCCAGTAACAAGCATGTATCCCGGTAGGTTTCTTCAAACTCCAGATAATGATTTTCGTAAACGGATATGAAGTTTGGAAAGATTGTCAGCAGCTCTCGGGTAGGCAAAAAAACGGGTGCTTTTTCATGCCACTTTTTGGGCAGCTTATCGACCTGAACCTCTGATTTGCTCGACGTTGCGAAGCTCAACGCGCAGTTCAAGTTGGCGTCGTTGAACTGAAAAGATAATTCACATCGCTTCCGCCCCTGAATCCGACTGGCAAGACGCCCGAGTGACTCTGGCCGCATGACATGGACCAATTTATCGGCAATGGACTTTTGCAGCGCCACTTTGGTCGGTTCACCGGCGGTGGGCTTTTTCCCCTCCTCCGCACTATTGGCGATGACCGAGTAGGCCGCCTTGAGCAAATGGGACTTACCGCAGCCATTTTCACCAATCACCACGTTTAAACCAGAGGCGAATCTCAGCTCGGTATCAGTAAATACGGTAAAACCGTTTAAAGTAAGTTTGTTCAGCATAAGTGCCTCTTAAAAGTTCAGTCCGTGTTGTTCACCTTTGTGCCCCAAATCGTGGGAAGCGGCGACAATAGCGTGCCAGGAGCCGATCAGTTCATTGTAGGCGCGGGCTTCTTCGGCCCATTTCTTGCGCTCGCACAGGGTATACAGGTGGTAGGTCAGTTGGCGGATGGCTTCACCTTTTTCCGGCATTTTGGCCAGCAATTCACCGGCAGCGGATTCGCCTTGGTTGTTCAGACGACGGATCATTTGGTGGCAGGCTTCCCACACGGGCGTTCGAGCGTCCCTGGTGGGGTCCCAGTCGGATTCGTACTCGGACCATTTCAGCAGACGTACTTTGCCGCTCCCGGATTCGGCTACACCAGCGGCTTTGACGCCATCCACGCTGGTGCCCTTAGCACGGGCTAGGGTATCGGCTTCGCCGAACTGGCCATGGCTCCAACCGTACTGCTCAAACCAACTGGAGCAGAACTGGGTATCGGCATCGAAGCTGCCGGAATCTGGACTCAGATACTCGGTTATGGCGCGGTTGATCAGTACCAGGGCATCGTGAACGCTCATACGGGTGCCGTCCTGGTTTAGCACCGCTTCGTATTTGGAATAGATGGCCATTCCTGGGCCTATAGCGGCCTGAGCCAAATCCACCGGCGCAATGGGGGTTTGACCGGTCTGCCCGCCGATCATCGTTTCCAGGGCCTCGGGCATTTCTTCCCGCAGTTGACGTTGGAAGTCACGGCGGGAAATGGATTCGGCGTTGGTTTCGCGTTTGCGGCAGATCAGGATAATTGAGGATGCAAGCGCATTGGTGCCCGACCCAATCATGCGATTGGCCAGTTCGGTACGCATTGGCCAAGTGCCGTCGATAGAAAAGCCCGCCTGAATCACGGCCTCAAGAAATGTCACCCAGCCTGTGCTAGTGGTACTGCCGTCTTTCGTTTCAGATTGCTTGAATGCATAGTAAATCGAAACCGGGAATGCAGGATGGCCTAGCACTGCTAGGTTATGGATAGCGCGAGTCATGCCATCCATAAAAAAAGATTCAGCAACTTCTTTTCCACCATGGCGATATGGGGTAGCGACTAACTCTTCGGCTTTCGGAACAGCCATAGTTGCAAATAGAGACGGGTATATATTTCTTAGGGCGCGCCGCATCCAAACGTAAAAAAAATCGGATAGATCAGCATAGCCAATGTTGTCATAGTAAGGGGGGTCGGTAGATATCACCTTATTTTGAGAAACCGTTTGAGTTGCTGCGTCATTCTGGGTTATTGATCCACTTCTCAGGCACGGGAATTTATCCATTACCTTTGCAACTAGTATTGTGCTGCTGACAAAATTTCCCGACGCGTCGCCGAGAGGATTAGACTCTGAAAAGTCCCAAGTCATCGGAATCGCTTGGCGACTAAAAGTATTAATGATCCCGCTTTGCGTGGGAGTAGGGTCCCAGCGGGTTATTGTTGATCCTCGGTCTACCACTTTATCCAAGGCGAAAGTGAGGAATACAGCGAGAGCATCCCCATACGCTATAGCTCCTGCGCCGCCTTGAGCCAGGCCTTGGCCATCCGCCGGCAGGCCGGCGGCTTTGGCGTCGGCAATGGCTTTTACTCGGGCTTCCTGCACCAGATCGGAAAAGGTGGTTAAGGCCACCAGTTGGCGAGGAGTAAAAAGGTCACCAAAGGTATTGAGTCCGTAGTTTGGTGTTTTGAAGTCTCGTGGATTCACCGGCAATTTGTGCTCCGGTTTCCACTCGGGCTGCGCCGTCCGAGCAATCTTTATCATTTCTTCGGTCGGTGAGAGGTAAATTCTGCCTCGAGTCCCCTCAGCCACAATAGCCATCAGCCGTTCGCCCATTCGCCCCGCTTTACCTTCTGCCCTGACATACTTAAATGGCATAGCTGTCTGCGACATGATGCAAGTCGCGCCGGTGCGCTTTACCGTACCTTCAATTGCTCCGGCGGGTTGCTGCCCCATCCTGACTTCAAAGCTATAGTTGTCACCCTCTATAACCGGCTCTACCCAAGCCTCCCTGTCCTTTTTGGAGGACAGCACAAACGAGCGCACCAAGGGGACATCTACATCACTGAACGCGGGATTCGGGCTTCTCACCGTTCTGGCCCACAGCCAAGCGATCACAGTTAGTTCTTCGCCTTCATAGGCTTTCAGGTCGGGCCGCTCCGCGGCCATATCCGAAGTGATCTTGATTTTTGGGTACAAATGGCCAATGCGCTTGAAAGCCTTTTCGCGCATCCAGTGGCCATAGCGGCGCACGTCTTCAGCCAGGCCCTTGGCACCGGCCCAGTCTTCCATCATGTTCTGCTGCTTTTCGCCGTCCGGCAGCGGGCCAACTGGCGCCTGGCCTGCGAATTTGGGCGGGATTTCGATCATGGCTTTGTTGATCATCACCGCGACCGGGTTCAGGTCGCTGGCGTAACTTTCCAGCCCCAGGCGCTGGGCTTCCAGCGGAATGGCACCGCCCCCGGCAAAGGGGTCGTGAAAGGCGGGCAGCTTTTTGGGGTTGAACAGTTCGGCAGCCTGCGGATGGTTGCGGTTGAGTTGGCAGGTTTCCCGCCAGCTTTCCCAGATGGCTTCGCGGGCGCGGTTCAGCACTTCTTCGTTGTTGGTGTTTTCCCATTTCACCAGGTCGCGGATGATCTGAAACAGCTTTTCGCGCCTGAGCTCCGCCTCTTTCTTATTAACCCCATAGCCCAGCTCACGCTGGTAGCCGGGGTCATTGACCAATTGCGCAAACAGTACTGCCCGCGCAGCCGCCAAAGGACGCCGTGCCCACCACAGATGCAGAGTGCTGGGGTGGCCGTGGCGAATGGACTTTTCTCGCGCAGCGGCGGCGTTAATGTCATCCAGTGGCAACGCCACTTCGATAAGTTTTTTGGGTGATTTGATTTGCTGCATGGTCAACCTTGAAATCCAGTGTCAGTCAGGTACCGCTCAGCAGCCGTACCAAGGCAAAAACGAATAGTGGTAAAGAACGCAGGCCAGTGTTGTCGCAAGTAGCGATTGGCTAACTGGTACAAGCTCTGCTGAGGATTGACACCCTGTTCACGCAATCTTTTTTTGTTTCGTTCTATATCCCACACCATTCGGAGGCGAGCCTCACAAAGGCGGTCACAGTTTAAGTTCAGCATGTCGATGGTCTGTTGGACGAGTGAACGAGTGCAGGCGTGATGATTGCCCTCAAACTCGATGTCTGCGCATTGCTCGTCATCCGGCAGTAGCCGTCCGGTGCTTCTCTCTAGAAAAAAGAGACTCGGGAAGGCCGGCATCTCCTTTGGGTTTATAATCCAACCCTCGCATTGTTCGTGAAGGCGGCCGGACTGAATCATTTTGTCTTTGAATGCATCGCAGCTCAGATTTTCTTCAAGTGGCTCTAGCGTGTACGGTGATGTCTGATGACGTTGCGACCCGCCCATGCAGACAGCCAGCATATTTTCCCAGTCCAGCGCCCAGTTATGCGTGGCAGAGATGTCAGACTTGGGGTGGAAGTGCTCGACGCGGCATTTGAGCGGTTCGTTGTCATGAATGCCGACTTCGCAAAACGCACATAAGCCACCTTGCCCATCGTTGAGCGTGCGTCGAATAATTTCATAAGCTACTCGGCCCTCCCCATCACTACGCATTTGTTCCCACGAGTTCGAGGGGTATTTTCTCCGGAATTCAGTCAGCTCTTGCGGCTCGCCGGGAATTTTTACACGCTTCACTCGCCCAGCTCCCATTTACGATTTTCTATTTGAAGATCTGCTTCAAGCAGCGCAGGCTCCTGGCCTTGATATCGTTCATCCAGCAATTTCCTCAGCTCTAGTGCGCGAGGGCTATTCCATTGGTCTCGATCGACCAAAGACAGGTATTCCTTTAACTCCTTTGTAGCCTGGACTGCTGGAGGGCGGATTTCCTCTAGCCCAAGAACTTGCTTAAGCAGACGTTCTGGCTCAGCGCCTTCAGTGCCTGGTGGAGCGGCATAGACCTTATTGTTGCGGAGAATGCGAATGTGTTCAGATGCTACAGTGGTGAGCACTTGAGGGCTGTGTGTAGTCACGACAAACTGAATCGCTGGGAAAGCATCTTTCAGTTGCCCCAGCACTACTTGTTGCCATCGTGGGTGCAGGTGCATATCCACTTCATCAATCATGACGACTCCGGCGGTCTGTCTCGCTGCATTCACACCGAACTGGGGGTTAAGCTTGATACAGCGGAAGGCAATATCACCAACCATGGCGAGCATACTGCGAATACCATCGCTGAGTTGCTCTACGTCGAGAATACCCTGCTCGTCGTGGTGCAGAATCAGGGACTTCTCCCGGGTAACGCTGTATTCCAGCGTGTGCCAACCTGTGACAGGCTTCAAGAACGCGTCAATCGCCTGTTGTATAACCTGAATGCGATCCTGGGCATCCTGGAGGTCATCCGGTTGACCTTTGTGTTCTAGCTGTTTGATTTGCTGCTCACGATAACTTTCGAACGCCCATGTAAACCACTCTTTGAAATGCTTATAGGATGAAGCCGGGTCCAGACAGTTCAGGTAAGCGAAAGTGCGGACGTAGAAGTCATCCTCTTTGGTATCGTCCTTTCCTTTTGCCGTTTCGGTGAGTTTTTTCTGTTGCCAAAGCCGGCCCGTTCCGTAATAGCCAAACACAGGCAGTTCAACCTGTGAGGCTTGCTTTTCATCTCGGCTTTTGGCCTGCAATGTAGTAGCCCACTCTTTAAGCTGTTTGGCTGCGCCTTTGTCCTTTGTCTGTGTTGACTTGGCCTCTTTGTCACGATATCGCACCCAGGTAGTCGATTTGTCATTACCATAATCGCCAGCAATTGCTACTTCCGCCGGTAGTTGCCGAGCCATATCGCCGTGAGTCATCTTAATCAAACGAACATCGCCGATAGCAATGCCGTTACCGGAATCGGCCTTGGCATTTTTAGCGATATCAAAGCAACTAACAAACGGCCACAACCCAATACGGATTGCATCAAGCACCGCTGACTTACCCTGCCCATTCTCTGCAACCAAAACGGTAAGGTCCTCGTCGAGATCAAGTTCGACCTCGGAGAAACAGCGGAAATTTTTTAAACGCAGTTTATCGATTCTCATGCGTCTAACTCCTTTGGCTCTGCCTTCGATAGCAGATATTTGAGTTCATAATTAACCGAAGGCACGCCAAAATCCGGTTCGGTTGTAAATGGGTTTTTCACGTAAAACGGCCCTTCGTGGCTGTCGCCGTCCACAATAACGATTGCGAGCCAGAACTTGTCGGCCTGATTGAGGGCGTACAGGATCTCGTTGCGGCTGACGGTGATGGTTTCCTGGCCTTTGGCGCGGCCTTTGACCTCGATATGCCGGTCAGGCAGCAATGAGCCGTCCGGATTAGCCGGGAGCCTAGCCGTAATGTCCCAGCCGCACTTCTCGGCGGAGACATCCTTGACTGTATGTCCCAAAGCCTGCTCATGATCTGTAACAGCCTTCATGGCCACCTGTTCGATGCGAGCGCGGGCCTGTGCATCGACGGTAAAGGTGGTTTCGCCCTTGCGCATGTCCAACAAGCCCTGGGGGATAACCAACGCACCACCGATCACGACAGGAGTACTGGAAACCACGCTTTTCATGGCTTCCAGTTCCCTCTTACGCTGGTTCAGGCGCTCGGTCAGCTCGTCGACTCGGCGACGGGCCATCTCTGGCTGCATGCGGGGCTGTTTACCTGCGGTGACATCGTCGGTGAGTTTGATGTACCGGTCAGACCAGTAGCTGATTTCCTTCACCAGTCGCTCGTTTACGGCAGCCAGAACCTTGTCGGCTTGCGCCTCCCGACGGCTTTTAACTTCCTGATAGTGCTCCGGCACCAGATGCTGGGAGGCATGATTCAGGGCCAGGCCTTCGAGGTTGCCAGTGACCCAGGGGGCGTTCAGGATGTCTTGAACCAGCTTGTGGTCGTAGTCGTCGATGGGCTGTAAGTCGAGATGAGGCGCCCAGCCGGCATGGGTAGTATTGCCATGCTGATCAATCGCCACAAACTGCAGTCGGCGGGAGGCAACAGTGGACTTACCGCTGTCTTTGTCGCCGCCGTCGCTCATGCTCTCGCGAATGGTGTGATCCACCATAAACAGAATTTTTGGCTCAGTGCTCTCGTCGTTCGGATCTACAAGCACGGCACCCTGCTTGAGTTTGCTGCGGTGCGCCTGAAGAATCAGGTCCGTTGCAGCGTGCATCAGCGGATGACTTGGGTGGATTAAATCGGCCATGGGCTTGCCCGGCACCCGGACAAGCTGCTTTTCAAAACAGATTCGTTCGTACTTTTTCAGTACCGGAGTACGGCTCTCGCCAATAATACGGTCCCGCTCACGTATAGCTGCCGGTACATGGCGTACCTCGTAGCGACCTGCTTCTCTGGGGCGCATTTCTCCGCTCAGTGTCTGAAACGCCTCAGTGAAGAAAGCGCGGATGAAGTAGGGCTGGAGCTTGCGGGCTTCGGCCTTCTCCATCTCCTCTTTCACAGCGTAAAGGTCTTCCAGTGACATATGCTGCTCGACGAGGGCATTGCGGCGTAGGATTTCCTTCAGATGATCAGTATCCAGTGCCCCGTCAATCACCTGGTTGAGCTTGTCTTTCACCTCGGGCGACTCGCCATAGCGAATTGCCTCGATGAGCAGATCTTTCAGGGATTTGTTTTCGAAGGCTTCACCAAGAATATCGAAGACCTTGCCGCCCAGCGCCTGTTTTTCGATTTCCAGCTTGTCGAACAGCTTCTGAAATACATCGCCTTCCCGGGTTTCATTGGCGACCAGATTCCACAGATGGCAGACTTCGGTTTGTCCAATTCGATGAATGCGGCCAAAGCGCTGTTCCAGCCGGTTGGGGTTCCAGGGCAGGTCGTAATTGACCATAAGGCTGGCGTTTTGCAGGTTCACGCCTTCACCGGCAGCATCGGTCGCCACCAGTACCAGCACGTCTGGGTTGTTGCGGAACTCTTCCTGCGCTTTGCGCCTGGCGTCGCGGTTGGTACCGCCATGAATGGTTATGACGGCGCCGGGGTCACCCAGTAGCCCACTGATGCGTTGGACAAGGTAATTCAGTGTGTCTTTGTGCTCGGTAAAAATAATGAGCTTACGTCGGCTACCACCGGCGGTATACATCTCAGGCTGGTCTTGCAGCAGATGGGAAAGCTCTTCCCATTTTTTGTCGTTGCTCGACTGCACCACAGTCATTGCCTGGTATTCCAGGTCTTTCAGGATGACGATTTCGGCTTCCAGTTCCGGAATGGTTTCGGCGGCAGTGGCTTGATCAACCACCTGATCGACCACCATTTCGTACTCTTCAGCGCTCAGCTCTTCATCCATCTCATCGATGTTGTCAGGCACATCAATTTGTTTGGTGACCTGATATTCGCCCAGGGTTTCCGCCACGCCATTCCGGCCAGCCTTTTTAAGCCCTTCGCCCCGTGCAACCAGCTTCATTTCGTCCAAACGGGCTTCCAGGCGCTTACGGCGGCGTTTCAGCGACTGGTAAATGGCTTCGGGGCTAGAAGCCAGGCGGCGCTGGAGCTGAGTGAGGGCAAAGCCAACAGTGCCTTTACGCTTACCGTCAAGATTGTCCGCACGGTTCATTTCGTTGCGGACGTAGTTGGTCACTTCGGCATAAAGTTCGGCTTCGGCATCGGACAACTCATAGTTGGCGGTATAGGCCCGGCGTTCCGGGAAGAGCGGAGTACCATCGAACTTGAGGAGCTCTTCCTTGACCATGCGACGCATCATGTCGGAGACATCGACCTTATGTGCGCCTTCACGGAATTTGCCGTAGAAGCGGTCACCATCCAGCAGAGAGAGCCAGATCTGGAAGTCTTCCTCCTTGCCGTTGTGGGGCGTTGCGGTCATCAGTAGAAAGTGCCGGGTTATGGAGCCCAGCATTTCACCGAGTTGGAACCGCTTGGTTTTGTTGACCTTGTTGCCAAAGTAATTGGCTGAGAGCTTGTGTGCTTCGTCGACAATGATCAGGTCCCACTCGGTGTTCTTGAGCTTTTCCTGGAAATCTTCATTGCGGGAGAGCTGGTCCAGACGGCAGATAAGCTGGTTGGCTTCATCAAAGAAGTTGCCCGAGGCACATTGTTCCTGTTTTTCACGGCTGAAAATCTCGAACTGGACGCCAAATTTCTCCAGCAATTCATCCTGCCACTGTTCGGTGAGTCCGCCAGGAGAGACGATGAGGATCCGTTTGGCATCCGCACGCATGAGCAGCTCACGAATCAGCAAGCCAGCCATGATGGTTTTACCCGCCCCGGGGTCGTCTGCCAGTACGAAGCGCAGGGGCTGACGGGGCAGCATGGCCTCATACACTGCTGAAATCTGGTGCGGCAATGGCTCGACGTTGGATGTATGCACAGCCATCATGGGGTCGAACAACGCGGCTTGGGTGATACGGTAGGCTTCAAGGCCGAGCTTGAAGTCAGCCCCCGGAGCATCAAAGGCCCAAGGTCGGCCCGCTTCCGCTAGTTCCAGGCGTGCTTCGTCGGAACGGAAAAGCATCTGTTCGTTCAGGCGGCCCTGACTGTCCTTGTAGTAGATGGTGAGCGCATGCTCACCGACCGGTTCAGTTTGTACGACCCGGACAATTTCGCTGCCTTGGATGCCGCGAATTTGGGCGTCTTTTTTGATGTCTTCCAGTTTGATCATTCAACGTCTCCCCATTCCATGGTGGATATCACAGCCTGGTCCTTGGTGTGGACTTGGTCTGTCGATGGAGATTTAAAGCCAGGCGCAATGACCAGATTCTCGACGCCGTAGAGCGTTTGGTGATTACGCAGCCACAGATGGTACTCGGCACCCTTCAGGCCATGGTCTTCAGAACAGTCGATATTCCACCGCCGCAATACATAGCCAGCGACCGCTGCCCGCACCTGCACTTTCAGCATGCCCTGGTACATCCCGTATTCATACTCGATGGTTTCCGCATGCTTTAGTTGCGGGTGGGGTACCAGGTGCATTTCGACGATGCGGTTCCACTGGATATCCGCTTCTTTGGTTTCATGGCTGGGTAGCACTTTCCCAGCAATGAGCCTAGGTTTGGCGATGCGATTGATCACGAAGTCAGTAAAGCGCTCCCGCTTGCGATCATAAGCCCGCACATGCCAACGCAGACCGTTATCGACCAGGGCGAAGGGGACAATTTCCCGGCTTGTCTGTCCGCTGGAAAGGGAGCGGTACTGAACGTGCACCGCTTTTTTCTGATAAATGGCCCGACTGATGATCGAGAGAACATCCAACTGGGGCAGGTTTAGCTGTGTAGGAGTCTCGGCGGTAATCAGAGCGCGGTGGACGCCGACATAGTCGTCGCCAAGCCCATGACAGAGCGCAGCCAGAACCTGGCCTTGGGAGTAGTCAAATAGAGGGGTGAACTGTCCGGAGGCATTATAAATCTTGGCCTTGGTGTCGTACTCGAGATTGCCCGGGGCGAGTTCCTTGTAGAGTGACAGGTCGCGCGTGGCGGCAGCGGCCTTGACGCCAAAGCGGTTTACAAGGTCAGCGCGAGACACGGTGCCTAGAAACCGGAGCCGGAAGTCTATGTGAAACAGGCGCTCTTTCTGCGCCTGACTGACGTTGTCCAGATGGTTGCTGGTCATTTGGTTACCTGACGGAAATTTAGAGCTAAATTAGCACGATAGTAGAAATTGTGCCATATCAAATCTAATTTGAGCACGTATTGTGATCAAAATGAGGTTGACTGGGTCGTAGGCCATTGCTTTAATGTGATTCATTGGCTTTAGCTCTGGCAACAGTCAGAGGGATGGCTTGCCGGCTATTGACTTGACGGGAGTGGCTTATGATGACTGCGATTATGCGATTTTTCCCTGTGGACAACGGCGACATGACGCTGCTCCAGTTGGAGTCAGGCAGATTCTTGCTCGTCGACATCAACATCAGGTCGGACGCAGACGACCCAGATGGTGAAAAGCCAGATGTAGCTGCTCAGCTTCGAAAGCTGTTACCCCGAGATAGCCAAGATCGACTTTATGTGGATGCCTTTCTGCTCAGTCACCCCGACCAAGACCACTGCCGGGGCTTAGGTAGTCACTTCCATCTTGGCCCGGCGGATGAATGGTCGAAGAAGGATGACAAAATATTGATCCGGGAAATGTGGTCTTCTCCAATCGTTTTCCGTCGTGCAAGCCGAAATCACACGCTCTGTGAAGACGCGAGGCTGTGGAACAGTGAGGCCAGACGGCGCGCAAAGCGTTTTCGCGATGGAGGGGCTGGAAAAGACGGGGAGCGGATTTTAATCCTCGGTGAGGACGAGAACGGTAAAACTGATGATTTGACCGACATACTCGTCAAGGTAGATGAAACCTTCAGCTTTATGAATGGCTCATTAGATGACAGCTTTTCAGCGACATTGCTTGCGCCGCTTCCGATCAATGACGATGAAGAGGAGCTTTCGAAGAATAAATCTAGCGTTATTCTTCAATTTTCGATCGCCGGGGGCGGAGTACCGGGTAAGTGCCTCTATTTAACGGGAGGCGATGCCGAAGTGGCCATTTGGGAAAGATTGTGGCAACAGCATAAGAAAGACCCTGACGTGCTCTCGTATGACGTATTACTGACGCCGCACCACTGTTCATGGCGCAGCTTGTCATACGACAGCTGGAGCGACAAAGGAGAAGATGCCCAGGTTTGTCAGGATGCGCAAAGCGCTCTGTCTCAGGCCAAGCCTGGTGCGATCCTGATTGCGAGCAGTAAGCCGGTGCTGAATGACTCAAATGATCCGCCCTGTTTTCGCGCAAAGCGAGAGTACGAAAATATTGCAGATGAATGCGATGGAAGCTTTGAGTGTGTGGGGGACCTTTCGCCAAAGGCGTTGGAAATTGAAATTGGAAGCAATGGTCCTAAGCCTAGAGCCAAACTACTGACTTCGGCTGCCATCGTGAGTTCGGGTCTGGTTGGGAGTCAGCCGGTTGGCCATGGGTAATTCAGGAGATTCTCGCCATTCACAGAAGCGGGAAGTTGATCGAACGATTGCGATCATTAAAGCCCACCCTCAGGTGAACCAGGTTAGTGAGCCTTACACCCAGGATGACGTTTTTCATCTTGATGTGATACTTGAGGTTCCTATGCCCAATGCTTGGAGGGCTATAGGTGAGAGCCCGTCTGGGGTGAGGCGATTTGAAGAGATTCATCTCAAGTTCCCCCGGCTATATCCATTGGACCCACCGGAGTTATCCCTGCGAGCTGACTTCAGCCGAAATCATGCACATATTCAGCCATGGCTTACCTCCGATGAACGACCAGTGCCGTGTATTCAAGACGGACAGCTTACGGAGTTCATGCAACAACATGGTATTGCCGGTATTTTAAATCAAACTGTGTTATGGCTTGAGCATGCCGCTGAAGGGCGTTTGATTGATCCTGAGCAAGGCTGGGAGCCCCAGCGAAGGGATGATACTCAAGATTTCTTGGTTGCTGACAGCTCTAGCCTACGAGCGACAGTCAGCCGCAATGGCGGGTTCCGATTCACCCGTATGGGTTACTTTCGGCGTCATGGGCATTGGCTATTCGGCCAAGTTTTTAATGACCAGGTTCCTGTGAATGAGAAGTCCATACGTGATGCGGTTACATGGACTACCCATAACGGGGAGTTCCAACACGGAGACAGCTTGGCATTGATTGTATGGCCAGGCAAGCAACCCTCTGGTGACCCTATTGTTTGCGATGTTTATGTACCGGATAACGTAAGAAATCTCAGTGATCTGAAGGAAAAAGCACGAGAGTTCGGATGTGTTCGGGAGCTTACCGATGGGCTAAACAGGCTTGCAAAGTGCGTCAGAAAATACCGCTCTAGGGAAGCCTGTCCAATAGGAGTTGTGCTGTGTGCTCGTCGTCCATGCAATATCATTGGGACCACCAGTAACATAGAAATATGCTGCTATACATTGGACTTCTACGCCAATGAGGCATTTCCTAATGGTGATGACACGCCGGTAAGACCCTGTGCTCATCGTGACCACATCACGCGAGAGCTATTATCTACACTATCCGGTCTTCCCGCTGAAGACACCCCTCCTATATGGACATTGATCGGTGCGGGTAGTCTCGGATCGAAAATAGCTCTGCATTTAGGCAGAGCCGGCCGGGGGCCAAGTACGATCATAGACTCGGCCATGATGGCACCGCACAATGCGGCTCGCCACGCGATAATACCCGCTGAGCCTGACAAGCAAATTATGTTAATGGACATGAAGGCGCGATTACTAAAAGAAGCCTTAGGCGGACTTTCACAGAACGTGACGGCAATCACCGACGATATAGTTGATGTATTCCACTCGCGCGCTCTATCAAAACACGCATGGCATAACGACACCTGGGCAATCGTCAATACGACAGCGTCGCTGCGCGCCCGCGCTGCACTCTGCACACAGGCGTTTCGTCACAGAGTAATTGAAGCCCTGCTATACGCAAATGGTAGCCTTGGTGTCATAGCAACCGAGGGTGCTAATCGTAACCCCGACGTCGGAGATATTTTCACGGAACTGTATGCTCTGGCCTCTGGCGACGACAAAATAAGGCAGCAGCTTTATCCCGAGGGTGGTGATATCGAACTTCAGCGTATTGTTGTGGGTGAAGGGTGTGGCTCAGCGACAATGCAAGTCTCGGACGGGCGGATTTCGATGTATGCGGCGGGAATGTCTGAGTATTTGCTATCCCGTCAACAAGATGGATTGCCTACAGAAGGTGAACTCCTGATTGGTCGGCTCTCTGGTACCGGAATCGGTATTAGTTGGGAGCATGTTCCTGTTGCCCCCGTGTGCATCGTCAGAACGGAAAACGAAACTGGTTGGACAATTCGTTTGAGCGCCCGCGCGCACGAAAAAATAGAACGGGAGGTTGCTCATTGGACCAGTGTCGAGACAGGTGGAGTGCTCCTCGGCCGACAAGATGAAGTAACACGGAGCTTTTACGTCATAGATGTACTGGCAGCCCCCGAGGACAGTCAGCGCTCACGACATAAGTTTGAGCTCGGTGTGAAAGACCTCAGGCGCACTCTTGATAACTACGTCAGAACTACAAATGCAACTTTGTATTGTCTCGGCACCTGGCACAGCCACTTGGCTCCAAGCGGACCGTCAGCGCTCGACAACCAGTCAGCACAGGCTATGGGGCTCGCCCGTCTTGCTCCCTCAATCTTGTTGATACACACACCAGATGGCTATCGTGCAGTCCTCGCTGAAAGGACAAACAGTGAGGGGGAAGCATGAATCTTGCTGAGCTGGTCACAGACCCCTATAACCGGCGCGCACGACTGCAGCCCGCACTATTGGCGCTTCTTCCAGTTGGTATCGTCGCTTTGATTTTTTTTCCCGGGCTTGAGTCAAAAGCTGCAACACTTGTTGGTGTCGCTGCGTATTTTGGAGGTGCGACCTGGCTGACCCAAATCGGTCGAGCCCGAGGAAAGCGTCTGGAAACCAAGTTATTCCAATCGTGGGGAGGCATGCCATCTATTTCTATGCTGCGCCACCGCGATAAGCGCCTCAACAAGTTGACGAAGGAGCGATATCACAACTTTCTATCCACACATATTCAGAACATCGATCTGCCCAGCTCCGAAGAGGAGTTGAATGATCCCGAAACAGCAGACGAAGTCTACGCATCAGCAAATGATTGGCTTTTGCAAGCGACGCGAGACCGAGAGTCGGCTAAACTCATTTTCGAAGAAAACATGAATTACGGTTTCCGAAGGAATTTCTGGGCCTTACGGCCTATGGCACTGTTGGTGGATTTGGTGCTAGCTGCAGTCGTCATTGTGCTGACTGTACCTTTGCAAAGCTTCCCGTTTTCCATCATAGAGTTAAATACCGCTACGCTCGTTGCCTTAGCTGTCATTGTCGTACACATTCTGGTTGTATTGGGAGCGACGAAGAAATGGGTGCTCGCCGCCGCAGAAGCCTATGCCAGGCAACTGCTTTCCGCATGCGATGTTCTCAACGACAAAAGTATTAAAGGTTAAAGTCCAGAAGTCAGCAACGACCTTCTGCTGCCTGATACTATGAGATAAGACGGGGTGAGCTTCTAACAGGCCAGCTCAATAAAGCTATCAGTCTCCCGATTCCCACTCCCACCAGGACTGAAACAGCTGGTCACCACCCGGCACATAGGTGTGAATCTCCCGGCCATTCCAATCCAGCGCCAGAACCTGCAACGCAGCCTGTTGCAGTTCGGTATCCAAGGCCCTCAGTCGGTTCAGCTCGAATGGCCAGCGGCTGGCGTTATATAGGCCAAGCAGGAATCGCCGGATATGTCGTGCCTGGCCACCACCGCTGTGAGCAGCGTCGATCAATATTGTGAGAGCCGGAAGCCCCGCGTCCTCCCGCTGCTGCCTCCGCTTTTCTTCCTGTTCCAGCAAAAATAGAAAGCTTTCGGGAAGCATGGCTGTTTTGTCCGTCACGTGCATAACCTCATATCGACTTCACGATTATGCTGCCATGGACGACGCAGTAGGCACGGCTCTCAAACTGCCCGTTTTGGGCAAGAACACCGGTTTGCCCCGAATTTATTTCAGATCGCCATTGTGTCGGGGTGATCTTTTTCGGAACTTTCGCTCCAGGAACGCTTCCAGCCGATCGGCGTTGCGGTAGGCCATAACGCAGATAAAAAGTACGACCGCGACAAAGCTCAGGAATGCAATCAGTGTGGCAGATAGGTTCAGCATATTCAGGTCTCCAATAGTTGATTGCCCTTTCAGGGCACTTTGTTGGTTTCAGGCCGCAGCATCGGCCTGTCTTTGTTCTTTGGCGACAGACGCAATCAAGTGCCGGGAGCAGCTCAGCATCTCCTGGATTTCGCTGTAGCTGAGGCCGCTCTTGAGAAGGCTGGCGATGTGTTGCCTGCGCTTCAGGTCTGGCTGCCGCCCCTGGTACTTACCCTCCGTTTTTGCTTTATGGATGCCCTGGAACTGCCGGCGCCGGCGGTCTTCGTAATCTTTGCGGGCGACGGCAGCCAGCATGTCGAGCATCATGGCGTTGACCGCCCGGAGAATGGAGTCTGTGAATCCGGTATCGTCTTTCTTTTCCAGGGCGAGCCAACTGGTTGGTAATTCCGGGGAGACGATGGCCAACCGCTTGGCGGCCAGCTTTTGCTTCAGGGAGTCCCAGTCACTCTGTTTGAGGCGAGCCAGCCGGTCGATCTGTTCGACCAGAACGATGTCGCCCTCACCAGAATCTGCGATCAGTTTCATCAGCTCGGGGCGGTGCAGGGTAGCGCCGGACACGTTCTCCACGTAGAAAGCGGCAATGCGCTGACCGTGGTTGGCTGCGAACTGTACCAGTGACTCCCGGGCTCGCTCCGCATTCTGTTCCTGCGTGGATGCCCGAAGGTAGGCTCGAATAAACATCGTCGGTTCCTCAGTCTGTTATAAGTGGTTCTCTCTGACCAGTCTGGTTTAGGTGGTTCTGGTGGCCGTTACCGGGTTCGAACCTATGGTTCTCCTGATCTGTACCCATAAGGAACCATCTCAAGAGTCGAGAAACTCCCCGAACGGATCGTCCGCTCGATAAATCTGGTTGATTCTGTCGTCATCGAAGAAACCCTCTGTACCGCCATTGCTCCCAGTGCCGGAAGTTGCCTTGTTGCTCGCGCCGGTTGTCTCCTCATCACTGCCTCGACTGAACGACGCCATCTTTTCCTCGAATTCAGGAAACGTCATTTCTCCATCGGGTCCTTTGGCGAAAACCGTCTTGTAAGCATCGACTGCGGCCAGTGCGAAACGAGTGAGCAATGCGACCATCCAGAGCGCGAACAATAGATACCATGCGTAAAGCGCAGCATCGGCGCCCCTAAAGACGATCTCCACAACGCCGATTCCGGCGAGCCCCACTGCTACGATCTTTGCCACTCTCACCATGGCTTCAGTCCCCGATAGTTCTTTACATTGAAGCTACCAGAACCTGAGAAAATGCAATTTTTGCCCGGCGTCAGGCCGCTGCGGCTTGCCCGGCCAGCCACGGCAGTTTCACCTTGCTGTAGGCATCATTCGTCATCGCCCTCAAATCTTCCACGTCTAGGCGTGGAACCAGAAACGCCGTGCCTTGGTATCGAGCTCGCGGGTAGTCGGATGGCTGGAATACGCCATGAGGGAGGTCGTCCTCATCGCCCAGCCACTGTCTGAGCCGGAGATCGATACACCAACCCTGTTCGAGCTCTACCCAGCAATGGGGAGCGGTGGTCATTCGGCTCAGTCGGTCCTCCGCGTATCCGATCCGGCATTGATGGAAGATGCCTCGCTCGCTCAGGGCATTGCTGATCACAAAAGTCATGTAGACGCTATCGACTCTCAGGTCCTCCAGCGGCAGCAGTGCCAACTCAAGTTCATCGTGCCAGTCACTCATGGTCGGGCTCCCTGAACATCAGCTGTTGGCCCTGTTCATACAACCCGCCTTATTCACGAGGGCGCTGATTGAGCGGTCTGAAGGTACTGGCTGTTGGCATTGCTTATCAGGATTCGCATCTTCAGCGCGAGTGGCTGTTGAGTAATGCCAGAAC
>Ga0209128_1000549_pt1 | contig 28125 bp, 36 predicted proteins | sample ETNvirnome_6_100_FD_184072 | JGI IMG/M metagenome (GOLD analysis project Ga0209128, IMG submission 184072) | Marine viral communities from the Pacific Ocean - ETNP_6_100 (SPAdes) (version 2) | ecosystem: Environmental > Aquatic > Marine > Oceanic | place: Pacific Ocean | collected 2013-06-19 | reverse complement strand
CTTCCGATGTCGATATTTCGAAATATCAAGGCAGAACGGCTTGGGGGCTTCGAAAAAAGAAGCAGGGCTATCATAGAAGCGACAAATGAAGTTTTTACTCGAAAATTGGCGAAAATACCTAAAAGAAGAGGATAAATTGGACCAAAACGTCTATTCCTTCGATTTTGATAACACTCTCATCCGTTATCACACTTTGGAGGACGGAGATGTGGTTTATCATGGACCTCACGAAGAAAACATCCAATTAGTTAAAGATTTGGCCAGCGAAGGCAACAAGGTCATTATTGTTACCTCGCGCAGCAAACTTAAGGGTGAAAAACGCCCATGGGACGAAACTCCCACTCCAGAGGAGGCCATTGTCGAATTTGGATTGCCCATTGAAGAGGTTTATTACACCTTTGGGGATTTTAAGGCAGATAAGCTTTTGGAACTGGGAGTTATAAAGCACTGGGACGATGACGAAGAAGAAGTTGCTGCAGCCGAAGCTGCAGGCATCGAAGCGGTTTTGGTCCCAGTAGAAGAAGGCATAACCGATAGATTACGAAATAAATGGTTGGATCACAACGAAGAAATGAAAAAGGCCTGGGAAACAACTAATTAAGTATACACGGGAGAGTTGTGTGATGAAGAAATCAGAGCTTTTGAAGATCATTCGAGAAGAAGTCGAGGTTGTCTTGACTAACGAAGAAGCAGTTGAAATATTTGATCTCGATCCGGCGTCTTTATTGGATGAGATTGTGAAGGAAGACGAAAATCTTGAAGAAGAAAAAGAAAAAATGGATATTAAAGGTATGAACCTCAAAAAGGGTCGTTGTACTCCCATGGGCACCCCAGAGTGTCCAGAAGGCTCTCCTCAATATAATCTCGCGAAACGATTCAAAAGCGGCGATATCCACAAAGACAATCTTAAAAAGGGCAAAAATCCACATGGCCCAGGATAAAAAAATGAGTATAGACTACGATCAACTAAAGCTTTTTGTTAAAGAAGCCATGTTCACGGGGGGCGGAATTAATGAGCCGTCGGCCCCTGTTGGTGTTCCTCATCGCATGCCTGCGGCCGACACTCGCACCAGAGAACAAGACAAAGGCGACCCTAAAGCAAACAAATTATACGAAGTTGCTCTCACAGCTAGAGAGGCGACCGAGGAGCTTGTGGAGGCTCTTGATGACCCCACCTATGACGATGCTTATGAGTGGGCTTTTAAGGCCAGCGCTGCGCTCCGTAGGGTGCTTAATAGTATTGAGAACTCGGGTGCATATCCGATGGCCGATCAACGAGTGGTGGCGCCTCCCGTTTTTCAACAAAAATATAATGCTGGAAGGAACGCCGGAAATTATGGAGGAGGTTTGGGTGGATTAGTCGCGATGCCGGCCTCGATGGGCGAGGGCGAAGAGGTGCATCTAGCAAAAAGAGGCGGCATATCGAAAAGTGCCCAAGTAAAGGGAGAAAAGGAAAGGGCGGCATCAATCGCAGCAGGAGACATTCTTGGAGGAGTGGACAATAAAGAACGAGCCATATTGGTCGATATAGAAAAAGTATTAACCAAAGTAGCAGATCAAGATGATTTAGTGAAATTTCGGCCGATGCTCCAGTCCTTTTTAAAACAGCTACTTAAAAGAGTAGACACTAAAAATGCCCCCGAAGTTTCCGATATCGGGGCGGAGCTATAAAATGAAACTAACACAAGAAGAACTTCAAAATCTAATTAAGGAAGAATTAGCAGCCCACCACTCTGTTTTACTAGAAATGCCTTACCCTCCTATAGTTGGTAAAGACCAAGAGGAGGATGACTCCGAGGATCCGAGTGGACACGAAGGGGAAAGGGCCAAACAATCTCTATTTCACATGTCTCAGCAGGCACAACAACTCCACGACATGCTTCAGGGAGATGAAAATTTAGAACCGTGGGTTCTAAAGGAAATTACAAAGGCGGGTGCGAGCTTAGAAAAGGCTTTTAAGGCCGTCACTTACGATAAAGGCCCAGGCCAGGGAAGATTATAAAAATGTGGAATTGGGCTCATTTTAAAGGAGAAGGTTGGATAACTCATACAAAAAGATCTGTTAAGTTAGCTGCATTGCTATTATTATCAGGGGGAGCCATGTTACTTCATATTGTGGTTCCTTTTTGGGAGCAACCAAAGTTTTTGCAAGTTTGTTCTGTTGCAGATACAATTTGCAAGGAGATGTCTAAGCGAGAGTAGGACGGTGTGCGGCGAATTATCAACCTAGTTTATGTTTTAACATTTCTTATACTCGTTGATTTAACTGCCACACTCTATTGGATTGCAAATGATCTAGGCCACGAAGCCAATCCAATAATGAATTTATTTTTAGCTTATTCTCCTTTACTATTTGTTGTTGCTAAATTAGGATTAAGTGCCGCCGGTGTTTTTATTCTTTATTATTTTAGAAAAAGATTTAAAAAATTTATCTTTAAGTCCCTTTTGGCCCTAAACCTCGTGTACATAGCCGTGTTCGTTTACCATCTATGGGGTTTGGTGTTTCTTCTACTCAATACTAATTAATATTAATGCATAAATGTATAAATAACTCAGTCGGCAACATGTATCATCTTGAACAGATGGTGGGGGACTTTTTTCCTTATTCACAACAAAAACTTGGTTTTGATAAGGAAGTGACCATTATATTTCAAAGTGATAAAGAGAATTCTTCCAAAATGTTAGGAAAAACTGCACACTATGATCCAAATAGCTTTGAGGTTGCATTATATGTAGATGGCAGACATCCCAAAGATATTATGCGATCCTTGTCACACGAATTGGTGCACCACGCACAAAATTGTAGAGGCGATTTTACAACGAATTCTACAACCCCCGAAGGATATGCTCAAAAAGATCCGCACTTACGAAAAATGGAAAGAGAAGCATATACTAAAGGAAATTTAATATTTAGGGATTACGAAGACCTAATTAAAACAGGAAAAAAAGATGTCGACATTGACTTTACTAAATCGGGAGACCCAAAAATGTCATTAAAAGAATGGAAAAATAATGAACGTACGCGTTTGTTAATGGAAAAATGGGGGTATTGCCAAAAAGACGCTCCCGAGAAGGAACTGTTTACCGAAGAACGGGGGTATCGAGTCGACGACGACGATCCTACGGGACGTCCAACACGACGGCACGATAATCCGTTAAAGGCTTTAAGCTCTGAAGATTATGAGGAGAAGGACCCCGCAGACTTTACAGGAACCCGCGGGCGAGAAGAAAAAGCAATTAGTGCGCTCAAAAAAGGCAAAGGCCTCGAAGAAAATGATGAAATCGAAGAGGGCGAAGCAAAATGGAAGGCCATGGCCGATGCTCCCGAAGATCCGACGGATGTTCCTACGGCTACCGGCGTCGAGATGGCCCGGACGAAGAAGCGCGGCGAATGGGGGCAGAAAGTTCGAGGAAAAAGTGGTGTCCAAGGCAAGCGCGGCAAACCTGCTGCGGCTGGGTCTAAGAATATTATGACCATGGGCGAAGGTGGCGACGAAGAAGAGGCTTCCCTCGAAGAGGGCGATCCTCTCATGAAGCTCACGCCCAAGGGGCACAGGGATACGGAGACTAGTTCAGACAAAAGATTGGACTATGAGAAAGATCCGGCGGCACACATGACTGCTGATCAGGCTCTAAAGCTGGGCCTTTCTCCGGATACGGTGAGATCAGCTGTGGATTGGGATCCCACGGCCGAGCACCCCGATGATAGGCGCGATCCGCGACAGCCTCACGCTGGTGGCCACCAAGTTGGTCTCGGAACGGCTCGACGTAGGTGGAGAAAAGCATTTGCCGGGCAATTCAAAGAAGGCAAAATCTCAGCCCGAGAAGCAAAACAAATCACTCGACGAATTATCGAGAGAATTAAAAAGGAAGGTGAATAAAATGGTAGCACCACATATTAAAAGAAGACGATTGGAAGCACAAAGGGCAGCTGAAGAGGCAGCCCGGCTCCAGGCAGAACAGGTCGCTGCGGAAGAAGCACGAGTACTGGCCGAGGAGGCTTCGCGCGAGGCTGCAAAAGCTTCCGTAGCTGTGGACCCAAAGCCAAAACGGGCGCCACGTGCTCGAAAGTCTAGCTCTAAATCTAAGAAATAGAGCCAATGGATTTTCGTCGTATAACTCGTGAATTTTTGCTTGGGGAAGTAAAGTCCCCAAGTGTCGCGAGTTATATTCAGTCCATATCCGAGGTACTTCAAGCCATTACGCCGCGGTCGCGTACCGATGAGCGCAGAATTGAGGTAGCGAGGGCAAACCTTAAAGAAGTCAGGCGGCATATGCGGCGGCTGCAGGAACGCGTTACTGTGCTTGAGGAACACGTTCAGGTTTTAGAAGAAAATAAGGAGTAAATTTATGGGCACCCCGGGCCATATGGCACACCCTTTTGATGTAGATAGAGTTAAAACCGGACAAGATCTGATTGACTATATCAACGATGCTGTCTTGCGTCTACAAAATCAAGAGATTTCTGGTAGTGTTAAGTGGGACGGGATCAACACTAGTTTTAAACTTATTACCACCGAGGATGGCAAGAAAGAGTTTCGTATGGACCGGGGAACCAGCGAGATTGGATCTGTTATCGGATTTAATGCTGAATCTGCTCTTGAGAAGTGGGGTACTGAACATGGTATGACGCAGGCTATTGTGAAGCTTTTACAAATATTTGATAAATCCCTTCCCCTCATTAAGTCCGAACTAAAGGAATTAGGAATGTGGGATGATCCTACAAAATATTTCAATACGGAGTATATTGAAGGACAATCAAATGTACAAGAATACGAGCAAAATATTTTAGCTATTCACAGTATAAATCAATTTTATGAAAAAAGCGCTCAAGAGTGGCGTAAGCGCGAGGGAACCTCAATGGATAGGCCCGGGCTAGAGCGTCCCATAGATCCCAAAACTGACAAACCCGTACGGGGCTCCGGAATTGAAATACCTTATAACAAAGATGCGTTAGCTAGCCTCATTAAAAAGGTTCAACCAATAGCCGCCAAAGCCGGCTTCGAAGTTTACGGGGATGTTCCAGTGGAATTTGATCCTGACACTGATCTAGACTTAGATAAAGTTTTAGACACCCCCGTTTCAATTCAAATTACGCCGGGGGGGAGGGAAACGAACCCTCTCGGAACATGGCTCCAGATGGTTGAGCACCCTCAAAATAAAAAAGTTACACGAGCTGATGGTAAAAGTGTGGGAGCTTTGAGTAAAGATGTTTATATGGCAGTTTTACGCAGTGCGGAGGAAGGAGGCATTCCTTTAAGTGAGTATCTTGCTTCCAAAGAGGATGTAACAGATGCCATTAATGGCGCGCTGATGTATCACGGGACGCGGTTGTTGGGACAAGCCGTTAAAAATGCGCTTCATAGCAAGGCGGGGTCCGTCGGGGGTCATGAGGGAGTCGTATTGAGAGGAATGGAAGATTTCTTAGTTAAATTGACTGGTGATTTTATTGTTCAAGGATTGGCTTCAACCCACGGAGAACGCTCTCATCTGCTTCCGGAGGTCACTCAGCATTCTCTAAACTGGGCTAAGGGTTTAATATATGAAGAAATTCCGCTGGTGGAGGCGCGCTATAATCCAGACTGGCGCAGAACAGGTTATCAGCCCCGGGGAAGATTAGCTCCGGAGGAAGAATCGAAACGTGTTATTGCTGTCTATCCGGGGCGGTTCCAACCCATGGGCAGACACCATTTTCAAACTTATCAACAAATAGCAACGGAACAAGGTATAGATGATACTTATGTTGCAACATCCAATAAGGTCGCATTGCCGAAATCACCATTAAATTTTGAACAAAAGAAAGATATAATGCTAATGCATGGTGTGCCAGAAAACCAGATTATTAAAGTAAAAAATCCCTATGATGCCGTTGAGCTATCTCATCAATATGAACCCGGCACCGTAGAAATGGTATATTTTGTTGGTGCTAAAGATATGGCGTCAAATCCTCGCTTTCAGAAAACGAGCGGAGTAACCAAAGACGGATATGATTGGAGAATAAAAGTCGCCCCCCATGCTGAAATTGATATACCAGGGATTGGTGAAATGAGCGGCACAACTCTTCGAAAAGCCTTAGCAAAGTCTGACCCAGAAACTTTTGAAGAAGTTATGGGTTGGTTTAATCAAGATATATATGATATGTTACAAAATAATCTCAACCTACAAGAAATGTCGGCTATGGGGGGTGGTGCTGTAGCGGGATATGCTGGCAGAGAGCCTGATGTTTCGGGTTCTGAAAAGAAAAAGAAAAGACATCCAAAGAATTTCCTTGATGAAGAAGAGATGGTAACCGAAGTAATAGACTATTTACTAGGTATAACGGTGGGTTGAAAATGATTAATCGACAAGAACTTGCAGAAGAGATGCAACTCCGCGAGAGCGTACGTAAGGCTATTCGGATTGTTAATAAGAAACGCAATAAAAAAAGTGTACAAGAACACAAGAATGAAAAAAAGCTACGTTTAATAATCAGTAGCATTTTGAAAGAGGCACAAAGTGCGGTTGCAGCTGTTGCAAAACATGATAGTACTGGTATTAATGCCCTAGAAGATCTCTTAAAAAACTCAAATCTGCTCTCAGTCTTAGAGACCGGGTATAAATCTTTAACTACCGACCTACAACAGCGTAATTCATACCGTAACCATATTTTAAGTGCTGTTAAAAAGTCTTTAGCACCTGAGGAACTAAGAAAAGGCGCTGGCGAAGATGTTGAGATTACTGAGGATATCGATATCGAAATTGGTGATCGCCCAGAAGACGATCCGGATTTTATCAACGTCGACGAAGAAGAACCGGCAGAAGTTGAGGTAGACGAAAGAGAGGACTTCGGTCTCAATGGTGAAGACAAAACAGGGCGCAACAGAGCGTTTACAGATTTCCAGAACATAGAAAAAGTTATATTAACTGCTTTTGACGATCTGGATAATCCAGAAGATATTACACTCTTCGAGGAATACCTCATTAAGAATTTGTCCTTATATTTTGACAAATATGAGGGAGAACTGCAAACGAATGTTAGTGCTCCTCCAGAATCCGTTGAGGCACAAACCGGTGTTGAGGGAGAGGATCCTGGTGAGGACACCGCAATACCAGAATTTGAGTTGCAAGAAATATTGAAGCACTTAAACATAGAAGATATTATCGAAAATTTATTATAAATGAAAGCAAGGAAGTCAGCTTCCCAAGGTTTTTGTAATGATTTATCCTTCTCGCGAAAATTGAGAAAAGAAGAAAAATCTAATGAAGCATTTGAAATAATGCTTTCAGCATTAACTCTAGAGGAAATTATAGGCCTTAAACTAGAATGTGCTAGTCGTTTAACCAATGGAAAACTATATGGTTTTAATCTGTGGTCAAATACAGTTGACATTGTTAAAGAAGCGCTGTATAATGCTGTCATTAGTATTGCTGATACTAATAAAGAAGCTTGTAGAATATTAGGAATTAGTGAACAAACATTTAAATCTTTAAAAAGAAAATATAAGATAAGAGAAGAATACGACATTGACTTAGAATAACTTATTCTGAGGCATTTGTCAAGGACTAATTGGGGGTGGTTTGGGTTTCGACTGAGATTAAAACCTGAAATGGTAATCTCAGGACCGCGGTTCGATTCCGCGCACCTCCACCAAATATAAAAATTTACTTGACATATACAAATATATTATATATTATAAAGATAATGATAGTCAACATAAGCACTAGAGCTCGAAATATATCAATAGTTTTATTGATACTTTGCTGCTCCTGTACAAACTCTTTAAGTGAAGAAGATATTAGGATTCAGGATTATGGTGAATTATATTTTACTATGGATTGTTGGTGGAGCAGTCAAGAGCTGATAACTCCTACTATTTTTTTCTGTACAGAGACAGTAGAAACTGAGCTGATTTCTGGATATATCAGTTTAGCTGTGGAAGAAGATTTAGACGGAGAACAATTCTTTTCTATCTGCGGCCGCAATGTTACCCTAAATACGGGTCTTGATCTCCACGACAATCTTATTGCCTCAATGACCCAATATACTTATAACTGTTATGAAACATATGAAAGAAATCTTGGAAATGAATTTGACTGGATTTGGGACGACTCCATCAATATGTTACAAATTATTTGGCGCCCAGAGAATGAAAAAGATAAAGTTCTTACACTTTTTGTTGAAGATATGGTAGAATCAAATAGAGTCTCAGGCTCTATTTATCATAAGAGAGGATATTTTAATTAATAAAATATGAACGATACCTTAAGACTAATAATCTGTACGCTTATTTATGGTATTTTAATTTCGTGGTCAGTCTGTTTGTTGGCGGAGCCAGCAACAGCAAGTGATTACACTTCAAATTTCAAACGTACTCCAGCTATACATGGGATCCCGCCTCAGGCCGGGTATTGGCACAGGACTCCTACTATAATAGTCTGTGACCTAGCTCCAGTAAGTGATGTTCAAGTGCGGAGCGCAGCTACTTTTTGGGAAAACTTAGGATACAAGTTTGTTAGCACTCGCTATAAACGACACGCAGATAAAACTATATGTAGCCAAAAAGCACCAACAGGATATATCATAATTCATTTTGTGACGGCCGCCGTCGAGATTGATCCTGAAGCGCTAGCACAGACTCATTTTTTTGTTGACAACCAAACAAATGAAATAGGATGGGCAACCATCTATTTAAGATCAGATATACGAGAGACAGTCCTAGAACACGAATTAGGGCATGCCTTAGGCTTCTTACATTTTAACCGCATAAATCATGTGATGAATGAAAAATGGGCTCAAGGCGGATGGGATACAGACGGATTAAAAAAGCAGCAAAAATAGGTGATTTAGTTATATGTGTTGATTTTGCTAAACGAAGTTTTTTAAATAAACCCAAAAAATTCGTTGGACTTGTGGTTGACAAATCAATTACAATATATAAAGTACAAACAGTAGACTCCGCGGAGAGTAAGCATTGGCCAGAGAAGGCTACATATTTATGGAAGGAAACAAGATGAAAATATTAGCATTCCAACATCGAGGAAACGGCCATGGCAAAGGGCGCCGTAAATTTGGAAAAAGAAAGCGTCTATCGCGTCGAAAAGGAAGCAAGGGCGGAAAGAAAGGTAAAAAGAAGTAATGATTGAAAAAAAAGCAACCGAGACGCGCGGCGAGGGCCTACCGTGGAAAGTTGTTGGAAGATTTCCAACATTTGAGGAAGCAGATAGTAAGAGAAATGAGTTATTAGCAGAAGAAAACCTTCAGGCTAAAGTTCATCATCAAGGCCATGTTAATAATCGGTTCTATGCGGTGAAGATACGCACAGATCCTAGGCTAGCCGCAGAAGAGGAAGCAATCAAGCGCCGCCAAGAGAAGAAGCGCCGCAAAAAGAAACTTAACAAAAGGCGCCGCAAAAAGTGAGAGAGGAAACCCGACGACAACGTTATGATCGCAAACTTCAAACTGCCAAAAAATATCCGATTAGTCTATGCGCTATTAATTTTCGTGTCGACGACAATCTTGGTTATCTTATTAGGAGTGCTGCTTGCTTTGGTGCAGAACGGCTTTACGTGGTTGGACACGTTCCCGAGCGTAGTCAGATAAAAGCATCATCTGGAAGTCTTATCGATTATGTGGAAATTATACAATTTACGACACCACAAGATTTCTTGGACCATGCAAAAGATCATGGCATTCAAGTCATCACTGCGGAATTGGTGGAAGGCGCAAAACCCCTTTCTACTTATAATTTCAATTTTGATCGCAGTGTGTGCTTGGTGGTGGGCAACGAACAAACCGGAGTTCCCCCTGAAATAATGGCGAATTCGGATCTAATTTATATAGAGATGCCAGGAGTGGGGTATTGTTTGAATACATCACAGGCTGCAAATTTGCTGCTTTATGAAACCATAAGACAATATGAAAATTCTACTAAATATTTAAATTGAAAAAGAAAGAAGGATTAAGTGGCCGAATTTGATGAGGATACGTTAAAAATTAAGGCGGCCCTAGAGTTTGGTTCTGAATATACTTATACTATTAGGAGTAGCGGCTTAGGAATGTCTCTTCGCGTCGAAGCTGAAAATAAAAAAGCAGCCCACATAATCAGAGAAAAAATTCCATCTGAATGGGAAGGCCTATATGTGATAGTTATATATACAAGTGATAGAATCGCTGAGGATCTTATTCCTGATAACCGCCTTCCAACGGCGGACTTGTATGAACCCCATTCAGAATAAAGAGAATATAATATCTATAGAAAGAACTATTTAAAAAGGAAGACAATATGAAAAAGAACCCCCCTTCGAGCAAGCCTAGACCAACTCCTTATACCACTATCTGTGTTTCAGGAGGATTTGACCCAGTTCACATTGGGCATCTTCGAATGATGGAAGAGGCATCTCAATTTGGAAAAGTTATTGTTATTATAAATTCCGACGAATGGCTTATGCGCAAAAAGGGCTATATTTTTATGCCATTTAAAGAAAGATGTGAAATTATAGAAGGTTTTGCGTGTGTGGACAGAGCCACTTATGTTATTGACTCGGATGATAGTGTCTGTGAGGCCCTGAACCGTATGCAACCAGATTATTTTGCAAATGGAGGCGATAGAAAAACAAGCAACACTCCTGAAATGGATATATGTGAAGCTTTGGGAATTGAAATGCTCTGGGGTGTGGGCGGCGGCAAAGTACAAAGTTCCTCCGATTTAGTGGGTTCTTCCGGAATGGTATCTATATTGCCAACAGAATTTGAGGGGGTAGATGTTACACCGACTAAAGTCGAGGTTGTAGTCGGTGGAGATTTTCCAATAAAGAGAAAATATTAAAACAGAATCTATTTAATAAAGACAAAGAGACTCTATGAGCCGTAAAAAAACGTATGTCTTAGATACAAGTGTTTATTTAACAAATGCTGAAAGCATTTACGCATTTAAAAACAATGATATTCATGTTCCTCTTAAGGTTTTTGAGGAAATAGATAAGCACAAAAAACGTCAAGATGCTGTAGGAGCCCAAGCACGAAAAATTATTCGAATTTGGGATGATCTACGTAGCACCGGGTCGCTCGGCAAAGGCGTGCGTATACGCAAGGGGCTCGGAATTGTTAAATCGATTAGTTCAGCGGGGATCCTCCCGGAAGATCTACCGTGCGATTTAGATATTAAAATCCCTGATCATTTGATTATCGCTACTGCTCTTAAAGCACAGCGCGAAAGTAGTCGCAAAGTTATTCTCGTTTCGCGGGATATAAATATGCGCGTAATTGCTGATGCGGTAGGTCTTGTTTCAGAAGACTTTCAAAATAATCAAGTAGTTGATGATAGTGAAAATATATATGAAGGCTGTACGACCGTTTTAGTAGATGATCAAACGATCGATAGGTTTTATGAAAGGCAAAGCGTATATCTAGAAAACAAGGGCCTCCACCCCAATCAATATGTTATGATGGTTTCTAATGCTAACGAAAAGAAAACAGCGCTTGGACGATACACAAGTGATTTAATGCCTATCCAGCAATTGATAAAAAGCCAGAAGATTTGGGGGATTAAGCCACGGAACAAAGAACAACAATTTCTTATGGATGCTCTGATGGACCCTGCGGTGCAAATCGTGACCGCCATTGGCAAAGCAGGTAGCGGTAAGACGATCTGTGCCATCGCTGCAGGCCTAGAGCAGACCATAGACGAGGCGACACAAGCATACACGCGTGTAATCGTCTCGCGGCCCGTACAGCCGCTTGGAAAGGACATTGGCTTCCTCCCGGGAACCCTGGAAGAGAAGATGTCGCCATGGCTGATGCCGATCCAAGATAATCTCCAATTTTTAATGGGAAATGATAAAATTACACTTGACATTTATCGACAAAAGGGTACAATAGAGATAGAAGCACTGACTTATATCCGTGGGCGCTCGATTTCAAATGCCTTCATTATAATTGATGAGGCACAAAACTTGACAATTCACGAATTAAAGACTATAATAACAAGAGTGGGTGAAGGAACAAAAATTGTGTTAACAGGAGATATAGAGCAGATTGATAATGTTTATATTGACGCGGTATCTAATGGTTTAACACATGCCGTCGAAAAGTTCAAAAAATTTGAGCTTGCCTCACATGTCACTCTTCACAAAGGAGAAAGATCGAAAGTGGCCACATTTGCCGCACAGAATTTATGAGGATAATATGGAAGTAGAAAACCCCAACTTAGTGTTGCCGGTGAACGCCACCACACCGTTAAAAGACATGGTGGTAAATTATATAGGAGAGAGGATAGAATCCGAAGATGGCAACGTAACCATGCAAATGGCAATTGAAATTTTTGCCACAGAATTTCCTGAATTTTTATTGGTTGTTGCCGAAGAAAATTTTCTTCGCGGTTACCAGCAGGCCTTGGATGATATTGAGAACGTGAATAAATCGTAATGTCCCAGCCTCGTGAATATTACGTATACAATATTCCTCTATTTGTAATGGAGGGTCTCAATGAAAATATTGATATTCCTCAATTTTGTAACGAAGTGGAAGAATTGATTCCTAAAATATTACTCAAAAATATAGAAGTTATTTATATAATCGATTTTAAGGATGGCGCAGATAAAAATGCAGTTTTTAGTAATGATGCTATTTATATGACTGCCAAAGAACCTACCAATTTTGATATGTTAGAAAATTTTGTGCACGAGACAGCACACTCGCTTGAATCATCCTATGGTTGGAACATTTATGATGAAGCTTTGGTACAAGAATTTAAGGGCAAGCGCATGCGCCTACGGTCGCTGCTAGAAGCGCAGGGCTATAAAATTAATCCGCTTCTCTATAATTTTTCTGAGTACAACCAGAAGTTTGATGAGTTTTTGGCCCACGAGGTGGGATACCCCACTCTCCTATCCCTGACAATGGGATTATTTGTATCACCGTACGGCGCCACATCCATCCAAGAGTATTTTGCAAACGGATTTGAGAAGTATTTTCTCGATGATCCACGAACGGTGAGAGATATCTCGCCAGTTCTGTATAGAAAGATTGAAGAAATAATTAATGACGACGAAGCGTGAACACATATCATATTCTGAATTGAAAGACTGGGCGCAATGCCCGCATTACCACAAAAAAGCTTGGATTGAAAGGGTAGCTCCCTTCGAGGGCAATGAATACACAGCCTTTGGAAGTGCCATACATGATGTATGTGAAAAGAAGCTCCTAAAAGAAGATATCAACGAAGGAGAGGTATTCCAGCTCGGCTTTGCTAAAAGGCTGCAGGAACTCCTAGAAAAAAATATCGAGTTTAATGGGTCCAATGTTCAACAAATGAAGACAGCTGGACCTGCAATTTTAGCCGAGGTTGAGCCGGCCCTGGAAGAATATTTTGGTGACTATGAAGTTTTTTCCTCTGAGGAAATGTTGTATGTTCCTATAGAAGATTTCAATATTAACTTTAAGGGGTTTGTTGACGCAGTCGTAAAGGTAGGCGACATGTATCACCTATTTGACTGGAAGACTTGCTCCTGGGGTTGGGACTCACGAAAGAAAACTGAAAAGCTCGTTACATATCAGCTAACTCTATACAAGCATTTTTTCTGTCAAAAGCATAAAATTGACCCAAAAAACGTGGAAACCCACTTTGCTTTATTGAAAAGAACAGCCAAAAAAGACCATGTAGAGATATTTAGAGTAACGAGTGGTCAGAAAAAAACTGAAAATGCTCTTAAACTTCTCTATCAAGCAATCTATAATATCACTAAAAGATTTAGCATCAAGAATCGGCTGAATTGTCATAAGCCGTATCCCTGTAAGTTACTGAACACCAAACATTGTCGTTAGGAAATTAAATGTCCGAAAAAATTAAAATTTTCACCATTGGTGACCATCCACTATCTCCAAGTGGTGTTGGAACCCAAACTAAATACGTTATCGAAGGAATGCTTAAAACTGGTAAATATCAATTTATTTCTTTCGGGGGCGCAGTTAAACATGCGGAACACAAGCCGCAAAAAACTGAAGAATGGGGAGAAGACTGGATTATATGGCCAGTCGATGGGTATGGTAATCCAGATATGGTCCGTGCCCTGATATATCAGCAAAAACCAGATATTCTGTGGTTTATGACCGATCCAAGATTTTATGGGTGGTTGTGGTCAATAGAAAACGAGATTCGGGCCCATATGCCGATGGTTTATTATCATGTTTGGGATAATTATCCCTATCCTCAATTTAACCGGCCATTCTACCTTTCAAACGATCATGTGGCGTGTATTTCTAAGGTAACCCACGATATCGTGCAAACAGTAGCGCCGGAGGTTGCGTCTTCTTACATACCACATGCAGTAGACGATGAAATATTTAAGCCTGCTGGTATGGAAATGTCTGCCAAGCTTAAAGCAGAGAGAGGCCTACAAGGAAAATTTGTTTGTTTCTGGAACAATAGGAACGCTCGCCGCAAACAATCGGGGACCCTCATTTGGTGGTTCAAAGAATTCCTAGACCGCGTAGGACACGATAAAGCAACCTTGATCATGCATACGGACGTAAAAGATCAACATGGCCAAGATTTAGAAGCAATTATTCAAGAACTAGGGCTAATAAATGGTGAAGTTCTTTTTTCTACACAAAAAGTCGGGCCCCATGATTTAGCCATGGTCTATAATATGGCCGATTTAACCATTAATGTTTCTGATGCGGAGGGCTTTGGACTCGCAACATTGGAATCTCTTTCGTCCGGAACACCCATATTAGTTAATATGACAGGAGGATTGCAAGATCAGGTGACAGACGGTGAAGACTGGTTTGGCATTGGTCTACAGCCTTCGTCCAAGGCTATTATTGGATCTCAATCAGTACCATATATTTATGAAGATCGATTGAATAAAGAGGATTTTTTGGACGCCTTAACAAAACTTTATGAGATGGGTGATGAGAAAAGAAATGAACTCGGCCTTATGGGCAGAGATTGGACTCAAAAACAATTTAATTTTGAGGACTTTACCCAACGATGGGATGAATTATTTACAAAAGTTTATGAGGAATGTGGTTCGTGGGATGATAGAAGCAATTATTGTTCATATGAAGTTAGGACATACTAAATGAGAAAAAAGATTTTAGTCAAAGGACCTGTATTATCTAGGTCAGGATATGGCGAACAGTCGCGCTTTGCGCTCCGCGCTTTAAGGAGTCGAGAAGATTTATTTGATGTTTATCTTATAAATCTTGCATGGGGACAGACGGGCCAGTCTACTGAAATAAATGAAGAAATAAAATTTATAAAGGAGACGCTCCTTAAAACTCAAATGCACGTACAACAAGGGGGCACTTTTGATATCTCGTTACAAATCACAGTACCCAATGAGTTTGAAAAAGTAGCCCCGATAAATATTGGCTATACGGCCGGCATCGAGACAACCAAAGTAGCACCCGAATGGATTCAAAAAGCAAATGAGACGATGAATAAAGTTATTGTTGTATCCAATCATTCAAAAAAAGTATTTGAACAAACAAAATATGATGTAAAAGATGGAAACGGAAATGATATAAAGGGTTGGGGTCTACAAGTTCCGGTTGATGTCGTAAACTATCCCGTGCGACCTTTCGAGCCTCAAGAACTTGATTTTAATCTTACCACAAATACCAATTTTTTGGTGGTATCTCAATGGGGCCCCCGAAAAAATCTAGAAAATACAATTAGATGGTTTGTAGAGACCTTTAAAGATAACGGGGATGTTGGGTTAATACTAAAGACAAATACTGCAGCTGACAGTCTTATCGATCGAGAAATTACATCGCGACGACTAGAGATACTTTTGCAACCTTATCAAGATAAACAGTGTAAAATATATCTCCTGCACGGAGAAGTTCCGGCCAGCGGTCTTACGTGGCTTTATACTCACCCTACCATGAAAGCGCTCATTAATATTGGCCATGGCGAAGGTTTTGGTTTACCTCTATTCGAGGCCGCACATAACGGCCTTCCCCTAATCACGACTGCGTGGAGTGGCCAACTTGATTTTATTTGTAAGCCAAATAAAAAGAATAAACTAATACCCAGAATTATAAAAGTTGATTATGATGTGAAACAAATCCAGAAAGAGGCCGTCTGGCCTGGGGTTATTCAGGAAGATTCTATGTGGGCTTTTGCTAGAGAGAAATCATTTAAAAGAGCACTAAATGATTGTCTTGATAAAGAGGTTCATTATAGAAACGAGGCCGCCGCCCTGCAAAGTCATATTTTAAACACCTTTACCCAAGAGAAAATGTATAAGCAATTTGTAGATTCGGTTATAGGAAAAGTTAGCTTAGAACCTGAAGAAATAGGCGGCCTGTCTTTCTGTATACCAACAAATGGGCTTAGACCAGAAAAGACAAAGTTAACACTCCAAAGTATTTTAAATCAAAACAACAACAAAGTGCCATATGAAATAATAATCTGTGGCGACGTTTCTAATTACAGACGCGCTACCGATGAAAGAATAGTATTCGTTGAGGCAACGGAAGACGCTCATCAAGGAAAAGTTGCTGCGCTCCGAAACCGCGCCGCCGCAAACTCAAAATATGATGTTATGGTGTGGTGCGACGATGACATAGTTTTAGACCCAGACTGGCTTACTAATTTAGTTGATTATTCTGCTGATCAGGGATGGAACGTATTAGGAAACGTGCTCCTCAACCCGGACGGCTCGCGCCACTGGGACAGGGCCACACTTAATCCGCACAAATTAGCAGGTTATGATGAATCAGAAGGAAATCCAAATTTATATCAAACATCTGGATTTTTCCTGGTTCGACGTCATGTGTGGGAAAAAGTAAAGTGGAATGAAGAGAAGCTAGTTCACGCCGATCGCAAAAATCAAGTACCAGAAGACATACAGTTTAGTTGGGATTTGAAAAAGCACGGATATGTAATACATTTTAATGAAAACTCAACAGTGTGGCACAATGATAATCGCTATACTGAATTTAATAATATGACTATATTGAGGGATGTAATCAACGAACAGCTTGGTTTTGAAATTCCATTTACGGAGAACGAAAGTTTTACAAAACTGAAAGAATTATTATTGCAATGACTCCTTTAGTGAGTGTGATAATGCCTGTCTATAACGGGGAAAAATATTTAGGAGAAGCAATAGAAGATATTTTAAGCCAATCCTATAAAGATTTTGAACTGATCGTCGTTGATGATGGATCTATCGATAGAAGTGTAGAAATAGTTCAATCCTATCTGGAAGATGATAAAAGGATCAAGCTTCTCCGTAAAGAAAACGGAGGCACCGGCAGCGCACTTAATCTTGGATTTGAAATAGCTAAAGGAAAATATGGGGTATGGGCCGCGGCCGATGATAAAAAATATACTAATTTTTTAGATACGTTAGTTGGCATATTAGAAAAAGGTGGTAATTGTAAGTTTGCTTTTTCGGCTTTTGATGAGTTCGCAGATTCTGATTTTGATAAAAGAATGTACAGAAAACTATTTCCTAACACTGAAGTTGGAATACTAAAGGAATTTTTAGATATCTCGGCGCATTATTGTATAACGGGGGTTTGTTTTATGTTTGATCTTCAACTTAAGAAGATCTGTGGCCAATATGAGTTAATTCCTGGAGAAGATTATATAATGGGAGTAAAAATGGGGGCGATGACAGATGTTTGGGTGACTCCCGAACCTTTGGGGGCCCATAGGTTGCACAAAGATTGTCTCACAGTTTTGGACCCAGCGTGTGTGAGGGGAGCCAACGAAAAAGTTAAAGATCTAATTACGGGCATTAGAAATCTGTAAAAAGAGATGAAAACAATTGTTACAGTTACAGGGATAAGACCCGACTTCATCAGAATGTCGGAGATATTTAAAAAGCTCGATAATTCAAGCTGGTGCAATCATATTTTAATTCATACGGGCCAACATTACGATGACCTCTTGTCGAATGTTTTCTTCCGCGACCTAGAAATCCGGCGCCCCGACTTTAATCTTAACATTGGATCTGCCAATAAAAAGCACTATGAGCAGCAAGCAACTCTCGGCCCAAAAATAATAAATTTGCTTAAAGAGCAAGAGATAAAGCCCGATGTAATTTTATTTTTAGGAGACAGCAATTCAGTTTTGGCATCCGTACCTTTACGTAAAGAGGGATATAAAATTGGACATATCGAGGCGGGTATGAGAAGTTATGACGAAAGAATGTTAGAGGAGATAAATCGAAAAGTTTGCGATCACGTAAGTAACTACCTTTTCGTTTATCATGAGAACTATAAAATAAAAGCCCTAAAAGAGGGTATTTCTGAAAATAGGATTTTTGTGGTTGGTAACACAATTATAGAGCCCCTCTCAAAAATAGCGGATCTAGATTATGACGGCGCCAATAGTCACATCCTTCTCGATATTCATAGGCCTGAAAATTTTAATTCTAAAGATAGAATGAGAGCAATTATTGAATTTGCTATTCGTTGTACAGAAAAAACTAATGTACCTATCAAAATGTTGAATTTTGGAAGAACAATGAATGCAATAAAAAATTACAATCTTGACACGGGACCTATTAAAATAATCGATCTAATGGGTTACACTGAGTTTATCAGGTTTATGCAGAATTCATTGTTTATAATAAGTGATAGCGGCACCGCCCAAGAGGAGCCGGCTCTCCTAAAAATACCCGTTGTTGTGCCGCGCGACTATACGGAAAGGCCCGAATCGATGGAGAATAATTGTAGTATTCTTCTAGATCTAGAGAGTTCATCGGCTTATGATACTGCGATTGAGTGGGCAACGCGTCGAGAGGATTCTGCCTCTACGTGGCTCGGCGACGGCACAACCTCGGAGAAGGTAATAAGTATTTTGCGAGAGACACTATGAAAATTATAGGTTTTTCTCAGCTCAGGAATGAGCTTTCAAATGGGAATTTATTAAACTGGTTAAGGTGTATGGATATGTGTGAGTATATATATATTTTTGATCAAAATTCTGACGACGGTAGTCAAGAGGCATACAAGCAAAATGATAAATGTGTGGTAATAGAATCACCAGTTAATAACTTTATACATGAAAATACTTGTAAAGCCGTCCTTTTAAATAAATTATTACTAGAGCATCCGGACGCTGACTGGATTTTCTGGATGGATGGTGATTACCTACTAGATGGTCGCTATCTTAAAGATGATTTTAAATTATTTTACGAAATATGTGAGAATGCGGCAGAACAAGAGATAGATGGAATAGCTTTTGGGCACTATAATTTATGGAGGTCGGATATTCATTATCGAGTGGATGATGAATATCATAGTAGTCACGACTCTGGCCGAGTTTCTTTGTGGAGGAACAATAAAAAACTGAGTATTAATACATACCCAGGTCTTCATAAAAGTCCAGTTCCTATGGGAATCGAGACGGTAGCTCGGGTGGATTGTAATCTGGTTCACCGCGGGTTTGCAACCGATTATCAAATTATATCAAAGTATGATAACTATAAATCTTTTGGCCAGACTGGATGGGCCCTAGAAAGAATACTGGACGAAGAAACACTAGAGACGGAGGTCCTGGATGAAGCATATTTACCAGAATGGTTTATAGCAACAGATCGGGATGATCCACAACATAAACAAAAAATTCGAGAGATATATCTTACGAGGAAAGAATAGATGGAGAAGAAAAGAGCACTTATTACGGGTATTAACGGGATGGATGGAAGCCATTTAGCCGATTTTCTGTTGGATAAAAACTATGAAATATTCGGACTAGAAAGAAGATCATCTACAAAGAATCGACAAAACACAGCGCACCTTGAAGGAAAAATAAATTTTATAGTCGGAGACCTAACAGATCAAAACTCTCTTATACGGTCTATACGAGTTAGTGATCCTCATGAAATATATAATTTGGCAGCTCAATCGTTTGTTGCTGAGAGTTGGAATACACCGGAACAAACGGGGGATGTAACTGGCTTGGGGACGTTGCGAATGCTAGAGGCAATTCGAGAGAGCCGGAAGGATATCAAAATATATCAAGCTTGCTCCTCTGAAATGTTTGGCCAGATGATAGAAAATCCAGCAAAGGAAACTACACCGTTTAACCCCAGATCACCTTATGGCGCAGCCAAAGTGTACAGCTATTATATAACCAAAAATTATAGGGAGTCTTATGGAATATTCGCCACAAATGGAATATTGTTTAATCATGAGTCTGAGCGCCGCGGCCACGAGTTTGTTACTAGAAAGATTTCAGACGGAGTCGCTCGTATAAAGTTAGGATTAGCAAATAATATTGAGCTAGGAAATCTTGAAGCTCGTCGGGATTGGGGATATGCACCTGATTTTGTTGAAGCAATGTGGGCGATGCTGCAGCAGCCTGAGCCAGATGATTACGTTATAGCTACTGGCAGAGATTATTCAATTAGAGACTTTTTAGACGAGGCTTTTAGAAAGATTGGGATTGAGGATTGGTCAAACCACGTAGTTCAAAAATCAGAGTTTTTCCGGCCTGCCGAGGTTGACACCTTGTGTGGAGATTACTCCAAAGCAAAAGAGAAATTTAATTGGGAGCCAAAAATTTCTTTTAAGGAGATTGTGTCACGAATGGTTGAAAACGATTTAAGGATTTTAGATAGGTGAAAATCAACATTGTGACTGTCACAAGCGGCTGGATTCTGCAAAAAATTGCTGAAAGAGTCCAGAGAGGCAATGATAGAGAGGACGTCGCCATTAGGGTATCCGCCGCAGCAGACCCGTCTGCTGATGTGAATTATTATGTTGATCTACAAAATTGTTTTTATGGCCAGAAAACTAAATGCGATATTGCATACTTTACACATGCCCACGAAAATAGTCCAGAATGGGCGCTCTCGTTGTTACAATCTAGAAAGGCTTTTGAGAACCTTGAGGGTATTGTTAGCATGAATAAAAGATATACTGATATGTTAACAGACTTGGGATTTCCCAAGGAGAAGTTAACCACGATTGTCCCAGGAGAAACTGGTGCGACATTTCCGATGAAAAAAATAAAAATTGGAATTGTCTCGCGAGGGGGATATGAAGGATATGGACAGTTTTTTATGGAGAATCTTTTTAAGACGCATAAATTAGAAAATTTTGAATTTTATTTTTTAGGAGATGGTTGGCAAGATGGGATTTGGCCCATTGCTCAAAAAAATAAGATTGGTGTGGGGTTCTACTCTGATGTTGACTATGACATATATCCAGATTTTTATAGGCAGATAGATTACCTATTAATTCCTGGACTTTGGACCGCCGGCCCTATGAGTATGCAGGAAGCTTTGAGTTCGGGCATCCCGGTCATTGGCGCAGATGTAGGATTTGTAAATTATGAGTTTAAGGCCGATTATGTGTTTCCACCTAACGATGTGGAAGCTCTACATAAAATATTTAAGCAGATCGAATCTCCCCCCTTACAGAGAAGAAGACAAGTCGAAAACATGTCTTGGAAAAATTATGCAACTCAATTAATAACCTTTATCGAGAAGATCCACCAATGATAAAATTAATAAACGACACCATCAATGAAACAGATATAGACAAGCTGATAGAGTGGTTAAAAACCTATCCTAGATTGACGAAGGGTCCTCTAACCCAGAGGTACGAGTCGCTGTGGGCACAATGGCTTGGAACGAAGTACGCCGTTTTTGTGAATTCAGGGTCATCTGCCAACTTGTTGATGTTATACACTCTTTTGGAATCGGGCCGATTAAAAAATAATAAAATTGTTATACCAGACCTATGTTGGGCTACGGATCTTGCACCAGCTATCCAATTGAATTATGAACCAATTCTGTGTGATTGTAATCTGTCTAACCTTTCTATAGATATAGATCGTCTAGAAAAGGTATTTGCTCAACATCAGCCGGCAGTCTTTTTATTGGTGTCAATTTTGGGGTTCTCCCCGGACATGAAAAAGATCACAGAGTTGTGTGAGCAATATGGTGTCATACTAATAGAAGATAATTGTGAGTCGATGGGAACGAAATATAACGATACTCTTCTTGGAAATTTTGGCATCATGTCTTCCTTTTCCACCTATTTTGGGCACCATATCTCTACTATTGAAGGAGGGATGGTATGCACTGATGATGACGAGATCTATAATTTGTTGCTGAGCATTCGGAGCCACGGCTGGGATCGAGACTGGAATTCAACAGACCAGAGAAAAATTCGAGAGAAATATGATGTAGAAGATTTTGATGCTTTTTATACTTTTTATTATGCGGGTATGAACCTACGATCTACAGATCTCCAGGCATTTATTGGGATTAATCAAATCCAAAAACTTGAATATATTAATAGAAGAAGAAACGAGAATTTTATGCTCTACCAAGAATGTTTAAATAATCCTTATTGGAAGCCAAAGGCTCTTACAAACTCCTTTACATCTAATTTTGCATATCCTGTTATACATCCAAAAAGAAAACAGATAGTAAAAGAATTAATGGCACACAATATAGAGGTAAGGCCTTTAATTTGTGGGTCAATGCACGCCCAACCATTCTACAGAGATCGAAACACACAGGCTCCGAGTGAGTTTCCTAATGCGACTTTGATTAATAAATTGGGATTTTATGTTCCAAACCACCCTGGTCTTACTGTTGAAGAAATAACGTTCATTTGCGACCTTATTAATAGCGTGATTGGAAAAGACACAGAATGAAATTTACATATTATACGATTATTGGAAAAGACATCAACCTACTTAAGGGCCATGTGGAAAACGTAAAAAAATATGCCGGCTTTGACCGGCTTGCATGCGAAAAAGAGTTCATAGTAATATTGTATCATAACCCCACTATTCCCGCCCACATCACCGATGAACTATATTCATATTGTGAAAGCCAAGATATAAAAGTAATAAAATATCGCGAATTCTATACTACCTTTATTCAAAACCTTTATATGTCGTGGAATCTGGGATATAATCATTCTGATGAAGGGTACGTCTTCCGAGGAGGGTCCGATCAGTTTTTTTCAAAAAACAGCTTTGTAGCTTTATATGATGCCGCGCAAAAACTAAGAGAACAAGGAGAATCAAAATTTATTCTTCAAGCCAACACAATCGAGAACGCTGAAAGATCTCCGCAGAGCCGACACTATATAAAGAATTTTGGAGACACATTTGAGAACTTTAAGCTTCAAGAATTTGAGAAATTTTGCGACGAGATGAATGAGGGGATAACACAAGAAATTCTGGATATTGACGATTGTCTTGCATATTGGCAAAAGCCCACCCCCATTCATTGCTCCCTAGGGCTTATTAATAGAGTTGATGGGTGCTCTTGGATGATGACAAAAGAAGACTGGGATCGCTATGGGCCACTTAAGGTTATCGAGGGGGGTATTACGGGCGATGTTTTGATTCATGACGTATTGCAAACTGCAGGATATGAAGAATATATTGTACGCGACTGTATCACTTATCATTTTGTTCGCGGCGAGAGCTTGAACGTTTACCAATGAGAAAAAATAGGGAACTCTAGTGGACTTTACAATAACTTTTCCATGCCGAAATCGAGTTGGGATGGCAAACGCGGCCATAAAAACTTTTTTAGATGCCTGTGATTATCCTATTTTGATAATAGATGATAACAGTAACGAGCCCGACGAGGAATATATAAAGTGCGATAGAGTTCGGGTTATTTATAACCAAAGTAAAAGCGGCCTCGTCAAAATGTGGAACCAAGCGTTACGAGAAATAGAAACAGAGTTTGTAATTATTGGGTGCGATAAGATTAGGGTACATACCGAGGATATTGATAGAATTCGACGACACCTCCAGGAGGGATATGCATGTGTAGCAAGCCACTTGATGGGACTTTTTGGATTTAGTAAAGAACTCACAACTAGAATTGGTTTCTTCGACGAAGGATACAGTAGGAATGGGTTTGAAGATACCGATTGGTTAAATAAACTTTTTGTTAACAATTTGGCGCTATATATCAGCACCGAGACAGCATATATAAACAACGGCACGAGCTGGGGCCCAGCGGCTCATGAAAATTCAAAGAATTATCATGCTAAATGGATAGAGGACAATGAGAATAAAAAAATTATACAGGTTGGATCCGACCAAAATGTGGGCGATAAAAAAACGTTCGCAGGGCTCTACAAAAAGAGATTCTATTTGCCATGGCACGCCAGCCAACTGAAGGCAGAAAATATAAGGAAATATTACGACGGCAAAACAGCGAGCGTAGAGATTTAAAATGACAAAATGTAAAAACAGAGAACAATGTGCCATTTGTGGAAATGAGAAGCTTCATACCATAATGGAGTATGGTGCAGTCCCACTAGCAGGGGATTTTCCAGCCCAAGACGAGTTGGGGAGAGACACCAAATATGATCTTAATATACAATTCTGCGATAAATGTAGCCTACTTCAAACAGATAGCATAATCGACGCAGATACCTTATTTAAAGATTACCGCTATATGTCCTCAGTTGGCTTAAATAACCATTTTGCTACAGTGGCACAAATGATTAAAAAACGATTTAGCCCCCAGACTGTGTTGGAAATAGGGTCTAATGATGGAGTACTTTTGCGGCCGTTAGCGGCCATAGGGGTTAAAGCTGTGGGGATCGAGCCTGCAGTTAATATCTCAAAAATAGCACAAGACCATGGTTGTTTCGTGATTAATGATTATTTTAATGAAGAGGCAGTAGAAAAATACGATTTAGAGGCGAAATTTGATTTTGTAGTTTCTAATAATTGTTTTGCACACATAGATGATATTCGGTCAATAGTCAGAGGCGTGAAGAAATCCTTAAAGACAAATGGCCACTTTATGATTGAGGTTCATTATGTTAAAAATTTGATCGAACAGCTTCAATATGATAATATCTATCATGAGCATATCTATTATTATTCGCTAAGTTCTTTGAACAATTTATTTAGGTTACATGGGATGACCATTGTGGATTTTGAGCAAATTCCTATTCATTCCGGTAGTATCCGAGTGATTGTAAAAAACTCGAATGAGGACCACCCAGAGAAGGTTTCTGAAAAGCTGCGAGAAGAGAACGAATTAGGGCTCACCTCAGTAGAGTGGTTTGATGGTTTTGGATCTACCGTTCGATCCCATATCTCAACGATAAAACAGACCTTGCAAGAATTGAAAGAGGAAGGGCATAAGATTTGTGGATACGGCGCCTCCGGAAGGGCAAACATGATATGTAATTTAGCGGACATTACACCCGAGGTGGTGGAATATATCGTAGATGAATCCCCGGAACGAGCGGGAAGATTTATCGCCGGAACTCACGTTCCCATCGTTAATAAAGCCCATTTAGACAATGATGGTCAGAAGCCTGATTATATCATGATTTTTGCGTGGAACTTCTCTAAAATGATTATGGACAAGTTAAAAGGAAACGGTTACAAGTATATAATAGCTTTTCCAACTATGAAAATAGTTGAAGAATATGAAGAACTTGAAAACTTTATTAGTATCTAATGAATATTACGGCGTACATTATGGGCATTTCTCCTCCTAGAAGGCTCGCTTGGTTGAGAAAAACAATTGATTACATGGATAGTCAAGAGTTTCCATTTAAGAAAAAGGTGGTTTCCATCGACCAAATTCGTGGGTATACAGTTCCCGATGATTTACTTAATCATTTAAAGAACAATGGATGGGAAGTTCTAGTGGATACACATAGTAGCAGGATTTTAAGCATGGACCGCGCTTTTTCTGTTATTGATACAGAATTGATTTTTTACAACGAAGATGATGTGATGGCCACCCTACCTCGTTACGAGGATATTAAAGAAGTTTTTGAAACCAAAATAGGCGCCCGAAATTGTGGAATGTTATCAATGACTCTGGGAGGCACACAATACGACGCCGCTAGCGGCAATCTCGGCGACCTAGCATTTATGGAAGATAATACAATAATGGTCAATGATGAGTACAGGATATTCAGAAGACTTGAGGAATTTAGGTCTGAGTGGTTTTTCGAGTTCCCTGGCCTTTTTGTAAAAACCAAATTATTTAAAGATTGCCACGAGAAGGCTAAAGGCAGCGGAAACCAAGTTGAGCGCGCCCTAACCACCTCTTATCTGACAAGCAATTATGAGTCTCAATATTATAAGGCGTCAGTAGCTAAAACAAAGGCACTGTCCATTCTCTTGGAAGACGGCAGACAAGTAAATAGTCATTGCAGGCTGTTGACAAATTTAGACCCCGACCAGGGCAACGGTGTAGCTGTTATAGGCGCTCACGACTACTAGGACAAAGAATGAAAAAGTTGTTGGAAGAAAAATTTAATACTAAATTTAAGGGGAAAATAGACCCTTTCAAATACTTTTTTGGTCATGTGATAAAAGAGATAGAGACGGAAGACGCGCTAGACGAATATGCAGTTCCTAATTTTAGCGGCGATCATTCAATGTCGAATATTAACAGTGTAACTCCCGCAAAAAACTTTATCCTTGCAGAATATCCTCAAGGTACTCACGTGGACATAGGCGCCTCTCGCGCGCTTCTTTCACGGCTACTTTTGGCGGAGGGCATGAATAGTTATGCACTAGACGGCTCGACGTATGGATTAAAAACTGATCAAATAGAGATTCCACTGAGTCGGTATGTGGTGTGTGATATGGTATCGTTTGGGCTGGACAAGTTAGATTTTGAAAAATATTTTGATATTTCGACTGCCTTTGAAATTACGGAACATATTCATGAAAAGGATATTAAGAGATTTTACGATAATGTATCTTATATGTCGAAGGAGCACATTTGTTCAGTGCACGTAGGTGGAAAGGACTCTACGACGGGGGCCCACACCAATCATCACAATGTAAAACCTTTGTCGTGGTGGGTAGAATTTTTGGGGTCATATGGGACCGTCACCCAGGTGGGTGAGCTAAGACCCGTTAGGCCCTACGACCGGTCGGGAGGGCTGCCCCCAGGTCTTGGGGATGAGGTGATCGATGCCCTCCTCGGCCAGGCCGCACGTCTTACGAACGAGGGCGCCGCCGTTCGGGATCATTTTACTGATCTCGATCAGTTGATTGAGGTCAGACCCTGGAGAAGCCCCCACGCCGAACGCCCCCATCACCCAGTGCACGGTACTGCAGCGAACACGCATCCCGGATACCTGTTCAGTTCGAATGGGCGCCCGATGCCAGTCTATGCAGTGCCCGCCGGCGACTGGGGCGAATCTGAATTTTTAAAAGTTGTTTTTCATTAAGGTAAGGAGAAGAAGATGAATATTGGTATTATAGGTTGCGGATGCGTTGGGAACGCGGTCCGCTATGGAATGGAAAAAATTGGTCATAAGGTATTAATCCACGATATTGCCATGGATACTGAGTTAGCAGATGTCCTAGAAACTGAAATTTGTTATATTTGCGTACCAACGCCCTCAACAGAGGCGGGAAAATGTGATACTTCAATCGTTGAAGAGGTGGTGGAAGCTCTAGAAGAACTTCAATACACGGGGATTATAGCGATCAAGTCCACGGTCCAACCCGGAACTACCCAACGGCTGAATGAAAAGTATGGTGGAATTTGTTTTGTGCCCGAATTTCTGAGAGAAAGGTGTGCCGTTTCTGATTTTGTGGAGAACCACGACATATGTATCATAGGGACTAACGAGAGTTCAGTTTATCGAGCAGTAAAAAAGTCTCACGGAAAGCTCCCAAATAAATTTATTCAGGTATCTCCCACGGAGGCAGAACTTTCAAAGTATTATAATAATGTTTATAATGCTACATTGATTACCTTCGCAAATAGCTTTTATGAACTTTGTTCCTCATTAGGCGCAGATTATACCAAAGTAAAAGATGCAATTGTTAATCGCGAGCATATTCAAGATATTTACCTTGATTGCAATGAAAATTTTCGAGGATTCGGGGGAATGTGCCTCCCCAAAGACACAAAAGCACTAGCATTTTTATGTAAAGAAATGGCAAATAATGTAGAATTCTTTAAGTTCCTTATAAAAGAAAATTCTAAGTATAAGGTCACCGTATTCGATGGTATGAGACTTAAGTGAAACAAATTAAGGGAATTATTTTAGCCGGCGGTATGGGGACGCGCTTGTATCCTCTTACTAAAGTTACAAATAAACACCTACTTCCGTTAGGGGGCGAACCTATGATTCACTATCCTATACGCAAGCTCGTGGAAGCAGGCGTTAGAAATATAATGATTGTGACAGGG
>Ga0209128_1000548_pt1 | contig 28163 bp, 22 predicted proteins | sample ETNvirnome_6_100_FD_184072 | JGI IMG/M metagenome (GOLD analysis project Ga0209128, IMG submission 184072) | Marine viral communities from the Pacific Ocean - ETNP_6_100 (SPAdes) (version 2) | ecosystem: Environmental > Aquatic > Marine > Oceanic | place: Pacific Ocean | collected 2013-06-19 | reverse complement strand
TAATCCGCCGATCGGCTGCCCGTTGGTAGATAGCGACGGGTCAACAATGTATGCCCGCAGGTATGCGTTCAACGCATCGATAATCAATACTCGTTTCAAAATAATAACCCCCTCAAGTCATAATACATTATAACTTATTGAGGGGGTTAGGTCAAGTGTTTTTTTCAGAATCTGAAAACAATCACCCACTTGCCTCGGATGTGATTCCACTTCCACATAAAATGTGGCTTATGGTGGACCATCACCCAGTGGCCACGATAAAAATATACGGAATGGGCAGTACGGGCCTTTGGGGGCCGGGCCGGCTTTGCCACGCTATAATGGTGGTGCTTGTGTGTTGTGTGCACGTGATGCTTTTTGGGAGCGTGGTGCTTATGCGGGACGGCTCTCTTCTTGGCTTCTGCGACATTAAGCTGCGTTGCTAAGAGCAGTGTTGTAATTAATGAAGTCATGACTTCTCCTTGTGTGGTACTGTTAGATCCTCTGGCTCTGCGTAGTATGCCTCGGCACTTCCTTCGCGTTTGTCGAACTTCTGAATAATCTCTTCATCCATTAGACGCAGAACCCTATCTTTAAATTCATTATCAGTTGTAATTAGTTGTGTCCACTTTGATGGTTGGAACTTTTTCTCGTAGTCGTCCACCTTTAACGTATACCACGCACCCGCAGAAGTCAAGTGTTCAGATGACTTGATCGCGTCAAACCAACTCTCTTCGTCTCGAATGCCAATCTCGTTCCCCCAGAGTATGCGAAAGGCACAGGATCTGCCCTGAGTTCCAAAGCGAGACTTCTCAAGTCTAATCTTTACCTCAGATCCGATCCTAAATCCTTTTTCATCCACAACGAACGAAGACTTAGCTTTGCGTCCAGTAAGCCAGATGCGCAAAGAATAAGCATAGTGCATGGCCTTCCCACCTGGGGTGATATAGGGTGTTGTCATCGCGATAATACGTGCTGTGGGGCCCTGTGGGATGTTTGTCTTCAATTGATTGAGTACGATGAAAGTCGCCTGTTTGTCTGCGATCGGGATCGTCAGCTTAGACATTCCTTTTGCAAGAATGCGCGCTTTCATTGCCATTGAAGATTGTGGATTGAAATCACCCTCTACGTCTGAAACTGCCGGTGTAAACGCTAGCGAGTCCCAAATTAAAACAAGCTGTTCATCAGTGGCCCCAAGCAATTCTTCAATCGTCTCCAGCACAAACTCGACGGAGGATGCCTGAACGTACATTAGACGGCTCAAATCACAGCCTGCTTGCTCTAAAAAAGTTGGGTCGATTGCTGACTCAGAGTCAAAATATACGACGAGCTTTCCTTGTTTCTGGGCGTTTGCTGCGATCTGTGCGGCCATATAAGATTTGCCTGTGGATTCTAATCCTGCAATCTCAGTTACTTTGCCAACGGGAACACCTGCGCGCTGACCCTTGCATATAATAGAGTCAAGCCAGCGTGAGCCAGTTGGAATCCAATCTTTAACGGAGGTTGGATTATCTCCAGTCAAGTCGTGAGCGACATTTCGCCCGGCTTTCTTGTTTACTAATTTCATCAGATCTTGCATCGCTACGCGACCTGCCTTCGTTTTTGTTTTCTTTGCCATAAAGCCCTCTTATTAAAAAAAATGCGGCAGACTTTTCACCGGTCTGCCAGCGGCTTTTTGTTTCACTCAGCGACGGCAGCGGTGTCTTCGCCGGTGTCTTCATCAGCGTCTCCACAGCCGCTCATTAGAGCGCATGCGGCGATTAGTACAGCGTACTTCATAATCCCTCCTTTGGAAAAAATGTGGCAGAGTATTTTAACCCCGCTCTGCCATCGGTAATAGACTCGCCTATTTATTACTAGCCCGTCATCAATTCATCAAACGCACGGTCTACATCGCTCTTACCATTGGCGGCGCCGTACTTGGCTGTCTCAGATGAGCGCGCTTCGGCAGATTGACTGCCAGAAAGTTGCTCATCGAGAATTGCGTCGACCTGTGCAGCACTAAGACGTTCAAATAGTCCGTCAAAGTCAGGCATGCGATCGAGGAGGGCAGGGATCGCGTCCTTATCTGCCAGGAGGGTGGACGTATTTCGACGCATTTTAAGGTTCGTCTGTGGGTATGCACCGGGCTTATTAGCCTTGGTGTATGTCAAGGTGATATCAGTACCCTCATGAATGTCCGTGATATCTCCATATTCTGGATCGAGAATATACCCGAGAAGAAGCTCGTAGGCTTTCTTACCGTATCCGTATACCTTGAGGCCTTCTTGTTCTCGACCACGAATCACAACGGGAGAGAAATAGCGCTGGCGCACAAAAAGTGACTTTGCAAGCTTCTTACTTTCCTCGTCGTTGTTATCTACTCCCTCGCGCCACAGCTGCGAGGCAAATTCACACAAGGGGCAGCTTTCTCCAAAGTTCCTCTTAGGGCAGAGGATACCTCCCTTGTGCTCTCCCACATTATAGTGGAAGAACATCTCCTTTAGCGGATCGCCATCGGCTGTCGGCACGATCCGAATATCGGTGTCTCCTTCGTCTGGCTTGAACCAGACAGAATCTTCCTTTGTTCCTTCGCCGCGAAGGGATGCGAGCTTTCGTCGCATCAAGTCCATATCAATTCCCATTTTATTTCTCCTTTTTGTTGGGTAAAGCAAATCAAGCGTTCCTTGATTTCTAAATTATCACACTCAACGTAGCTTGTCAAGAGTAATTTTGTATTGCGTTAGTGTGGGCAACGCAAAGCCCAAAGTCTTGTAATTCTGTTTCATAGATAGCATAAGAAATCCGCCGAAATGCATTGCGAGGTTTCCCCTTCAGCATATCAACTATCTTCTTGTGCAATCCTCCTTCTTGTTCTAGTTTGTCCCTATTGATACATAAATAATAACACACATCTCGACTCATGTCAAGCTGATATAGCCATTTTTCTTCCAGATTTTTGATATTTAAAAGACCGTAAGTTCGAATACGATTTATATCTAGCGGCTTTGATACCATTCCTATTTCTGGCTCAGCATGATTAAAATAGTTAATATAGTGAACTGTAGAGAATATAGATTCATTAATCTTGTCGTAATACGTTTTAATGGGGATATCTCCGATGGTCTTTTCGATCATGACGTTCGACAGAGGAGTGAACGAAGCGAGAAGGCCAGATCTTGCATACTCCTGCAAAATACTAAATATTGCCTTATCTAATAATTTAGGAACTCCCGTCATCAATTCGGCATCTGGCTGTACATAAAATACATCGATCTTTTTATCTCTTATCTGTTGCAGGATCCCCAGTGTATAATTAGAACTATAAGAAGAGCCTACCACAAACACCTGTACGCGTTCATCAATGTTGGCGAAAAACTTGTCTAGCTTGGGGATATTTTCTTCATATTGTTCTGGCGATGGAAATGACTTCAGCTTAAAGCGGTACTTCGATCGCCGTTCGACACCATCATTCATGAGGTATACATTGTAATTTTTCGTAGTGTTGAACTTTTCTGCTATTTTGGAAGCCGCGCTTCCTATTCCGATTATCGAAATCACAGCTTTACCTCGTTCAGATTATAATAATCTTTTCCTGCACGTAAATTCGCCATATAGCCATCTTCAAAAATATCTCGAATACCCATTACCAGATCTCGGTCCTCGTCAGAATAATCAATTACGATCTCATCGTGAACAATATGTGAAATAAATGATTTTTTGCCTTCCAACATTTTGTCAATTATTACTGCCTTTTCAAGCACCCGATCAGCTGTGGTGCTCTGGATCAAATAGTTCAGCGCCTTTCTCTGCTCCACTTTGATTTGGCGACCATATGGGGTATGAATATATCCATCTTTATAATACTTGTCAAGCACTTTTTCGCGGTCATAATATTCTGAATCAATGTCCTTCGATTCAGGATTATAAAGCCATGCAAAGAAATACAGCTTCGCCTCTTCGCGAGTCATTTCCATATCTTTAATAATATTCTGCACATTCCATTCGTGTATGTCGTACTCGGGCTGTTGCTGGCCACATAAACTAAGAAGCGTTCGAATTTCTGCTCCGTTATAATCAAAACTCATCATCAGATCATTGTGGGGTTTAATTATACGACGAAGTTCTTTCTGCAAGTTTAAGATCGGAAAGGAGCCGGGGTGCGTCGAAAGTCTCCCCGTTACAGTGCCGAACATGTTATAATCAATGCGCCTAAAGTTCTTCATCAATTCCTGAATCTTTTGGCGATTCATTGACGAGTAAAATAATTGCTTGCAGTCCTCGCTGTTAAGGTTCAAGCGCTGATATCTGATCTTGTGCAGAAGCTTATAAACCGAGTCTAAATGATCATAGTTTTCGGGCTTGTCGTATGTCTCGAATACGTGCTCAGTAATTCTGTTCTTAAGTTCGCAAAATCGCACAAGAAAATCATGAGGAATCAAGTCAAACACGCAGTGATCGGCCATATTAACCTTGGCGATCTTAAAGGATTTAAGATATGCCTTCATCTTTCTTTGAGTTGCTTGCAGCTCGTTACACAGGTCTTCGGGACAGCAGTCTGTAATATTTCGGCCGCCGGTTCGGAGCCATGCATATTCTACGGAGGGATCGGTGATGGAGCCACTATATCTCCATGTCTTAGTCAAGTCAGAGGGAAAATTATCAAAATATAATTTACCATTTTGATAAACACCAATACACTCTTTCTTATCGTCTATAGCCTGAAAAAACATTAATTCTTAGCCTCGGCGCTATGTCTCATCGTCGTGACTATGGGTTGTACCCTCACGCGCGACAAAAACGGACTCCCCCACCTCTTCGGCGAGGGACATCTGCTGACTTTCGAAGTATGATTCAAGGGGGGCCTCTCTTGCTGTAGCTTGGCCAGTTTTAAACGCCATATCTGATTTGGCCATGGCATGCTTATAATAATAACCGTATGAGCCCGGTTTGTCAAACATTTTATTAATAACTCTTTCAAATGTCCAATTGGGCGGATGGTTATTAAAGGTGAGAATTTGATCCTTTACCAGGCGCGCGCGGTCGTGCTTAGTCATCGCTGGCTTTTCTTCCATCAATCTAATGTTTAAATACACACTATTCCAAAAATGTTCATTATAGCTTTCTCTCAATTGTTCTTCAGATTCATAGCTTCGAGGCACTTGCACTCTTGTGATCGTCTTTCCGCTAGCATTACAATATTCCTGCACCCGTACATCAGCCGCAGTAACAGTATTATATATATTAAGCAAATCTCTAATAAATCTCTTTTCTTGATAGACGCCCGGTGTTTGGAAGAGAGTGCTTAGAATGGCAGTCCGTGTAGGCGCGCCATAACGCTCTGATATTTTATGAACCTCCGGTGCGGCAATGTCCATGACGATTCTCCACGGGATATTTTCATCTATCATGAAACCATATTGATTGCACGCATTTACAAAATAATTCCAATTCGGACTCGTAAGAAAATCTGTTATCTTTTGCTCGTCATTGGAATACTTTAAATCCGCAATCTCAATCGCAAGGCCGCTAGAAAGAATAGTACACTGACGGCTTTTAATGAAGCCAGGATAGGTATAGGGCATTTTGGCCACCCCTACAGACAAGATATCCATAAACTCCTTAATAAATTGCGGAAAATCTAAAACTTGGATGTTGAGTCTTATGAATTTATTGATTATAGACTCGCTGTAGATTCGATGATAATCTCTATATAACTTTCGAGGGGGCTGGTATGCCTTGTAAGCCTTCAGTTGGCTCAAATACTTATCATCCTTTAATATTTGGCCGGTGGCAACTGCTTTCTCAAACTGGCGGGCCATTTCATTAAAAAGATCTGCAACAAACGCCATGGCCTTGGCTCCTTGTGCATTCTGGCGATCGGTTACGTTTCCCAAGGGGGCCATGGAAACAGAATAAGGCTCGATAGGGGAGAAATAAGAATCAACGCGGCCATACAACAGCTTCTCTCCGAAATTAAAATTTACAATATTCTTAGATATCCCCCTCATCCGAAGGCGAAAATATTGGCGCTTATTAAATAATAGAAAAGAATTTTCTAAATTACTAGTTGCATAAAAATCAGACATTTTTCGCCCTCCTTAATCTCCGATCCACGTCCACAGATCGCTTATCTGAAAGCCGCTTGGCGCAGTAGGCATCGCTTGCGTAGTATTAGCTGCAGCGGGGCGAGTGGCTGTAAACGGGCAACCGCGCTTATATGGATACCCCAAACTATTATCACCAGCACCCATTTGAGCTTGATCGTTTTCATCTGCCAGTCTATCCACTTGGTTGGTCCACTTAGCCTCGATAACTGTTTTTGCCTTACCAGCAGAAAATTCATGCTTAGACCTAACAACCATAAAATATCCTCCAATGCCTAATTTAGTGAGATCGAACGGCTTAGAGTCCACTGTCATTCCGCGAGTACCAGGAGCGAAGCCGGCAGGATCTATATAAATATAGGTACCCGGAAAGGCATGAACATTTGCATACATATCTATTTCAGCGTCATAGACTACTCGTAGCTGCGTCATTCCATCAAAACCTTCTTTTTCAAAGCGCGCCTCTGCAAGACCTTTGGAGTTATTCTTCGATAGTTTTATATTTTTTATAAGGCCGCGATCTCTTCCCAGAACATAATGGAATATACCTCTTGAGGTGTCTCCCGGATCAACATATTTTTGAGATGGGGCGCCTTTAGAGTCTGGGGTATGTTGCGTGCATCTATGCTTACAGCCATTCATCAATTCTGTAGGCATCGTGCGCGCAGCAAAGAACACAAAATAATTCATCTCTTCTCTGACTGTGGGGTGTACTATCGCGGAGCCTCGCCTTCCGGAAATGTTTAGGGCTGGCATCGGAAGATGGTTTAGAGCCACTCTTGGACTAAACATCCACGGTTTCTTGGTTCCTTTCACGTTGAGCTTGATCTTTGTTCTTCGATTGTGTATCAAATTTGTAAATTCATCCAATGGCTGCCCGCCAACCCCTCCGGACTCCGGATCAGTTGATTTTAAGGAGAAATTAGAATGTGAAGTAAGGACAGCCTGATTAACGCGAACTTTTTGTTTAATGTTGTAGCGAAAACAGTCATCCTTATTTAAGAAGTCATTAACTAAATTATTAAGCAAATCATTCAGGAATCTTGTAAGGCTATACAGCGTCTCTTCTTTACGCAACATGCGATCTGCTATCCATTCTAGAAAATATTTCACAGAAATAGGCACATCTCCAAAATTGACAAAATTGCTCATTGTTCCATTTTGCATTCGAGGCTTCACAAACTCCACAGGACCCAGAACCACTCTAAATCGCTTAAAGTTCTGTAGATATTTCTCGTACTGGCGCGCCTTGTCTTGTAGGGTGCACCGATCGATGCCGCCGCCTAATACGCGAATCTTTTTGGGCAACTCTCTCAGCTCAAGCTCGATATTCTCCATCGCTATGTCTAATAGATCGGACAGATAGAAGAACGATACATTATTAGAATTAGGATCAATCGCCACTAGCGCTGCCGCGATCTGGCCCTCGTCTTCTGTGCTAAAGCTGGCGCCATCGGATTTCTGTACATCCCTCATCTCTGTTAGAGTTACATCAACAGCTTTTGCTACCACCGTATTATGCTGGGAATTTGACAAAACAAAGCTATCCCCATGAATACCGCCGGTGCCGGTTCCTCCTTCCGGATTATACTCAGCAAAGGGACCATTATCTAAAAAATTTATCACATGTTCGTAGGGCACATTAATATAATAAATTCGATCTCTATTGATCAATTGTCGCATAAGAGTAGAGATAGAGGTGCGTTGCTCTTCATCGACTGCTGCGGCATGTTCTTTTTTCAGAGACTCTAGCTGCTTATCCTCACAAACCTTGCGATAATGTTGCATTCCAAGTTGGCGTCGAAGCCGCTGAACTGTCATATCCGCATTGGCAAAAACATTATAAGCTGTGGCATCATAGAAATCTTCGGCATATGCTAGATAGTTTAATGTAAAGGTTACGCGACCCATGTCATCAAAGTCAAAGTTATGCACAGTCGGCGTAAGATTCAGAGTTATAAAAGAATTATATATAGCGTCTTTAACGTCGTCTCTCATGGCAGCAAATTCTCCATTCGGAACCGACCATCCTACAACCGCCTTAAGTCTGAAATTTAACTGTGATAGTTCGTCATTTACCTCAATATACCTAGCGTTTATGTCGCAGCTAGTGTTTTCGCTTCTAGTATTAGATGTTTTCATGGCCAAATCAGTATATTTATAGCCTCCTCGATCCTGTACAAGTTCGTCAAAAGTATTGGCAAATATTTTTAGCTGCGCTTTGATACTCTTCTTGGCTGAAAAAGGATTACTGCCGTCATAAGTGAAATTAAAGTGCTGGAGACCTACGCCCACACCTCTTACTGATTTGCTTTTAAACATATCTAATACTTCTTTTTTCATGTGCGAATCAAATCTTATTTCATGTTCTCTCTCATTGCCCCCATCGTCAAACTCCACCTTATAGAGCCTAATATACGGCTGCAGATTTGATAATTCATGATTACGAATATCCCATAAAGTGGGCAACGACGGGTGCTGAGTTAGATGGTTTAACATGCCATACGGGTTGCCATCCAGCTGAAGGCATGCATTGCCTATATAATCTGGCTCCAGGCTCCAGGTGGGATCGACATAATACGGCACGCGCTTCTTAATCTTAAAGCCTCCGGAAGCGGCGCCTATATCAGAGCCTTTTACAGAGCCGCCGGCTTTATAAGTCAGCAGTCTATTTTCATTATTTTTCTTATAGTTGGCGATTATATTAATAAAACTTAGCAAGAAGCATTGTTCCCTAAACAAAACTTTCTCTGCGGTGGTTCCATAAAATCCTCCATGAATATTCAGCTTGGCTAGATTGAGGTTTGCAATAATCTCGTCTTGAGCCATCGTTGAATATTCGTCAACGATCAGGGCCAGTATATTTTCTCCGAGTCCATCCATTTCGCCAACTTCGGCCTTAACGGCCACATATTCTTTATCTACCTTTTTATCGCATTCGTAGATTGCCTCGGAGCCTGCCGTGATTATTTCCAGGTGACTTTTTATCTGGCCAAAATAGTGCGCCACCATCTCGCCAGCCTGCGCGGCTCTATCCCCTATCGCTCCCGCCAGGGCGCCAGCGGTGGAACTTCTACCCACCTCGCCGGCCAAAGTAGTTACTTTTGCACCAGAAGAGCCGGGAGTACCACTCGAATTATACACGTTGCGATCCCACATCGATGTCATTAAGCCACAGTATGTGTCACCAAGAACATGACACATATTAATGGGGCTATAGCGACCTAAGTTGGAACCGTCGATCTTAATACCGCTATAGTTTCCGTTATCTAAGATGCCGCCTGCGACTGCAGTCCATTTTCCGGTGTGTTCGGTGATCGGCGGCTTCGAGTTGCCGGCATCGGCATACATATCCTCCTCCAAATAATTAGCTGCGATGGCGGGGAAGTCGGCCTTGGGGAGCGAGCCATGATGCGGGCTCGGCTTCTTGCCGGCGGTATAGCGGCCGCGGCCATAATACATCATCCAATTTACAGTTCCCCATGTGTACTGCTCCGCTGCGGCGGCGCCGCCGGCTAAATCGCTTGCTCCGTGATTCATCGCTGTAATCTTATGATACATCAACATATCTCCAGCAACGCTCATGGCATCAAGGTCTGATTTCTTAAACATATGCTTCTTAACGGCCATGCAATAATACATTATATTACATATCAGCGTATTAAACTGAAAGGGATACCAGCCGGCGCTAGTGCCTTGAGTGTCATTTGGGAACCGGTATGCAGGATCATTATAGCGGGGAACCACAATACTCTGATTACTAGAATCTCCATGGGCTATATATCCAATATCATCAAAAACTAATTTTTTTTGGAAATCGGCTTTAAGCTGCAGCAGTCCAAATTTGTAGCCAGTGGTTCGCGAGGGTGTCTTGTCCCAGATTCCGCTGTCGCTGAAATAAGGATACAGCCAGGAAGATGGATCCGCGGATCCCATGAAAGTGGCGATATCTGACTCTACCCAGCCTTTAGGTTGTCGATAGCCAGTACCAGTACTAGTGGGCGTCGTTTCGGCAAACTGCCCTTGATCACCCTCATAAGCTAGCAACCAATCAGCTTCGGCGCCGCCCAAGATCGCTGGCGCTTCTTTAATGAACTGTTTTATTAGCGTATCTATGTTGTCTACAGCTGCTACCATATCATAGCCCACTTGAGCAATCTTTGCGGCGCACTCATTATAAAGTGGCATAATTCTTTCTTTTGCTAGCTGTGCTGCTTTTGCCGGTGCATCAACAAGCTTTTGGCACTGTTCTATATAGAACATGCGCGAGCCCGGCTCTACGCCCATGTTCTTCACCATCATGCCTACGTTATACTTCGCGTTGGCCTCTTGTTTGCCGACGTAGCAGGCCGCGGCCCATGTAAAGCAATAACAGTACTTAATATCGCCGACCCAGCCGGCGGTGATGATGGTGACTGCTGTGTCCACGCTGGCGCACGGCGCTTCGCATCCATAATAGTAGTCATCTCGGGCTTTTGCATAATCTGCATCCCATTTAGCGGCCGCGTCCTTGTATATTGCGAGGGCGGCCTTGGCCTCCTCCATATTCTCGGGACTCCAGTCACTTACATCAAAATTTTGGCCCATCTAGTCTTTTCCTTTCTCAGGCAGCATTCAATATCCTCAAAGTAGATTCAAGATCGACGGGTATTTGAATAACATCTCCGGGATAGATATCTGCTTCCGTAGGGAGCCCATTCCACCACGCGATAACCCACCAATATCGAGTGTCCCCATAATGCTTATGGGCTAAGTTATAATATCGGTCACCATATTTCCATATATGAGTGGAAGTATTAATTTCAGCTCGTTCGCGTACACCCGGGTTTCGTATTATAGGGGTCGCATAGTGGTTAATAACGGGCATACCGCCACGCTCTTGGCGTAAAAAAGAATAATAGTTAGAAGCATTGGCTATAACTTTTTGATTTAAATATCTGGGCATCTCTTGCTCTCCTTAGTCGATAAATTCGCTCCAATCAATTTCCCCGGTGCCGCCGGCGGCAGTATAAAATAACTCAGCCTGATTAGCGCTCTCTCCGGACGGCCCGTCGTAAGCCATGTGCGTGCCTGCTACTTCTGCGGCGGTACCGGGGTTGTTAATCTTTCTGACAAACCATTTATTTGCGGTGCCGGCTGTCTCATCCAGTTTTCGTTTGTCACGATTTGCGCGCATCTTTTCGAACATGCCAGAATATCTGGCTTGTGCGTTTTGTTCGAACTGATCTGCAATCGCTGTGGCTGTCTGTTCTTCACGTTGCTCTCGGGCTGCTTGCGACATTGCATTTGCTGAAGCCTTTATTTCGCGCTCGACTTCGCCATAGCCCTTGGGCTTGCTTCCTGGAAGATTAGCGCCATAGGGAAAGAGGGCGTTGGAAAAATTACCTTCTGAGTCCCAGCCAAGCTGAGATTCATGAATCACTGCAAAATCCAAATTCACCTCCAACAATTTAGGCACTATAGTGCCCATATTTAATTCGAAAGCTCCATAGTCGGGAGTATCTAAATTATGGTTAACACTAAAATTTTTAATAACACCGAGCAGGCCATCGATCGTCCCCGGCTCACCCGGGAGGCCATGAGCCGCGCGCCCGGCTCGATGGGCGTCAAAAGTTCCCTGGCCGTTGGTAGCTAACTTATCCGTGGTCGTTTGGTCTCTCTTTGCGAACAAATTCATAATCTTCATGCGCACAAGGGGCGATTGGGCTATTGTTAGGGCATTATCGCGGGATGGGGAGGGGGCCTTCCCGCCATAATCATAATTGGGATATAAAAATTGTACTAACTGCTGAACTTTTGCGAGATTCTCGAAGCCCTCGCCCTCGGTGGCGGCCGGAATTCGAAAGCCTATTGTAATATTCCGCGTTGTATTCTTAAACATGTAAATGGGGTCGGCGCGCCCATATACACTTTCGGCGGCCCAATCAGGAGAATACGTCTCATTAAGGGTCATAATAAAGGCCTTAAAGGCAACGGACGTTTGACTGGGAACATGTTGGAAAATGATCGACATCCCAGCGTTTGCGTAAGCATCAGAGCCGTCGATATAATATAATTGGTTGGCCAGTTTCTGGGTGGATGAGTGTGTGTCGTACTCAGAGCGAGCCGCATCAGTGGCCTGGGCCTCCTCAAAGCCCGCTTCATCGAGCGATGAGCCGGCGCGGCGCCGGATGCCTCCTATTTTTTGTGAATTAAACGTCATATTTATTTACCCCTGTCCGTTAACTGCATCGATGGCCGCTTGGCCTTCGGATGTCTCTAATACCCTAATTACTTGCGCATCAAATTTATCACCACCAATTACTACTGTAATTGGCATTCTTGCTATTTCGCGCGACTGGCCAGCGCCTGAAGCTGTTTTGGTAGCAGGTTTTGATCCGCCAGGGCCACCAAGCTGTCTGATGGCCTCGGTAACTACTGCTGCTGTTTCCACTGTTGCCTGGAAGGCTAGTGCTTTCATGTAGGGTATCGATTTCATTGCCTCGGCTATACGCTCTAAGGCTGTGGCAAATTCGTTATACTGAGACACTTTTACTCTTGCCATGGCATCTGTCCATATACCCAGATTTTTCATTTGCTCGTTGGGCATCGTTGAGAGCGCCCAAGAAACACCCAAAAGGCCGCCGGCGAGGAGAAGCATGCCGGTGATTGCTAGCGGAGCAAATTTTAGAAAAAGACCAACGCCGCCTAAGAAAAGCGTGAAAGCCAGAACCTTTTCCATCTCAATTGCATTAAATATAATGGCTATTCCCTCACCCATCAATTTCATTCCCAGGCCAGCGAGAGCGATAGCACCACCCATCATCAGGATCGCGGCGCCAATAGCTAGAATAATTGGAGTAACGGGAGCTGCCGCCGTAGAGGCGCCGGCGATCGTGACTATCATAGTAGAAAAAGCGGCTCCAACTGCCGGCGCAACCCAAATCAGGGCTATCATAAAGCCTAAGAAACCAAGCAATTGTGGTATATTAAGTGTACTAAAAGCCAGAGCAATCGCAGCTACGCCGGCAGCAACAAACATAAAACTAACACCGACCGCTATAATCTGCATGGGCCTCAACAATGCGATTGACGCTGCAAAACCAGCCGTAGGGCCCGCGGCGCCGCCGCTCGTTGCCCCTACCATAGCTATGCGGGCGCCTAGGCCATTCAGAAGGCCCGCAAGAATAGGAATCTTTGTTATAAGACCAGCTATCCAAATTGCAACAAAAACCTCTATGTGTTCTATGACAAACATCATTACGCCCCCAAGCGTCTGGAGAGCATTTATAAACACAAATAAGGGCCCTTCGGCATCTGTCAGCGCTACCTCATTCTCCTCATAGTAAGTTAGAAGTTGATCGATATAGTCTAGAACAGGCTCTAAAATAGGAATTAACTTCATCATAATGGCGTTAAATCTATCCTGAAAGTTAGCCATTGTTTTAGCTTCTTCGGCCATTCTTGCATAATCAGCTTCTGTCTTTCCCATATCTCCACTAAGCGCGTCAAAGTCGCCTCGCATAAGAGCAGCCAGCTGTGAAACATCTTCCAAACCAGCGGCTTCTGCATAAAATTGCTTCTGGTAATAACCCATGTCATCAAAGCTCAAACCAGTGCCTTCGATAGCATCTTTAATCATCTGGAATCTGCCCACCGGATCAGTTTCCATCATCATATCCATTGCATTCATAAAGTTGCCGCCCAAGGCTGCGTTCAATAGACCTGCGCGCTCGGCGGCGCCTTCGAATGTGTCAAATTTATTGGTGACTTGAAGAATCTTCTCCATCTCAATGCCGGTAATCTTCGAAACGCGGGCCAGATCCTTAAAGGCCTTGGTGCCGTTATCTCCAAGCTTCGACAATTGAGAGCCCATTCTGGCATATGCGGCTGTGATTTTACCCGGGGGCTCTTGCATGTCTCGGGCAAATGCGTCCAGCTCCATCATCGTATTCATGGCTTCGGTCCCTGTCATTTGAAATGCGACAGTGGCCGTCTGCAGGCCTTTAGTTAGGTCATCGCCCGAATGACCAATTTTTGTCATAGTGGACATAACTTTAGCTAATTCATCTTGAGTAGAGGCAGCCAACATAGTAAAATCAGTAAATCCTGATCGCAAATTGGTCACTTGATCGTAAAACTCTTTCATGCCGACTGTATTGCTGCGCACCTCCCCATATACACCTCTCATTCTCTTCGTAAAAGCTTCGCTGGCGCCAGTGGCGCGGCGCATTGAATTTTCTGCCTTATCCATCTCAAATATAAGACCGATTATGGCATCGACAAAATTCATAACGATACCAACACCCAGAGCGCCAATAAAGGCGCCTGCTGCTTTTCTACCGCCCATTAAAGCTTTGCCAACTTTAATTAAATTTCCTGCGTTAAAGAAGGGGTGCTTTTCATACTGCGAAAGAGAGCTAGCAAACGTAGTTCCAAACTCCGTCGCGGCGGCAGTGCCTTCTTTGATGGCCTTTGAGGTGCCCAATATTTTCTTAAGGCTCTTGTCAGCCTCCTTGTATTGCTTTTCCAATACTTTGAGTCTATCTAAATCAGCCTTTTCCAGTTCAGTTGAGCCTGCGATAATTTGCTTTTGCTTATCTACAAGAAGACGTGCTTTTTCAACTTCAGACTCGGCAAGCAGAATATTTTTTTGTTTAGAACTGCTTACTTTTTCCAGACGTTTTTGGTAATCATCCTGAGCGGACAACAATTCCTCGATGCGATCGAGAGATTTCGTCTCCAAATCAAGAATATCTTTAATGGTCTCTTTTAGCCTTTCTGCGTTGTCTGTATCGACAGGGCCGGCTTCAGGAGGCGAACCCCCGCCAGTAGTATCATCAGCCACTTGTTAAGTACCTCGTTATCATAAAATAATTAGTATTATAAACAAAAAGACAGAGCTAATAACTCTGTCCTTAGTTACCCATTAAATCGGGGGGAATACGAGGCTGGTTATGCGGTGTTAAAGTTTGAGATTTAGAGCGCCCACTCGACGCGCCTTCAGCTGCTTCTTGTTCCATCTTGAGTTGTTCAGCGAGCCTTTTCGTGAACCAGTTTCGAAGTCCAACGGGCAAATTGTAAGCCTCAGAGAACGACCAGCCACCAGAGTATTTCAAATAAAAGAACTGCTCATAGATGTTCTGCATATAATCATCGGTCAGGCCAAAAAAAGTCCGCAGTCAGCGGTACCTCCATTTCCTGCTCATGGGGACAATTCTCGCACTCAAAATATTGACTAAGATCGACATTAGGAGCAGCCAATTTATAGGCCGCCCTTAGATGTCGAGAATCCATGGAAGGAAGATTGTCAACACAATATTGAATTGCTTCAGGGCTGTCATATTCGTTGACTGCCACAATAAGATTTTTAAGCTGGCGTGTGATAAGGTTGTCTGACTTGTTCTTTTTTCGTTGCTTTTCGGAGAGATCTAGCATGTTTTTCTCTTCCAGACCCGTCAGCAATCTAAATTTTACATTTAGGCCTGTCTTGGGTAAAGAGGTCGTAAAAGTACCATCTTCGTGATTCACAATCTCTAATTCGTGGATATTCTCTCCATGATATACCCGTGTATCATTCAGATCAAAGGAGAACTGCTGTTTTACGCTGCATGCGGGACACGTTATCTGCGTTTCATAATCATTGCCATATCCCGAGACACGGGCTGCGATCAATATCGCGTTTCTATCTCCGATCAGCATATTTTGGGGATTAATTCGCTTATTTCGAATAAGGCTCTCCAGCACTCGATCAAGCGCAATGCCCTTTTTGAGGAGCGCACGTGAAGTAAGAATATCTTCCTCTTTTGCTGTCATTTGCTTAATTTCTATGGCCTCTTGACCATAAAGGGGATGATTTTCAGGATAAAACACCCCTCTAGAGGGAAGCTCTACGAACTCCGTAGGAACAACAAATGAGAAACCTTCATTTTCTAGCAGTTCTTGGGGGGGCGCCGCACTGGATTCGGGCTTAGGGGGCGCCATGCCTCCAAGACGATTTTTGTTTCTTGACAATATACACCTCGCGTTTTATTGTTTGTCTTTTTATACGTTGAAGAACTCGGTACCGCCGCCAGGGCCGCTGGATTCGACAGATGTCTCGACACGGGCCCAGTCGTAACGTAGGGTCACCGAGAGTTCTGTTAAGTCATCATTTCCATATTCTAAGTTTTCGCCGTACTTCAATTCGGTAATGAAAGAGTTCCATAGCGTCCAAGTCTCAAGAGCGTTGCCCTCTGCATCGAGCTGCGTAACAATAACAGAGCCCAGCGCGCTAGCCGATTTAGCCTTAGAAATGCTTGTCATGCTGTTTGTGGTTGCGTCGGTAGGTGGCGTATAGCCCGACTGTTGTACGATATCAGAAAACGTTGCTGTCATATCCGGATCGACGGGATCTACGAGCGTGACAGTGACCTCGTTCCAGGTAACGTTACCGGGATAATAAAAAGTATGATTTAAATATTTATGTTCAGCTGCATTAATCGCAAAGGAAGGCTTGCTCACAGTCTTGGCGTACCAAAGGGTGGCGCCTCCCTGTGCAGCATTAATCCCCTGGAATTCTACTGTAAACCTAAAATTTCTTTTAGGATCTCTTAGGTCGGTTGCACTTTCACCGAAATTTGTTGACCAAAATGGCATTTTTAGAAACTCCTCTTATCTAATTTTAAATAGTAGCGTGGGGAAAATCCCCCACATCTTTTAGTCATCGAAAGATGCTCCCGTCGATGAAATCACGAAGTCAATCGCGATGTATTCAATAGCTCTTGCCGGCTTAACCATAATCTTCGCATACATGATGTTCTGATCAATCAAGTCAGGTGTGGTTGTGGAATCATCAAGGATTAATTTGTAATCTGTAACTCCGTATTCTGTCTTGACATTGGCTAAGAACGGCTCGACCAAGGACTTGAATCGATTCCATGTGGCCTGAACATTTTGCTCGAAAAGAACCTGCGTAGAAAGAATGGAAATCTGCTTCTTAAGGAAGATGACAAGTCTTCTAACATTGATTCTATCAAGCGCAGAGGCGCGCTCCTGAAGGGTCTTCTGGCCGAATACTACAATCCCAGTAGATGGGAAGGACGCAATTGGGTTAATGCGAGACTCGTAAAGATCGTCGCGGTCTTTGGAGGTGAGCCTTTCTGTAATGCCGGTAATCGGCAATCCAGCGGCACCTTCGGTAAGGCCGCCGCGGTTGAAGCCTGCAGGAGCAAACCACAACTGCGAAGATGCCTGTGAACTAGCGAGAACGCCCAGCATTGCAACAGAAGGTGGAATCCAAAGAAGGAGGCCGGTGTTGGCATCGCGAGTCTGGACCCATGGATAGAAAGTACACCCATAGCTAGAGTCGATTCTCCGATCCCTTAGCGCAGTAGCTGCATTAATCGGAGTTGTTCCAATTCGGCTAGTCTTGTTAGCGTAATACTGCTCTGAACTAGGAATATACACGTCGGGTAGATCAATCACAGCTAGCGAGTCGGCTCTTTCTTCACACACATTAATCATATGAGTAGTAAGATTGGGTAGCGTAAGTCCAGGAGTTGCTAAAAGGTTCATATCGAGATACTCAGGGTCTGCGACGGTATCGATAGCGCGCTTATAGGTATAGTACTTATAATCGTTAGTTTCGCTTGATGCGTTCGACATCCCCGCGTTATATAGAGGATCCGGCTTCTTAATGTCGAATCCATCAAAACCACCCCAGAAGGGCGCCGTGAATCTATTAACACTCTGGTTAAGTAGATCGGTGTAAGAACCAGAACTATAAGCAGTGCCCTTAGCATAACTACCGGACTCATATTCCCACGCCTGACTATTGGAACCTGTCTTAATATCATTCATAGTAAAGGCATAGGAATAAGCTTCGATACCAACTAAATTAGTCGGGAAACGTCCGCTATAAGATGATGCAAGAGGATCATCAGGAAAATCAGCGTACAAAAGTCCATTCATCGTCATAACACTATCGTCCGGACGTGTACTGGCACTCGTTCTTGTGACCGTCAGCCCCCAGTATGCATTTTTAGGATTGGCTAACCCACCATCAGATGCTGAAGTACGAAGTCTGTCTCTCGGAAAGTCAAGAGTGCCCGATAATGCCGTCCACGAAGTATTATGCTCCGGGTTCATTCCACACATCGGCCACGCGGTCACAGCCTCAGACGCACCGCGGTTTCCAGTAATATTCAAGAAATTATCGCCGGAAGTATCAACAACATTAATAAATGAATTCGCAAGAGAGCTTGCAGACATCACGGGAGCCGTCTGCGAGATGTTGTCGCCTATGCCCTTAAACTTGGGAGAACCAAAATAGCCAAATGGAAGCAGCAGCGGATCTGTCGCTCCAGCTTCAACATCGGCGTTCATTTCAACATATACAAACTTAGAATTATTGGGGAACTCTCCGTATACCCTGAGTCGGCGCTGGGTCGAGTCCCATGAATTATACATATCGCCAATTCTGCGTGCAACAAAGTCTGGGGAAGTTGGATCAAGTGTCAAATTATCATATCTCTCTAAAACCACCACCTTGCTATCAGTGTCAAGAAGACTACGAAGCACCACCGAGAAAGTTCCGTATTCTGTCGTTGTGGAGGTAGATTGCCTAATCTTTTCAATTGATACTTTGACATTCTCACTCAACCAGCGACCGTGGCCGCGGCCTTTAAGGCGGAAAAGCTTTGGCATTGCAGAAGGCTGATATGCGCCGTAGGCGACCGAGACACCATCACCTTGGCTCGGTGCTCCGGAATTTCCACCAAGATCCTGGCCAAAGAACCAGCCAGCGACGGCTTCACGGGAGGCTTGGCGCAGCTTGTGCGGCCCATTAGTTCCCGAAACAATGGGAAGTATTACTCCAACCAGTTTTCCTGTGTTAAGGCCATCCCATTTAAGATCCTGTTCGTAGCTTTCGCCAAGCCAATATGGCTTATAAGAAGATGAAGGATAAAATTGATCAGGCAGCGATGTTAGCTGGGGGTTAGTATTAAACCTCTTGCGAATAAATGTAGCCTGTGTGTCGTCAAGTCCGAATGTAGTCGTCTCAGATGTTTTAACTCCCGTTTTAGAGCCTGTAATCTCGACAGTAAAATGGCCATTTGCGTCTGTATTGATAGCGCATCCTAGTGCAGCAACAGTATTAGGATTAGCTGCATCCACAGGGGTCAAGCCTGCATTACCAAAGGCGAGACTGCCTGAAAGTTTAATGGAGGCAGACTCTTCTAAATACCAGATAGCCGCTAGACTGCCGGTTCCAAGATCAATCCCGGGCGCACCTACACCTCCGCTGGCGAAAACCCACAGCCCAAAAGCACCACCGTTTGTGTCGCGATCAGTTGTTGGAGTAGCCTGAGTTGCCCAGCCGGCGAGACCATCACCGCTAGCATTGTCATCCTGGGATCCTAGCAGACGAATATACGTAAGGGGTGCGACATTTGCACGAAGGAACGCTTTAGCCGCATAAGTTCCATACATAGGAGATTGGTAATTTCCGTAGCGGGAAACATCGCCGCCGGCTTTACCGGGTACTGTGTCGCCGAACATTTGGACAAATTCTGAATACGACTCTACCTTTACTGGCTGCATCGCAAGGCCCCGAGTAGAACGTCCAATTACCACTGGACCGATGGCATCTGCAGACTTTGGAATGAACGAATTATCAATTTCGTTGATAAACACTCCAGGAGATACAAATTTAAAGCTTTTAACCGACATGTGCTATTCCTCTTTATAAAAAATGGTTTTAATTGTAAGGCCAATCATTATTTAAATAGTATTTTTAAACTCAAAAGTCTGTTCAGGAAGTAAGAAATATATCTTTCACTTCAGGATATTGCCAAATATATTTGGGAGGCCAGGGGGCGCCACTGTTTCCTGCGGGTACGTTACCTCAACTGTGTTCTCGTCCACTCTCACGATGGGACGGTCATCACTCTCTCCCTCGCCAATGAGATAACCCAGCACTCGGATACCAATCTCTGTATTAAACACGCGGGTGTCTTCTGCTAAGTTATTGACATTATTACTATGGGTATAGCCTGAATCAATGAAGGCCTCATACAAATGACCGTTTCTGCGCATGACAAATGCGCTGATCTGGCCCGGGCGCACAACGAATGGTTGCACTAGATCATTCATTTGCTGTTGGTATTCTGTGCGAATGGTAATTTTGTATTCTACGTTAACATAAATCGGTATAGGTATTGAAAGCGACTGAATTACTATCTTTTTATTAACACGGGGATAGAATCGCTGTTGTTTGGCATTTGTGTTTGTGCGTGTGCCGGAAGCAACTGCATAATTCCGTGTCTTATCTTTGACGATCCTTTTTGCAATCACAAATCTTCCAGTTCTGCCATTTTTATTTTTCGAATATATTTGCGCTTGAAAAGATCCTTTCTTTTCAGGATCCTTGGTGATTCCCGTTCTCTCTACACTAACAAGCGGGAGTTTTAGGGCGCCAGCATCGTCTCTCAAGTCTTTTTTGTTTTTAATCTGAAATGATCTTTCCGGCACTTGCCATAAAATAGGAACTTTAACAGATCCTTCATTTGTAAATGTAGACAAGTTTAAGTCTTCTTTAATCCACGACATCATGGCATAATCAATATCCTCTATTTTAGAGGATAGCATCCCCACCTCCTTGAGGGTGAAAGTTTTGCCATTACTTCCCGTAGGTAACTGCGCAAAATCAAAATTATCAGGTAGCATCGAATAGTCCCTTTCTGCTTCTCTTGCAGGTTGCCGAAATCTCAAAACTGTGGTCTACTTGGCCAAATAGTTTTCTAGGTTCTGACAATTTAATTATCTCGTAATAAAAATCACCATATAAAACAAAATCCCCCTCTCTCACTTCCAAATTCTGATCCTCCGTTAATCTTCTTCGATGAAAATGCACCATAATCTCCCAGCTCTTATCAACTCCGAAGCCTTCCATGTAGTCTGTGACATAATCTGTGAATTCCACCAGCGCGTATACGCGAACGGGTGGTAAGTAAGTTTTTTCAATGGCTTCGCCGTAAAGATCATGGAAATTAGTTGCCTGCAGGTCTATAGGGTAATAAAGAATCTGCTGGCCGATGACTTTTTCTATTAATTCGTCATTTACCTGCTTGACAAGATCTCTTTCTTTCTTGCCTAGAAATAGCGGTGGTGGCGGGGCATCGGGTCTCTTCCATTCATCGGCCATCTTTCATCATCCTACAAATATTGGCAGCGGGGTGCCCTTAAAGGAATTTGTGGCTGCCTCAGTCATCTCTGCTTCGGTCTTGGCTAGCTCAGGATAGGTCATGGTGTCTAAGATCTCCATCAACTTATCTCTTAGTGAACTCTGCTCCTCTTTTGCTTGAGATAGCAATTCGGCATGATTTAGTGTCACCGATTCACCAGGAATAGGCATTGTTGTAAATTTGCCTCTTATTTGACCTAACATTTCTTTGCATAGCGCCAAAGCATATTTTCGAACCCACTGCTTTCCGATGGCATTTATATTTTCATATAAAATATTATCAAAAGGCAGCGTGTTTATATTATTGACTCCCTCCCGGCCATCGTCATAATTTGAGTTAATCGACCATACGTCCTTGTTGTCAACGTAAAATTGAACCCATATGCGATCTAAATCGCCTTGTAGGCCCCAATAGCTTGGGGTAGGAAACAAGCGCAGCATATTATCTTTTAGTTCATAGGCATAATTAGATGTACGCGTTGTTATAGAATCTTCGTACATAATTGCTTGTAATTTATTTTGCCATGTGGGTATTATCTCGAATGTAGAATCATCCGCAAACTGGCCGTAAGTTGAATAATTTCCAACCACGCCTATGCCTCCATAATAGCCGTAAAAGCGCCACATAGCCCTAGGAGAGCGATAAAAAACTCTCGTAATGATAACACGGTTATTGCCGACTGAGCCGGAATAATCAACCTTTGTGCCGGCGTCATCTACGCCGGAATTTGAGGCGCTGTTGATGATCGTCTGAAGATCATAATCTTGTACATTTACTTTTGGACCGAAGGATGCCGAATATTGGCGAATTGTGCCACCATAACCACCCAGAGTAGACATCGCGTCACCAATCTGACGTGTTGTGGCTATCTGGAAGCGCGGGTACCTTAAGTTGGCGCCGGATGGGCCAGAAGTGATATTTCCAAAAGAATCAAATGAGGCAGTTTGGTTGCCTAAAGCATTTGGAAGGGTATTTTTGCCCTGATGGAGGTTGACTATATACGAGTATTCTAAAACGGCCTCTTCGTAGGCCGAATAAACGTTATCGGCGGTCAGCTCGATGTCAACAACATCGCCGCCAAGCTTTCTATACACATAGTCTACTTGTTTGGCGGCGCCGGTACAAAAAGCGACCGATCCAGTATATACACCAAAAGGAACTGCGGCGGATACGCTATCAGCCGTACCGGTCGCTGGCAAAATGACAGCGCTGGTCTCTGAAATAGGATTTAAATCTGTGGGCATAAGTGAGATCTCCTGCTACTGTAAGTAGTAATCTCGCCTACAAAACCCCTGGACCAGCATTGCTTCTTTTATAAAGATTGTGGGGGTGTCGTTTTCTTAGTTTTCCGCGTTGTGCTTCTTTTTGTAGATGTTGCTGTTTTTTTGACTGTTTTCGTCTTTTTGGCAACATCTTTCTTCGGGGGCACAGAAATCGTTGCTGGCGCCTCTGCCTTTGCCGTTAAAGTTGGGGTCTCAACTATTTTCGGCTCTACTGGTGGCGGGGGAGCGGTGATCGTCTCTTCCACCACTTTGGCTGCCGGCGCTGTCGGAGGGGATGCCTCCTGGCGGGCCAAGAATTTGGCTCGCGGGTGAGCACTGTGTTTTAATGCAAACTTAGCCTTGGCACATTTTATTCTTCTTTTCTTGCCCATAAAAAACTCCTGTTTTATATGGTAATTAGTATAAAAAGCGAAAATCTCAAAAATTTGCCGGCGAAAAAATTGAGAGGAGCGACATTTTCAAAAAAGAACCCCCCACTCCGAAGAGAGGGGGGAATAATTTAATGCATAGCAAAAAATTTGTTAACTAAATTATTAGCTAAATGCAATACCGTTAGCACCTCCGGCAGCGGCGGTACCAGTTACATACCACAAAGTACCATCTGACAGAAGGGTAATTTGGTCGCCTGCTAGTGTAGCACTACCGAATGTAGCTGTGAGGTCAGAACTACCATCAGCCAAATTTTGTGATGCAGCACTAGGGCCAGCAACAGCGCCGGCCATGAAGTCTCCGGCTGCTGCGACAACTTTGCAAACAGCGGTAACATAATCTTCCACTTGAATGATCGTAAAAGTCATCCCAGCAGTTGCAGCGGGCAATGTAATATCTACCCCGTTTTGTCCCATCAAAATAACTTTGCCACTGTCGGCGGCAACCAGTGTTGTATCCGAAGTTACTGATTTAGTGGTCGCCTTTCGGCGATATAGATCGTTTTGATTTTCGTTAATCAGGCTCTTGATTCTGGCCCAACCTACTCTTTTTGTTCCCATAATATGTTCTCCTTATATGAATATTAATTAGGTCAATTAACGAAAGGATTTCTCCTCTCGCTTGTAAGTAGTTTTAGACAAACGAAAGCCCCCACCTAATGGTGGAGGCTTTACATTTATTTGGCTTCTAGTTTTTAGCTAGTAGCACCGGCTTCGCCAGTGAGACCGCGAACAATAACTAGACCGTACATATCAGGTCTAACCATCTGCTTGGCATAGCGAGTCATCACGCCCTTACGGGGTACGAAGTCCTCTGGTCCAAAGATGGTAGGTGTGGTCTGCAGTGGTACGTATGGAGCGTACACATATCCGCTTTCAAGGAAAGAGGATCCGCGACGGCCAACGAGAATCACATTTCGCAGGAAGTATGGGTCAACAATGACGTCAAACTTCTTGGAAAGAGATCCAACCTTAACGGCTCCGACAGTACCACGATCATCGTCAGCAGTGACAGATGCGCGGAATCCAGCGGTGAACTCAAGGATGTTGGCAACTTCAGGTCCGCAGACGATGAAGTTAGCGCCACCACGAAGAGTCTTACGGTGGATCTGAGCGGACACATCATTGATGGTCTCGACCAGTGTCTCGTACCACTCGCTAACCGTACCGGTGAAGTCAGGAGCAGCCGAAGCAGCACCGATTTCAGTACCATTAACGCGGTTCAAGAACAGACCGGGGGAGCGCGACCAGTAGTATGTTGCAGCAGTAGCACCATTTACAAGGTCAGCGATGATCTCACGATCAATCTCAAGAGCAATCTGCTCAGAGAGGATGCTCGTAAGCTCCACCTCAGCATCAAGGTTGTGATAGGCGTTAAGATCCTGTCCTAACTCCGGAGTCCACTTAGCCTTGAGCTTCTTGGTCTGTGCGGTGACAGCGATGGAATCCACCTTGATGTCAATCTCAGGGATTTCCGACTGATTTTCAAGACCCCATTCGGTCTGACCAATAACAGCACCAACAGCAGCTCCATCAGCGATATTATCGACGATGGGCACTTCCATTGTCATTGCACTATTCTCGGCAACTGTACCGCAAGTTCCAGACTTAGCCGAAACAACGAGACGGACAGACTTGACGCTATCGGCACCATCGCTATCGCTAACGAGATGAGTCAAACGACGAACAAGCTTGAGACCGAAGCTCGAAGATCCGAGCGCAGCACCAGTATCCTGCGCGTTACCCGAAATAGCAAGGTTCAGTGCAGTACCGGAGACAGCAAATGCTCCAAGGTTGTTCCAGTCAACCTGACTACCAACGGGACTAGAAGCAGTCATGGCTGCGTAATGCACATCCACAACAATTGCCTTAAAACCACTACCGGAAAGATCAAGAAGATCAGGATCGTACTGAATCATCTTTCTCTGTGCATCAGTCTCGGTGCCATCAAGGTCGAATTGAGCCTTAAGGGCATAGTTGGTTGTGCCAAGCGTATTAGAGCCCGTAGGGGAGCCATACGCATAACCACGTGCACCAACTGTGCGAGGACCGGAAAGATCCTCACCCTCTGTACCAACCAAGTTGACACCGCCGGTGATCTGCGATCCAACACGGTCCGTACCGTAGAGGGACGAGCCAGTTGCGTTACCGAAACGAGAGTTCGGAGCAGCATTTCCGTCGCCAATCGTCTTAGAGAACGTGAAGTCCAGGAAGAAGATGAGACCACTGGGAAGGCTCATGGGCTGAACGCTAACGAGATCGTTTGCGATCAGACCTGCGAAAACACGACGAACGATGGGGAATGCGACGGCTGCGAAACCTTCGACATCACCGCCAGCCATTGTGCTGCTCTCGCGGAGAAGCTCTTTGGCCTGATTCTCTAAGAGACGGGCCATCGAGTTTTTATGACGGTCATTTCCAAGACCCTCTAAGAGTCCTGTGCGCTGCCACTTTTCTAAAAGTGCATGACCTTCAGCGCGCATATCACGATTAACAACACCTTCTGTTAATCTGTCAATAATACCAGCCATTTAATTAATACCTCCTTATAGTATTTTGTATTATGTTATTTAATACCTGCTAGTTTTTTCATCCTATCCGATAAAGGATCGGATGAGGTCTTCTCATGGCGAGAAGCCCTTATAATTGAAGAAGGACGGTTGATAGCTTCGCTTAGTGATTGTGGTCTTCGCTTTGGCGATGACGGCACTGAGCTTTCAAGTGTCTCATGTATTGTCCTGGCTTCTACAACTGAACCAGCTCTTGAAATCGCATCGACAATTCTTGTTTTTTGTCGCTCATTTAAGGAGGTATTTCGTAAAACACGGTTCGAATAAAGTAAGCGAGCGTTAGAGAGGTTTACGTCATGAAGACCTTCCTTTAATTCTCCAACCACTTGCTCGTATTGTGAGATTCGCTCTTTGAGTTGTTTATTTTCAAAAACCAACTCTTCTTGAGCTTTTCTTAAAACTTCTAAATCGTCTTGCATATCGGTGCTTCGGCGTTGGGCGAGAGCTTTTTCCATCTCCCACTTCTGACTTTCCGAAGAGCGGCCGGCCCAGCCACCTAGTGTGGCGCCCATATCTACAGTAAGGCGCTCAGCGATAGCATCAACTAATTCATCTAAATCTTCTTCAAGAGGAAACTCTTCCTCTTCTACAGCTTCTTCCATGCCTCTCATGGCACGATCGTCTTGAGTCGAGGAGGCTGATGTCATTGCGGCCGAGGCAGCTGCCTGGGACGCACCAGAATCACCGTACTCGGTGTCTTCATCATCGTCATCGTCGGCTTCCTCCAACATATCGGCTAGCTCTGTGGCATCAAACTCAAATTCTTGAGATTCTTCCAGTTCTGTTTGCAGTGTGTTGATCGCTTCCTGCAATGAGCCCAAATCGACCTCGACCTCTACTGTCTCCCCACTAGCGGGGGCGCCGCTCAAGCCGGCCCCCTCCTCTTTGCTTAGATCGTTAGCAGCAGAAAAAGGGACGTCTTCGACAATTTCTGGAGCAGGAGCCTCTGCAGCATCTGCGGTGGCTGCTTCGGCGCCACCGAGGTCACCACCGAGGTCACCACCGAGATCGCCTCCTAGTTCATCTTGCTCAAGAAGCTTTTCTACCGTTTGACGGACTTCATTAGAATACTTTTCAATAACAGAGGCCTCTGCGCTCTTGAGGGCAGACTCACGTAGTGCTTTTGCATCAACTATAGCTTCATTCAGCAAACTAGACATTTATATTCTCCTAAAAAGATAGTTTTTCAAAATAAATAGTATCCTTAACTTCTAAAATCATTATTTACAAGCTAAAAAAACACCCTCCAAACAAGGAAGGTGTTTTAATATTAATCTCGCACTTGTTTTATACGATTATCCAATTGGCGCCATCGATGCAAACGCACGTAACAGAAGCAAAGGCCGACTGTAATACCACGGCTGCTTCGCCATCAATTGTATCAGAACCGGCGCCGTCAATCGTAACAGTGTTTGATGGGCTTAAGTTGCTATGACCTTTGACGATAACCGTGTCTCCAGCGGCGCCCGAAGCAGGAAGTGTAACCGTAATTGAGCTACCCAAAGTGCCGGCACCATAATTCAAACCACCCGAAAGCGGCAGAGCTGGCGAAAGCGGAATTGGTTGGCCCATATTAGAGCCGGTGGAACTCGTACCACCACCACTAGCGGCTGCAGCTACCCACTTGCTACCATCCCAAGTTAATACTTCGTTGGTGCTTGGGGTGTCTGTTCCGAGTTGTGTGAGATCTCCAGAACCATCAATAACAATAGCAGCAGTGGTGCCCATGGTTGAGCCGGCTCCAATTTCAAGCTTATCCGTACCATCGTCGATACCAATACGATAATCAGCTGCGGCGCCATCAAAGACCACCATAGTATCTGCCGGTCTGGCGTCACCCACGTATATCTTCAGATCAGAACCAGTAGTAAAACGCATCATCTGCTGCTCACTAGCGTTTGAGCCGCTTCCGATAACGAACATATCCGCGCTGTCATCTAAGCCTATGTAAAAATCCTGCGCATTGCCGTCAAAGACAATAGATGTGTCGGTCGCGATACCGCCACCAATGGTAATTGATTTTCCAATAGTAGCGCGGCCGCCTTGAATACCGTCAGCACCAGAAACATGAGTTCCGGCAATAAGAGTGGTACCAGCGGTGATTGAGCCTGTGGTCACCGCGGTATTACCCATAAGACGTCCACAAATAATTACGTCGGAACCGGTGAGTTGTGAGCCAACAGAAACAGGGCCGGCGATGGTTGCGAAGTTCCCCCCGGCGCGCGGATCCGACGCTCCACCTGCTGCGCCGATCTGCAGGGCGCCGGCGGCGATCAGATCGTTGCCAGAAAGAGTCAATCCAAAGTGGCCGCTTCCACTGGATATAATCGTACCAGCTTGAATTTCATGTGAAGCTGAAAGCGAGACGCCAGTTTTAAATCCGTCGCCGACGAGGCCGTTGCGCAGGCATGCGCCAAGGACCACAGCGCCACTAACTGCGAGCGAACCGGCCTGAATTTCATGTGAAGCTGATAGAGAGGTGGGCGAACCACCGAGATCTAGACTTCCACTAAAAAAAGAAGTTCCGTAAGAAAATTTGTATGCCATTAGTTAAACCCTCCAAAGTTATGCCATAAAACAAAGCAGCATTACAGCTGCCCTTTTTCATTAA